>Ga0307515_10008474_pt1 | contig 20028 bp, 13 predicted proteins | sample 17_EM_MG_FD_194513 | JGI IMG/M metagenome (GOLD analysis project Ga0307515, IMG submission 194513) | Populus trichocarpa ectomycorrhiza microbial communities from riparian zone in the Pacific Northwest, United States - 17_EM | ecosystem: Host-associated > Plants > Roots > Unclassified | place... | reverse complement strand
GTGTTAGCTACCATGGTAGCTTCTATTTTTTCATGTGTTTCACTTTAAAACAAATATTAAATTAATTTTTTAGTGATTTTTTATAGTTGTAATATGTGATAATGTTAAAAATAAAATAAAAAAATTAAAAACATTATTTTAATATATTTATAAATAAAAAATATTTTAAAAAATATAATATCAAACACGAGTTTATGTTGTAAGTTGTCCTAAATAATTCAGCTGTTAGTAATTCAAGACAAGTTTGGATATTAAAGGTTACTTGGTACTTTATTTCAACCATAAGTTTTAAAAGTATATTTGACTTGAAAAATTATTACATTGATATTTTTTAATGTGTTTCGACGTTTTAATATACTGATGTTAAAAATTAAAAAGATCTAAAAAATATTTTAATATATTGAAAAAAAATACTTTTAAAATATTTGATTTGGTCAAATGATGCAGTGGTCGAGACTAGTTTTGATGAAGCAAATGGATGAATTTGACAGCAGGGTTGCCTTACGTGGGTGTGCACATTCTGTGGTTGGGTTCGATTATGTTTTTTTGTATCATTATGACGAGCACTTAAAGTCAATCTCACATTAACAAAGAGGACTTGCCATGCCTCGCATGGTGTATTTTCAAAAGTCTTTTCACTTCCATATGCGCTTTGCCAATTGGTGCCACTACACAGCAAACTTATTGAGTTTAAAGCTACTTAATTATAGATGATGTTGGTTCAAATCCGTAATTTAATTTACCCTTTAAAATATATTATTTTATATTTAAATGATTCTTTAAACAATGTTATTTTATATTTGAGTTTATAGTAGTCTCGCAACACGTTTTTGTTTTAAAAAGTTATATTTAAAAAAAAGAGGTAATATCTACGGTTGATAAATTATAAATGGTCTAAATCCTCAACTCCTAATTAATATAAAATATTAATATCATCAATTGTGAAAACTAATATTTTAGAAACATAATTCGTGCAACAACTAATTAATTACTTTTTTTAATCAGCTAATAAAGAATAAATGTAAATATATAGATCATTAATAATTTACTAATTAATTACTAATTAAAGAATACACATGTAATTAACAAAACTTAAATAGTGGATTAAGAAATTGCTTTACTCGCTGAACATTTTATGCTCATGTCTAGCTGCTTCTGAACCTTCATCACTTAGCCATGACTCCAGATGGCTCAAGATGGAAAACGTAGAGTAGAATCCAAGGTTCCTATTGTCTCCAAATCTTGCGAGAGAGAGCATAGAGAGAAATTGCACGGGTGCAAACTCTATATTAGAATGGTCAACAATCAACGATTGCAGGTAGCTAGGTAAACTTATTATCATGCTATAATGACTTTAAAATTCGCATGGACTCATAAATTTATTTCTTAGGGAGTTGATTAGTTTGACTTCAAATTAATTCATATATATATATATATATATATATATATATATATATATATGGGACAATAATCATACGTTTTCATAAGGTATAATTGATTTCAATTAGAGGAAGGAGAATTTTGAAAACTGAAAGTTACGTTTTTTCTTTAATAGTTTGAAAAGATATTATACAATATGGTTTATTGATCATATAATATCCTTGATGATGGCTGAAATCAAGATTTTGATGTCGTTTTGAAAAATGTCGAAATCTTTGGAATCATAATTAGAGTGGTTAGAAGCCTCAATCATTTTCTGCCATTTTAATTTAAGCAATAACCACATGATGTCCTTAAGGGGCGTGACGTGATGATAAAATGCTTGAGATCTGCACAGCAGGTCTCGAGTTCGAGTCAGGACGTGCACCTCTTGTAAGAGTCTAGGACAACCGGAGTTTTACTTGTTCACCTGAACCTACAAAGTACGCTTTTCATGGGTGAGGTTTCCTCAAATCCAAAAAAAAATATCTCTCCACATTTGATCAAATCAAACCCTACACTTCCATCAATGTATATTTGAGATCCTCTATCGATCAGATCTCATCATAAAACGTTGAATTTATATGGAAATTTGATTAGTAAAGCAGTCGAACAAGGGAGAACAGATCACCTTCAAAGGGTTTGATTTGATCAAATGCATGAAATAGAGGGACCTTGCAATTAGTTTGGCCAACAATTATAAGAAAGAGAGACCACAGCCATTAATAAATTAGAGCATTGTTGGAATAGTTCTTCTAATTTGGCTGCATTGAAGTTGATTTCTTTCAAATTGTTTGATGAAGACTGGTCTAGATCATATATAATTGTCATTACACAGTGCCGGCCTAACTTGAAAGATGTTAATAGGAACTCCTTTCTAGTTGCGACGCCTAATTAAGCTCATAACCATATCCATGAATTATGATCACCACTAAGGAATTAAGCTCATAGGAACTCCTTTCTAGATGCTTCTTAATTTGACTTCTTGGACATGCATGTTCTAAAGGAACAAAGGGAAATTAAATGCTTAAGCATGAATGTGATCGTTCTATGTTCGTCTTAATCCTTGTAAAATATTTGTAGTTTATTTATCGATAAAATATCGAAAAATAAGATCTAAGATGTTGAGTTTGGTAAGATTTCTGCGATTATAACTGTGATTATTTGCTCTAATACAAGCCTGCTCACTGAAGGGGCCGGCGGCGAGCATAGGTCAACTACCACCAAAAGTTAGCCCCTGTAAGCCATGTTTCCAAAGGTTTCAATTGAATCAGATGCCTTGTCTTTACCTTATTGATCAAGTAAAAGTAGCCGTTAATTATATTTATCCATTATGTTTAATATTACAGCATTTAAGCCCTATATATGTACTACATAAATAAATTGTTTTTGCTTTTAAATGCAGTGGGATTCACTTAAGACTCCAGCTGTTAAAGGTGTTGTAGCCTTGCCTCAGCTCTAGTCAAATTGAAGAAAAAAACATAGCCTCTCTCAGAGACACCAGTACGTCTTATTTAGCTGCATGAAAGTAGATGCACCAACTTTTGAGGAAAAGCCCACTTAAAAATAAGAGGGCACATACCCTACAATTTAAGGATGTGCAGTACATTTTTCAGTTAAATAAATGATGGTTTTAATTTGGCAATTATTTTCTAATTTAAGCACTGATGTTTAGGATCAAAAAGTGGCTGTGTTTAGGCGTGGATCAGTCACAGCTTTCATTGCAAAAGATTATGTTCACAGTACTATATTTTATTATTTGGAAGACCTTGGCTGGAGATGATCTAATATGAACAAAAGGAACTTTTTAAGTGAGATTGTGGGAAGAAAATATATATTGAGAATTTTCAACAGAATTAGGTTGGCTAAAGTCTACAATCAATTCAAGGATAGAGGACGGAGCTGGGAGATATCAAATACACCTGCACATATTAATTTTGGTTTGAGAAATGTTAAATGAATATGACTAGATATCACTCATTATTCTTAATGGTCACGAGTTCGAGTTGCATCAGGATCATTGAAGATTTACATAGTTATTAATTTTAAAACTCGTAAAATTAATCAAAATAAGCGCAAACTGAATATTAATTAAATAAAAAAATATCACTCGCTAAATACATGGCCAATTAAGATTGTTGACCCTTAAAATTAGGTGATAAGAATAAGATTTAGCTTTTCTTTGATTAGGTCAGGTGTTAAAGAAGAGTCAACATAAAATTAATAAATTTTGTCCCCATAAATCAATTCATAACTTGATTATTTCTATCAAAATTGAGTTTGATATTTTTGTTAATTTTTTTCAAAAAAACATAGTTTTGACTTTAGAAAAAAAAAGATTTAAATAACATCATTTTGATCAAATTCAACCCATCTAACCTATAATTTTAATCTTAAATCTCTATACCATGATTAGTTGATTGGTAATTCATCAGTTTATTTTATAAATATAGTGACTATAATAAAAAGGGTGAAGCAAGGCTTGAATTCAAAGGGTTAGAAATTAAATAGTAAGATTTGATGTAACGTCAACTGACGAATCCAAAGAGAACTTTCAAATGGGAAATATGGATCAAAATCATTCAATACCTAGATGTGTAGTGCATGGTTTAATAACTTTGTTTAGCTTGAATGATTCTGTGATTTAGTACTACAAATGGGCCGAAAATACAGTTTTTATTTTCTCAAATTAGTAAGTGGAGAGTTTGTGCCTGTGGATGTTTATACGAAAAAGAAAGTAGGAGGAACGAAAGAAAATAAAGGGTTTTTTTTTTTAATTATCACAATTAATTAAAAATATTTGTGAAATATTACAGTTAAAAAACAATTGATAGAATAACACAGTATATATATATATATTAGTATATATATATTACGATCACATAACTTTTATAATTTGTAATGGTTTAGAATAGCAATATCTAATTAAAAAATATTAAATATACAAGAGAGATGAGAGAAAAAAAATTTAAAAAAATATTGGAGGCACTAAAATTTTTATTATAACACTATTAATATCATTAAAAAAAATTTCACAAGAAGAATTTAATAACATAAAAAAAGGGACCACACTTAAATAAAATAAAAAAAACCAAACAAAAGCAGTTCTAAGATAGAATACACAAGACAATGGAAGCTTAGTTTTCTTAACTTGAAAAACAAAAAAATCACATGTCAAGAAAGCTAGAAAAACCCACCACTTTCATCTTAGTTTTCTGGGATCAATAAGGACAGGCTGGAAGGATCTAAACTTCCAACCCCACTTCCATTATTATTTGACAAGAGAAGAGGAAGAAGAAGACAATCATCAATCCACAAAGAAATCCACAGAACTGGCTGCTACTTCCTTGCTCACACACAACTACACACCAGAAAAGGCAAAAAGTATTACCAACAAAAAAACAGAAAGAAAAAGATGTAATTAAAAACAAAGAAACAAAGAGAGTTTGCAAAAAAGCAAGAAAAAAAGAAGCCTTGTGCTCTCTCTTTTTTCTTTTCCTTGTAGCCTCTGCTAAGCATCTTTTCTTCACTTCTTCCTGTGCTTTTGCCTCTCTCTCTCCATTCTTCCTCTCTTGGAATACAATTTTCTTGTAGTTTGTTCTCTTTTGCTTCTCTCATTCTCTCCTCTCTTCTCCCTCTTTAAGCTTCTCATGCAATTTGCTTCTTATTTATTTGTCCCTTGCTTTTATTTCTAAGCATTTGTTTCTCTGATCAGTAAAGTCTAGTTCCTTTTCTTTTTTTCCCACCCTTTGGATTTATATTTAAATTTCCCACCTTTTCTATCCAAATTAGATGGAAAATCCTTGTGCTTTGGAATTTACAGCTCCATCATTTATGGATTGTTTTGACAAAATTTAGTCTTGATTTCAGTTTCTTGCTTACTTTTTTTTTTGGGTTCATATGGTCTTGATATCTGTACCCTTTTTTTAAAATTTCTTTTCTTGTATAATTCACTGTGGAATCTTCTTTCTTTAGCTTCAAATCCTTGAATTAAGTCACTCACTTTCTTTGGTTTTTTTGTCTCTTCAAATGGTCTAAATTTCTGTGCTTTGCTTCGAGTTTCTTGATCAAAGGTCTGAACTTTCTTGATTTACAAGTAATTTCTTGAATTCTCTATTCTGGGTTCTTGTTTCCATGGGACTTTGTCATGGAAAACCCGTTGAGCTCCAACAAAACCAATCCAAAAACAACACGCTCTCCATTGAAACAGACTCAACAAAGCCACCAAATTCACACACTAGGAAGAACTCAAACTTCCCTTTTTACAGTCCAAGTCCATTATCTAGTCTCTTCAAGACTTCACCTGCTGTATCAAGTGTAAGGTCCACTCCTTTGAGGATTTTCAAGAGGCCTTTTCCACCTCCTTCCCCTGCAAAGCATATACGTGCATTGCTTGCAAGAAGGCATGGCTCTGTTAAGCCTAATGAAGCTTCAATTCCTGAAGGAAATGAGATTGATATTGGTTTGGACAAGAATTTTGGGTTTTCTAAGCAGTTTGCAAGTCATTATGAGCTTGGTGAGGAAGTGGGGCGTGGACATTTTGGGTATACATGCTCTGCGAAGGCGAACAAAGGAAGCTTGAAAGGCCAGAATGTGGCAGTCAAAGTTATTCCAAAGTCTAAGGTTTACTTCTCAACCTCTCATTGACCATGATCTTTCGATTTTGACTAGCTTTTATTGGTTTGAGTAATTCCTTAGATTAGCTTAAAAATTTGGATGTTTTGAATTGTTGTGTGTTCTGCTTATGTACAGATGTGATTTATTTTTATGTTTCTAAGCACACCTTTCTCTTGTTACTGATATTTAGCATCTATAATAGAGGTTTAATGCAATTCTGGCTGCTATTTGTAATTCTAACTGATCTGCCTCGCTTGTGTTGTGATAATATGGGAGTATACGATGACAATGATGGGTTTGCTCGAGGTCTTTCCCTGAAAATGCAGCGCTTCTCCGTTGTTTAGGACACTTGTAGCTTGTATCTTAACACAGCCTTCCTTATTAATTGGAGTATTGGCATTTATTAATGAATGCTCTGTTTCATGTTTAGGCTATCCAGGCTCAAGACACACGGTTGATGGGTCACTATCCTCTAAATAAGTCACTGATAATTGAATTAAATAGTTTGTTTTTTGTCCAATTATCCATAAAGCTTTGGTAGCTCATTACCCTGTCATGATAATGATATTATATCATAACTTAATCCAATGCAAACAAGGTATTCTGTAATATTCTCCATATTTGCTAATATCGATCTATTTGTGAAACCATATCCTGTTTTTGTACTAAATCATTGTGCACAAGTACAAGGATCATTGAGCAAAAGTCTCATTCGCCCTACATGATAGAGGCATTAGCACCGTTATTTATGCCATAAATGATAGTTCTTTTGACCATCAACTGTAGAACCAGTGAGCTATTTGTCTTTTTCTCATGTAAATTGGGCAATGTTTTACAGATGACCACTGTAGTTGCCATAGAGGATGTGAGACGAGAAGTGAAAATATTACGGGCTCTAACGGGACATAAGAACCTAGTGCAGTTCTACGATGCCTACGAAGACGACGACAATGTCTATGCTATAATGGAGTAAGTTTTGACTGCACTTATTTTTCATGTAAAAACGGATTTAATTGTGTCACTTTTGCCTTGGTTATACACTCGATGTTTATGGCTCAAAACTGTGATAATGACTACCAAGAAAATGATGACAGATAGGACAATCAGATAAGCTAAGTAACTAGCTAGTGCTTTTAACCCCTACATGTTTCAATGAATTTTATAAGGATAAAGGACGTAAAATGCACAATTTCATGAACCTTTTGGCCAGTTGATCTTCAATGTCAAGAAATGTAGACCAATTATATAAATGATTCTGCCTTGTTCAATCAAATTTGCTTTTAATGAAAAGCTTGATGGAGTTGAATAATACAGAGAGTCTTCGTGTTAACCAAAACACTTGAAAAAATAACTATGCCAGTCTTTTGGTACATTTTCATGGCTGTCATCTGTGAAAAACTTGCATCTAATTATCAAGGAGCAAAAGAGCAGAAAGAAGAAGTTAATCCATTGGTTAGTTAAGTTTCTACATTTATAATAGCATAGACTTCAGACAGATAAGTTGTTGGAACTTACCTTCTACAAATATTTTTGTTCTTTAGGTTGTGCGAAGGTGGCGAATTATTGGATAGGATACTCTCAAGGTACTGTACTCTTAAATGTTGTTTTCTTTATGGTATATCCGTGTCTTGTTCTGTGATATTCTAACTGGCTGAACTCCTAGTCATATTATACAGGGGTGGAAAATACTCAGAAGAAGATGCAAGGACCGTTATGGTTCAGATATTAAGTGTGGTTGCCTACTGCCATCTCCAAGGTGTCGTTCATCGTGACCTGAAGCCTGAGGTAAGCAATTAATAAAAATAATTATATGCGAATTTCTTGTTGTGTTACTTTTTTCTGGAAGATGCTTGACTAACTTCATGGAAGTTAGTTGTGACACTGTTAATATTTAGTGGAAGAATATAAAAGTTTTGGGTGGGAATTGGGAGGTGTTGTACGCTGTTGTAGATGCAATTTCATGTTGGCATATGCTTATTCTTTTCTAATCATTTTACTTCAGAACTTTCTCTTTACCACCAAGGAGGATAATTCCACATTGAAAGCCATTGATTTTGGACTCTCTGACTATGTAAAGCCAGGTCAGTTTTACTGGATACAGCAGCTCAACTTTTTTCTTTTTTTTTTTGGTGGGGGGGATTCGATGGGGGGTGGGAGTTTTGACTATTTGAAACTTCTGCAGATGAAAGGTTAAATGATATTGTGGGAAGTGCATATTATGTAGCTCCTGAAGTTCTACACAGATCATATGGAACCGAGGCAGACATGTGGAGTATTGGTGTGATTGCTTATATTCTTCTATGTGGTAGCAGGCCCTTTTGGGCCCGGACAGAATCTGGAATCTTTCGAGCTGTTTTGAAAGCAGATCCAAGCTTTGATGAAGCTCCCTGGCCTTCTTTATCTCCAGAAGCTATTGATTTTGTGAAGAGGCTGTTGAACAAGGACTATCGGAAGAGACTAACAGCTGCTCAGGCTCTGAGTAAGTTCCTATAGCTAAACTCCTGATGATTTGGTCACCCTACATGTGAGGTCAAAAATATAATTCTAAGGTGGCTACCTGCATTTTTATGTTTAGGTCACCCATGGCTGGCTAATCATCATGACATAAAGATTCCACTGGATATGATTGTGTACAAGCTTGCAAAAGCTTATATATATTCTTCTTCCCTACGAAAATCTGCTTTGAGGGTGAGTAGGATACTGTGTCCTCCATTTTTAGTTGTAACTCAAATGCCAGGTTTTCTTCCCTTTTTTTCTTTTTTTTTGGGTCAAGTCCTAAGCATTTCATCCAAAGTTAAATGCAATTGTGTAGAGTTTGTCTGCATCATAAACCAAAAGTCATTTCAAGCTGGAGGAGCCACAAACTTGTTTATGTTTTTTTGGTGTGGTGTCTTTGATATAAATCTCAAATACTTGCCGTGCAAGCAACAAACTTGTCGATTTTGACAGGCTCTGGCGAAGACGTTAACTGTTGCTCAGATAGCTTTCCTACGGGAACAATTTACATTGTTAGGGCCAAGCAAAAATGGCTTCATTTCTATGCAGAACTTTAAAACAGTGAGCTCCTTCTCTTCCATCTTTTGGCTCTCAGTATTAACTTTCGTACTCTCTTTTTTTTTGTTGCTTTTTGGTGTTTCTCATGTCAATCTGAAAGATGTTGGTATTAACAGGCTGTAATAAAGCACTCTACAGATGCCATGAAGGATTCCAGGGTCCTCGATTATGTTAACATGGTAATGCTTAACGCCTGTTCTGGTTTCTTACCTATTTTTTGCTTAATTGTTTGTACCATTCTATCAGATTTATTTACTAGCAGAATTGATTTAGAGTTCTAGTTAATTGTCTACTCTTGCGTGTTTCAGGTTAGTTCTCTTCAATACAGTAAATTGGATTTTGAAGAATTTTCTGCTGTTGCCATAAGTGTGCATCAGCTAGAAGGAATGGATTGTTGGGAGCAAAATGTTAGGCGTGCCTATGAATTGTTTGAGAAAGATGGAAACAGACCCATTATGTTCGAGGAGCTTGCCTCAGTATGCTCTCTCTCTCTCTCTCTCTCACACACACACACACACACACACACACACTCGGGGGTTTGCACACAGTGGCAGAGCTAGGAATTCTACGTGGGGGACGGTTAAATATACTAAAATGAAAAGGCCGTTGAGATATGTAATGGATGGATTTTGAAGCTGCATATGAGAGGCTAGTAAGTAACTTCTTTTATATATTTTGAAGAAGCCATATGTATAAAAAATGTCCCAAGACTTTTTTGTAAGAAACCATTACACTTGAGGGACTTACTTGAACTTTGGAGGGGCCAGTTCCCCTGCCACCCTAGCTCTGCCCCTGCATTGACAGACCTTTATGCTCTTTTTTCCTGACATATTTCTCTACAATTTGACAGATATCTGAAGTAAATTCAATAGGAATGTTCTTCTAGTCGTAGAGCTGAATTCTAGGTGCAAAAGTACCATAGGGAATGCAAAATGGTACAAGACTGGGTTGACCAGTAAGTAGGTCCTGGTTTGACTGCCAAAGTACTTGATATTTGCTTTGGAGTGGGTGTCCAAATTAATTTTTGTCGCCTGTAGGACCTTTTTGATTCAGGTCTTTTACTTGCAACAAACTAAACATGGTGATAGCAGTGGCAAAGACTCAAATTTGAAGTTTCTAATCATCCAGTTTTTCACTTAGAACATAGGGAAAATGGAGGTCCAGGTCCAGGTCTATTTTACTTACTAGTATCGTCCCTTCCCTGAGGAAAGGAGGAACATAGATGATGAAGCAAGTCTGCTCCATCTAGAGACTTGTTTTGTTCTTTAAGTGAATTCAAGTACTAAAATTATTTGCTTCGCTGTTTTCAGGAGATGAGACATTCTGATGGTAAATTAACCTTCTTGGGGTTTGTCAAGCTTCTCCATGGAGTTTCGTCACGAATATTTCAGAAGGCTTGAAGTGAATCCTACCAACACAAACTATTTTGTCCACTGTCCTGGTCCTCCTTGAAACTACAATGTCACGAGGGGACTAAAATGGCACGACCAATTTAACCCAAATCAGGCTCATGTTCTCGTAATCATAACAAAGGGTACCGCTACCGATGAAGCCATGCACGACATGATCTCATGTTAAGTATGCTTCCCACTTTCTCTATGATCGGTGCAACTGGGATTAGAGGATTGTACAGATGAGGGAAGATCAGAAAAGTGGATTTAGGGTTAGCAGACAGCTTTTAACTCGAGTGAGCTCTGTGTTTTTGGGTTTATCCCTTGTGTACCCATTTCACTAAGTTATCTAATAAACCCTTCATGTGATCTGCATGAAGTTATGAAACTATGAACTTCGATTCTAATGGTTTTCACTTCTTACTGCATTTTCACCTCCAAGCTAAACCATTAATCCATCCAGTTACGATTTCGCTATGAACTCCAGCAACCAAGAAACAAGGGGTGCGGAAAGATTTGTGTATACAACTGTAGAATTACACATTTTCGTGGCGTGATTCTTGACGTCCTGTCATTCACTCAATGATAATCTAGTTAATGTAACAGGACTGGCTTCTGCTCGATTCACTTTCTATGATGGTGCCATGTGGGTTGGCACTCGACATGATGACAATTGAACTGCCCTTGTAATAATGATATTCGTTCACCCAATGTCTGAACAAGAGCTCTTGTACCCCGAATAGCTTGTAATTCAACTGAATTTCTTTCTCTTGTAAATTTCCAGAATTACTGTCTATGCTCCAATGATTTAAATAAAATATTAAATATATATAAAAAAATTATTTTTTTATATGATTCAAAAACATTAAAAAATTATTTTAAGTAAAATAAAATACATCGTTTGGAATGTAATTCTAAACAACATCTTAATTTAATTTATAATAATTTAAAAATTAACTAGCATTATAATTATAAGAGTCGAGTTATGATCTAAGTTGCAATTTAGTCGACCTACAAGACAATAAGAACTCAATTTTTCAAATTTCGACTATGTAATTTCGGTAAAAAAAAAAATTAATCCAAAACATATTTTAAATCAATAAAACCAAGATTTATAACTATAGCTAGCAAGCGAAAACCAAGAATAGAAATACTGAAACAAAGTTTTTTTTTTTAAAAAAAAAAAATTGCATGCTGTCTATTATAAATATAAATTGAAATCAAGTTATATTAAAAATATTAGATGAAGAGTAGTTACACCTCACAACCAACGGTTTAAAAAATCAGAAAAATAAGCTCAAAGGGAAAAAAAGAGTATTGATGTTAGATTTCTTGTATCTAAAGTCTATTTATTTGGAGTGAGAATGTTTCATGAAAATAGTCAGGTACCACTTTAATGATTATTATTATTAGTAGAAATATTTATACAAATATATTATTGATCAAGTTTTTAATATATCTTCATATTTTTAATTGTGTCTTCTTATATTTTATTAAATTCTCTAGTATATCTTGTTGACAAATTTTTCTATCCAAATTGAAATAAATATATTTTTCATTATAAAAAAAAATATTGAACTATTCAAGAATATAGTTTTAGATTTTTTTTTAAAATTAAATCTTTATTTTAAAAAAATTTTATTTTTTGACGAACTTTAAAACTTTTTATATCTTAAAATTTTCTGAGTAATTTTGATAAATTCTTCTATCATGTCCTCAATTATCTCAAGGAAGAATTTAAATAAAAAAAATATAATTTTGTTAATTTAAATGGAAAAACTTGGTTAAAGGATATAATTAAAGAACAAATTGAATTATTTATCTTTTTTTTTTATCATATCTTCACAACTTTAAGAGATAGATAAGAAATCAAAGAAATTTTTTATGCTTTCATTTTCTAATATTGAGAAAAAACAAATATTAAAAAAATTATCATTACTTCTTTTAATTTTTTGAATTCTTACCATGAAATCTATGTCTAAAAAAACTGATGATAATTCATTTGATTTTTTTAGTATTCAATTTTCATCATTTGAGTATTTTAATTAAAAAAAAGATCATTTGACTATCAGGGAAGAAAGCAAATTAAATTGCCTATTACATATTCACTAATAATTAAAAAAAAAAAAAACATTCTCATTTTGTACATCCATCAATGCTGGCTGACCTGGCAAGATCTAGGCTAAAAAAATTAAAAAAATAAAATTACACATGCCATGATGCCAAATAATAAGAGCACTCTTCACACTAGAGCTCTCAAATCTCCTTCTACATCTTTCTGTCTCTCTGCTACTTCAATCCTTCAATGGCAACCATAAACAAACCACTAAAGCCAAAACCTTTATCAAAGCTCAGATCCCCAATTCTCACTTTAATACTCTGCATTTCAGCCATTGCATTGTTATACTTGTTTTTTTCACTAAATTCCACAGATGGGTTCTCCTTTTCATCTCCAAAATCCACAAGGAACTCTGTAGACAAACCCAAAAGACAACATACCATTCATGAAAAGTACTTGTATTGGGGTAATAGAATTGATTGTCCTGGTAAACATTGTGATTCTTGTGAAGGTTTGGGTCATCAAGAGTCTAGCCTTAGGTGTGCTCTAGAAGAAGCCATGTTCTTGAATAGGTATGTTTTTTTTTTCTTTTAAGTTATGTTTTTTGTGTCAATATGTTGTTGGGTTTGGTATGTTTTTTGGTGGGGTTTTATTGGATTTGGGTTTAAACTCTCTTTCTGTTGAATTGATTTGGTATGTTACTTGCTTAGTTATGGGGGGTTTAGGTGTAATGAGCGAATCTTGGATCAAGTGTGATTCTTGTTAAGAAACTGTGTTTTTGGGTATCTACATATGTAGCTGTTTGTGATTTAGGGAACTTGAATTGCTGTTATTATTATTTAACTCTTTAACAACTTTTGGTTTGAGTTGAAATGTGTTTTTTTTTTGAAAAGTTGAATTATGAAAGGAAATTGTGACTGGATTGATTCCATGTGTGTAGCAATTAAATGAGTCAATAACAATGATTTATTGAAACCAAATGTTTGGTTGTTTTTTTAGTTGTTAAGGTTAGCAATTAAACACTGCAGAGTTGAGATTGTTTATTTTAGCATGTTTCTTATATTTCCATATTATCTTGTTGCAGAACTTTTGTGATGCCTTCAAGGATGTGTATCAATCCAATACACAATAAGAAGGGGATCCTTCATCACTCTGACAATTCAAATTCAGAGGAAAGGTCAGTTTATTGAACTGTTATGTGGACTGTTGTTATTGCCAGAGCTAAACTGTTGCATCTAGAGTGCTAAATCCAACACTACCTATGCTTGTCTTCCAGTTCTTATGAGAAGAAAGATTCTAATTCAATAAATGGGTTTGGCTTCGATTTTTTAATGAATACATATGTAATGCTAAACTATCAGAAAAAGCTAAAATTCTGTGATCTGAACTTACTTCCTTCTATTTAGCAGGTGGGCTGAAAGTTCTTGTTCCATGGACTCTTTGTATGATATGGATCTCATATCTGAAACTGTGCCTGTAATCTTAGACAACTCAAAAGATTGGTATCGGGTATTATCAACAAGTATGAAGTTGGGAGCTAGAGGAGTGGCCCATGTGGAAGGGATTAGTCGAGTTGATCTCAAAGAGAATAGTCACTACTCAAACCTCTTGCTCATTAATCGAACAGCGAGCCCACTTTCATGGTATGAAATGTAGCTGCAATTTTGCCTTTTTCATATTTATTCTCATCAAATGACTCAAAGACTGTTAACTGCATGAATGGGAGCTATGTGAAATTGGGGAGAGGTGATTGTGGGAGGAAAGATGGGTGTGTTAGTTTGGATAATAGTTTTAAGAATTGTAAATAATGATAGTTCACCTGCTTTGATTTTTAAATTTCACAATCAATACAGATATTATTCTTGATGTGCAAAATTTGTTTACATGTTTTCTCTAAATTTTTGAAATGGAGTAATTGGCCTGGCTGTAATGAAAGGATTGGTTTTTCTTCATGTGGTTTAGAGAATCTGGACCGTTCTAGTAAGCCAATGCTGGATAGAAAGTGACTGCTCTATTTAGAGGGGAAAAAGAAAAATTAAAAGGAAAGGACTCGTGACTGCTATACTCTGGGAAAAAGAAAAAGGAAAAAAGTTTGCACTTGCTATTTTCAGTGTAGCTATTTGTCATGATATAATTTGTCTTCGAGATTTTTAGAATCTTGCAAATTTCTTTCTAGGTTCTAATCATAATAGCCATTCAGGTTCATGGAATGCAAAGACCGAAACAACCGTAGTGCTATAGCATTGCCATATTCATTTCTTCCTACAATGGCAGCAGATAGATTAAGGGATGCTGCGGATAAGGTCTGTATCATGTGATATTGCTAGGTTCTCTTTGCTTGTTTCACACCATTTGTCTGCTTCTGTTTCCTCTAAAACAGAACTTGATTAACCTGCAATTCATCTCATCTCATGTGCATAGATTATGGCACTTCTTGGTGATTATGATTCCATCCATGTTCGTCGAGGGGATAAAATAAAAACTAGGAATGACAGATTTGGGGTTTCTCGAACCCTACATCCTCATCTTGACAGGGATACCCGTCCAGAATTTATATTCCATAGGATTGAAAAATGGGTCCCACCTGGACGAACTCTTTTTATTGCTTCAAATGAGAAGACACCGGGATTTTTTTCAACTCTCGCTGTCAGGTAAACCTTCTCAAGCTTAAAAATTTGAAAATTATACACACTAATTCTTAGCTGTGAAGTAGCACAAATGATTTGCTCATGACAGATTATACATACAGATCTGAAAATTCTCAAAAAGAAATAAATTAGAGATCAGCATTGATGCTTTAAGAAATAAATCTGCAATTATGCATCTCTGTTAATTTCTTGTTTTATTGCAAGTACTTCTTAATTGTAACTTGCTAATTCATTATGGCAAATATCATTCTGCAGTTAATATCTTGCATGATTGACTCAACCTGTATGGATGCTTGGCATGACATATTTATTCTCTTTGATTAAGTTGGTTTAACATGTTTCTGATGCATTTCTGCTGTAAGCTTTTTCAAAGTATTACTTCCTTTCTCTATAAATCAATGGCTCTCGCTTTGTGCCTTTTACGAGATATCTCTGATCTTATAGAAAAATTTCTGCCATCTTTCAGGAAATTGGAAGGGACCTTTTTTAAAAAAAAATGTTAAATAAGGTTTTGTTGTAATTTTTATACAATGGTGAAGTTGATGTTGAACTTTGGCGGCTCATAATTTGCAGATATAAATTGGCGTATTCATCTAACTACAGCATGATTCTGGATCCCGTGATTGAGAACAACTATGAATTATTTATGATTGAAAGGCTTATTCTGATGGGTGCCAAAACATTCATTAGAACATTCAAGGAAGATGATACTGATCTCAGCCTCACCGACGATCCAAAGAAGAATACCAAGTCATGGCAATTACCTGTTTATACCATGGATGAAGTAGAGCAAGGAAGCTGATAAAGCATTTATAACCATTTCCCTTTCTGTCTCCAATTCAGCCCTTGAGTTCTCTCCTTGCATGCCATTCTTGCATATACGGTCATTCTATGATTATTCTCACGTGACAGTATGGTGTGGCACACGGTATACGCTTGGATTGATTATCATGGATGAGTCTTGTAGCTTTGTTGAAGATAATCAGCGTGATGTTGGTGATGAGGGCCTATTAATTTGCCAATGTATATTCTGAGCTTTCTCGTAAGTTTTAATACAAGGTTGTATGCGGTTTCTTAAGATGTTGATTGTTATTGCAGAAAAATTTTGTAGAGAAAAGAGGAACCTTAAGCCCTGTCTTCCACCTTTTTCCCCTGTTCATGTGGTAACTTATCCATGAATTGCACCGGCATGCATAGAATATCATCTGGTAGATACTTGATTTTTACTGTAATGGTCTATCATGTAACCATGGTGCACATGAATCATGAGCACGTCTAGATCATCCCGTTTTATTTCCAAATTGAGAATTGAAAGGCTCATCTCATCAATCATGAAGTGGGAAAAACACACCAGAGGGGCAACGGCGATGCATAGAGAGCTCACCATAGAAGGCATGGAAAGTGTAAATGGAAGGTTTAATCATGAGTGGCCAGTAATTATTTGGCGCCACGTGGCATGTTGTTATGATAGCTTCGGTTGTTCGTGTCCTCTTTTAACGGTTCACATCATGGGACGTTACCTTTTTTGTTCGAACATGGCTACACTACACACGATCATGTCGCTTTGCCTGTACAAATCTAGCCTTGTCTCTTACTCAACTATGAAAGACATGTCGTTTTCTAGGGAGTTTGTCCTACGTGGAACACACAAGCCTCAAAAGGCAATCAATCTTCACCACCTGTCCTGATATTTCCACGCCACACCCCCTCCATTGGAAGTGCATGGTGGGCCCAATACTTTACAGGCAAAAAGACTACCCTTCCATCTCCTGCCACGTAGAAAAACCCCAAACTCATTCACACGTACTAAATCAGTTATTCACACGTGCCAACTCACCGCCTATAAATTCCTGCCACTCTAAAATATCGCAGCAGTTAGTAGCAGTAGCCGTAGACGAAGATAAAAAATCAGCATAAAAAAAAAGGATTCCATCCTTCTCCGGAATATTCCTTCTAAGGTCAGCTCAAATCACATTATTTCGAATTAATCGAAAAAATTATCAATTTTAATATAATTTTTTTGTCTTAGAAAATTCCATAATTTTTCGCAGGAGAAAACAAGTTTGTAATTTTGTTAATATATATTTTTGATGCCGTATCTTGTACGCGAGAATCTTTTCATCGGAAACATAAGCGACGCGGCGGAGGTTCTGCAAAACGGAAGTGCGGAAATAACGCATATATTATCGGTTTTAAGTTCCGTGTCGATATCGTTCTTTACGGAATGGAGAAGCGGAGTCATAATTCCGACGAAGGAGATAAAGAAAGTGTGTGTCGGTGATGAGTGGAGGAGTTGTTTGGCGGTGAATAAGGTTTTGTATTCGTTAGAGTATGCAGGGAAGGAATTGAAGCTAGTGAGAATGGCGGTGCCGATTAGGGATATGGAGAGTGAGGATTTGTTAGATTATTTGGATGTTTGTTTGGATTTTATTCAGAAGACTAGAAAAGAAGGAGCTGTTTTGGTGCATTGTTTTGCTGGCGTTTCGAGAAGGTATGATAATTCTGTTTTTTTTTTTTAATGTAAATTAGGGTTTATTTGTTAATCTTAAATTAGAGGTGGATAATGGATTAGATTAGTGGTGTTATTTGTTTCCAGAATAGCATGAACTGTATTTGGGACCCACCAGTCAAGTCCGCTTTAAACATGGATATTATGGGATGAATAACGAAGATCTGAATTGCATGCTTGTAACTTAGATGTGCAAGTTTGTGGCTATTTACTTTTGGTTAATTTAAAACAGTCATGAAGTGTGTTTTGATATTTTTCAGTGGATCAGTTTATTGATCATGAAGTGGGTTAAACTAGGAAAGAAGTGTTTTAGGTTATTTTCTGACCCCATCGATGAGTGTTAGAAATTGTCCAGAACAGGCCTGCCGTGAATTCTCAAGCCCTAATGGTTTGGTCCTCTCTTCGTTGTTTTCTTTGCAGTGCAGCTATCATTACAGCGTACTTGATGAAAAGTGAGCAATTATCTCTTGAAGGTTTGAACACATCCACTTTTTATTTGGAGCATTTTGGATCTGCTGATTGGTATATGCTGGTGGCCTTCATTGTTTACATTCTGAAAATATGGTGGTTCTTTTTGTTTGACAACAATGAAAATATGTGATGTTATCTCTTTTGTATTTTATTTTTTTTAGTATTTCATCTTTTCCCTACGTGTCCCTGTAGATGCTCTTGAATCCCTAAGGCAAAGCTGTGAGTCTGTTGGTCCCAATGATGGCTTTTTAGAACAGGTGATGCAAGACATGCTAAACAAACCTATATGATTTGTTGGGATGCATTAATGGTGACTCTGAGATTTTAGTGTCTTATGTGATCCTCATAAATCTTTTTTTTCCATTGCAGTTGAAAATGTTTGAGGAAATGGGCTTCAAGGTTGATCATGCTAGTCCCATATACAAGCGGTTTCGCCTGAAAGCACTGGGTACATGTTCTTAGTATTTGATCCTGAGTTGCTGTTCTTGTTAATAATTTTGTCGTGTGTTAAAGTGGAAGGTCATTAGTTGGGCACTGCATAAGCAGAATTTTGGAATCATGACATTAGTATGTTCTCAACCTTGAGCGTTTGCATCAAGTGGTTGCTCCCAAAACTTTAATCCGTGTATAAGAGTTGGCTTAGCATAAGTGGTAATGCATTTGATACTTTTCATACTCATCCATTGAAATTTTCGTTCTCAACTTTCTGTCAACGTGGAACATTATTACAGATCCTAAACTTAGTAATATCTTTTATGACTGTTAAAAGCATATTCTTGACTGTTACAAACATATGGAATGATCAGATATGGTGAATCTGTGAATATCCTTTTTATGAAGGATTAATTTCCCCATGCTTTCAGGTGAGTTTTACAACCGCGGAGAGAAGATAGACAGTTCTAAATTTGGGGCAGATCCTGGTGTACCTACACAAGTCTCCTCTGAGGAAGAAGCATCTCCAAATGGAGGGGAAAAAGGTATTCCTGCATACCACTGCAAGAAGTGCCGTCGAGTAGTTGCATTGCAGGAGAATGTTATGGATCATGTTCCAGGAGAGGGTGAGACATCTTTCGCATGGAGCAAGCAGAAAAGTGGCAACCCCCTTAACAAGTCTGATGAGTCTGAGTGTTCTTCTATTTTTGTTGAGCCTTTAAAGTGGATGACAGCAGGTATGTGCAATCTTGTTTGTAGAAATTCTGGTGCCACTGGACTTTTTTAAGTTCAGTCATAAAGAAGAAGCTGCGGAACTAATTGCAGCTTCATTGGTTAACTTTGGGTTAGCTATAATGGCTCACTACTTGGTTAGAGATTCTTTGAAACCTTGATTTGGTTTTTCAACCAATTGGTCAACCTCGGTGCTGTTCCTTAATTGTAGAGTGCAAGCTCTTCTCATCATCAGTTGAGATCATTTCTGGCCTTAATATAATATATTTATGAACTAAGCCATATGGTTATGTCACGAAGGTGTACTGTTCTATGCAGTTATTATGATTCACTCTTTAAGCAAAAGCCATCCTTATATTCAATACATAGAGATTTCTAATGGAAACCACTAACTGATAAAAGTTGGGGAAATTTATGAACCACGCAGAGTTGCAGACAACCCAGTTCCTTGTGCTAAAGCCATAATGAATCAATTCTTTTGATATCTTAAAAATGGAGGCTCTATTTATATCTTCTGTTGAAGTTTTTCTATGTAAGTTCGAATCCTGCCACTCCCATTTTTTTGTTGTAGACTTCAGAGAAGAGAAAGGAGGCATTCGTCAGCGTAGGAAGGCCCACCGAGCGAAGCTCTTTTTTTTTTTTACTCGACACTTTAGAAAGCATCTTGAAATATTTAACAGACTCCTGTGAGAATTA
>Ga0307515_10008473_pt1 | contig 20029 bp, 18 predicted proteins | sample 17_EM_MG_FD_194513 | JGI IMG/M metagenome (GOLD analysis project Ga0307515, IMG submission 194513) | Populus trichocarpa ectomycorrhiza microbial communities from riparian zone in the Pacific Northwest, United States - 17_EM | ecosystem: Host-associated > Plants > Roots > Unclassified | place... | reverse complement strand
GCGGTCGTAGCGCAGCCCGATGGTGGCTTCGCCGCGCCGGATCAGATCGCTGACTTCCGCGCTCGTCGCCGTGCGCAGGGTCAGTTCGACACCGGGATATTCGGCAGCGAAGCGCTTGAGGATTTCCGACAAGCGCCCGCCGGCGAGCGTGCCGACCACCGCGAGCGCGACGGGCCCCGAATCCGGCCGCGCCAGGGCACGCACCGCATTTTCCGCATCCTGCGCGGCGGCGACCGCGCGCTCGGCATACGGCACCATCACCCGGCCGGCGTCGCTCAACATCGTGCGCCCCGCGATCCGCTCGAACAAGGGCACGCCCAGCTCCAGTTCGAGCAGTGCAATGCGCCGCGATATCGCCGGCTGCGAACGGTGCAGCACTTTTGCAGCGCTTGAGATTCCGCCGCGGCGGTGAACCGTCAGGAAGGTATTGAGCGCGTCGCTGTCCATTTTCCGGTCCATGCAAAAAGCTGATGATATGAAGAGAAATAACAAATTAGGCTGATGGACGGAAGCCGACTATGTTCGGCGCGAAGCAACCAATTCCTGGGAATGAACGATGCGCAGCCAGATGGAAAAAGCCGAACTGTTTCGCGCCCTGCATGCGCGGCCCGGCGCCTTTATCATTCCCAATCCATGGGACGCCGGCACGGCGAAGCTGCTCGCCGCGATGGGCTTCGAAGCGCTCGCGACCACGAGCCTGGGCCTTGCCAACACGCTCGGCAGCGCCACCGTCAGCCTCGATGCCATCATCGATAATTGCCGCGACATCGCCGCCGCGACCGACCTGCCCGTCAATGCGGACCTGGAGAATTGCGGCGCGGATGATCCGAAGACGGCTGCAAAAGCCATTGCGCGGGCGGCCGAAGCCGGCGTGGTCGGCGGTTCGATCGAGGATTCAACCGGCGATCCAAGCCGGCCCATTTATGATTTCGCGCTCGCGGTCGAGCGCGTGCATGCGGCGGTCGAAGCCGCCCGCGCCCTGCCCTTCCCGTTCACGCTGACTGCGCGCGCGGAAAACCTGCTGTGGGGCCGCAACGACCTTGATGACACCATCAAGCGCCTACAGGCGTTCGAGGCCGCCGGCGCCGATGTATTGTATTCGCCCGGCGTGCACGACATCGACACGATCCGCACCGTGGTGTCGTCGATCAAAAAGCCCTTCAATCTGGTGATGGGATTTGCCGACCCGACACTGACCGTGCCGCAGATTGCCGCCGCCGGCGTCAAGCGCATCAGCGTCGGCGGCGCAATGGCCCGCGTTGCGCTCGCGGCTTTCCTCAAATGCGCCCGTGAGATGAAAGATCAGGGCGCGTTCACTTACGTGCGCGAGATGGCGCCGATCGGGGAAGTCCGGGCGGCGTTCGCAAGATGCGAATAGGGAGTGGCGAATAGCGAATAGGGAAATTCCATTCGCTACTCGCTATTCGCCATTCGCGTCTCTCAGCCTTCCTTGAACCCATACTCCGGCACGTTGCCGCTGGCGCCGTAATATTTATACGGCAGGAACTTGCCGGACATCGTGATCTTGACGCGGTCGCCCTTGGGATTGGCGACGCGCTCCATCGCCATGTCGAAGTCGATCGCCGACATGATGCCGTCGCCAAATTCTTCCTCGATCAGCGCCTTCCAAGCCGGGCCATTGACCAGCACCATCTCGTAGAAGCGATAGATCAGGGGATCGGTCGGCGGCATCGGCGTGCCTGTGCCGCGCATCGGCACCTCGTTCAGCATCGCCACTTCCGATTTGGACAGGCCAAACAACTCACCGGCATTCGCCGCCTGCGGCTTGGTCAATTTCATCTGGCCGAGAATGGCGCCAACGATCAGCACTTCGGAATAGCCGCCGATCTTTTCGCAGATGTGCTTCCAGCTCCAGTCTTTCTCGCGCTTGATGTCGAGCAGTTTTTCGGTGAGGTCTTCGCGTTTCATGTCTCGTCTCCTGGTGAAATTAGCGCGCGATCGTCTGTGGTGGATTGGTCTCGATCATTTTCGGTGATGCGACGATGGTCGGCTCGCTCAAGCCCGGCCGCACGACGGGCACGTTGCGCGGATCGTGGTTGGTGACCGTGGCGGCGAAGGTCTTGCTGCGGCTGACCAGGAAATCGACGATGTGGTTGCGCAGCGCGTAGTAAAGCGGGTGACGATGCAGATCGATGCGGCCGCGATCCTTCGGCAGCGGATTTTCCACGATCTCCGCCAGCACCGCGCCGGGGCCGTTGGTCATCAGGAATATCTTGTCGGCAAGATAGATCGCTTCATCCACATCGTGGGTGATCATGAAGGCGGTCTGTCCGGTCTCCAGGCAAATGCGGCGCACCTCGTCCTGCAGCGTACCGCGCGTCAGCGCATCGAGCGCCGAGAACGGCTCGTCCATCAGCATGATCTTCGGCGTAATCGACAACGCGCGCGCGATGCCGACGCGTTGCTTCATGCCACCGGACAATTCCGACGGCCGCTTGTGCTCGGAGCCGGTCAGTCCGACCAGATCGATGAATTTCTGCGCGTGTGCCTTCACCTTGGCGCGGTCCCAGCTGCGCCATTTCGAGGTCACGGCATAGGAGACATTGCCGAGCACCGTGCGCCATGGCAGCAGCGCGTGGCTCTGGAAGATCACGGCGCGGTCGAGGCTGGTGCCTTCGATCGCCTGCCCATCGACGATCACAGCGCCTTCGCTGGGCTCGTCGAGGCCGGCAAGGATGTTCAGCACCGTGGTCTTGCCGCAGCCGGAATGGCCGATTACGCAGCCGAACTCGCCGCGCGACATCGACAGCCAGAGATCCTCGAACACGCTGATCTGGCCGCCATCGGCGCCGGGATATCGCCGTGCGATGCCTTCGATCGAGATGAATTTGTCGGTCATCGCCCTACTCCGGGAACGTGACCATGCGCGTGAACCGCGCAAGGATCTGGTCGAGCAGCATGCCGACGACGCCGATCAGGAGAATGGCGATAATGACATTGGTGATCGAGAGGTTGTTCCATTCGTTCCAGACGAAGTAACCGATGCCGGTGCCGCCGACCAACATCTCGGCCGCGACGATCACGAGCCAGGCAATGCCGATCGAGATCCGCATGCCCGTGAGAATGGTCGGCGCCGCCGCCGGCAGGATCACCGTGAATGCGCGCCGCACTGTCCCGACTTCGAGCGTGCGGGCGACGTTGATCCATTCCTTGCGCACGGCGGCAACGCCAAAGGAGGTGTTAAGCAGCATCGGCCACACCGAGCAGATGAAGATCACGAAGATCGCCGAAATGCTGGAATCCTTGATGGTGTAGAGCGCGAGCGGCATCCAGGCGAGCGGCGAGATCGGTTTCAGCACCTGGATGAACGGATCGAGCGCCTTGCTGAACAGCGGCGACATCCCGATCAGGAAACCGAGCGGTATCGCGACGATGACCGCAAGGAAATAACCAAGGCCGACGCGCGCGATGGAATAGCCGAGCTGGATTCCAAGACCCTTGTCGTTCGGCCCGTTGTCGTAGAACGGCCGCTTCAAATGCTCCCACAGCTTGGCGCCGACATCGAGCGGCCCCGGCATCGCTGATTTGCCGGCGGTCGCGGTCAGCCCCATCAGCTTGGCATATTCCGGCGTCATCTGCGCGACGGTACCGGTGCCGCGCGTGGCGATGTGCCAGATGCCGAGGAACGCGGCGAACAGCGCGATTGACACGATCGCCGCGCGAAGGCGCAAGGAGGCCGACATGGTCAGCTCGCCTTTTTGATCTTGAAGCTGGCGAGATATTCCTCGGGCTTGGCCGGATCGAAGGTCTTGCCCATTACCGAGAAGCTTTTGGTGGTGGTGGTCGGCGGTGTCAGTCCCGCCTCTTTCATCAGCCTTGTGGCGTCGGTGGCGAGATAAACCTGCGAGGCAATGCCGGCATAGTCGACGTCGCCCTTAAGCTGACCCCAGCGCTTCATCTGCGCCATGATCCAGATCGCAAACGACTGCCAGGGGAACGGATCGAAATCGACCCGGTTCGGCTGGTTGACGACATTGCCGAGACCATCGGCGAAAGTGCCGGTGAGAATCTGCTCCAGCACGATCTGCGGCTGGTTCAGATAATTCGCCGGCGCGATGGCTTCCGCAATCTGCTTGCGGTTCTCAGCCTTGTGCGCGAACGCCGTCGCCTCGATGATCGATTTGAGCAATGCGCCATAGGTGTTCGGCATCGAGGTGATGAATTCCTTCGATGCGGCAAAGGCGCAGCAGGGATGCCCCTCCCAGATATCCTTGGTCAGGATGTGGATGAAGCCGACGCCGTCATAGACCGCGCGCTGGTTCATCGGATCGGGGCCAAGGAAGCCGTCGATATTGTCGGCGCGCAAATTCGCGACCATTTCCGGCGGCGGCACGGCGCGTATCTGCACGTCGGCATCCGGATCGATGCCATGCTCGGCGAGGTAATAGCGCAGCAGATAATTGTGCATCGAATAATCGAACGGAACGGCGAACTTGAATCCCTTCCAATCCTTCGGGTTGCGCTTGTCCTTGTGCTTGACCGCGAGCGTAATCGCCTGGCCGTTGATGTTCTCGACCGCCGGCATGGTGTAGGGTAGCGGGTTGGAGCCGACGCCCATGGTGATGGCGAGCGGCATCGGCGACAGCATGTGCGCCGCGTCATATTCCTTGTTGATGGTCTTGTCGCGAATGACGGCCCAGCCGGCGGTCTTGATCACTTCGACGTTGAGGCCGTTCTTGGAATAGAACCCCATCGGCGCCGCCATGATGATCGGCGTTGCGCAGGTGATCGGAATGAAGCCGACCTTGAGGTCCTTCTTTTCCAATGGCCCGCCTTGCGCGAAAGCCTCGGTCGCGGTCTTCAGCGGGAAGAATTGCGACAGCGCGGCGGCGGCGGTCGCAGCGCCCACCGATTTCAGGAAAGCGCGGCGCGCCACATCCTGCGGAAACATCGCGCGCATGACAGCGGATGCGACCACGTTCTCAAAGCGAGCCTCCTCGGACGCGGTGACGGCCGGCTGAAGCGCAAGCTGCGAGGCGACATCGTGCTCGGCATCGCTCGCGTGCCGGCCGCAACTGCAACCCTGGGAATGGAGCCTGCGGGCGGGATCGAACGGATTGTCGAACGTGGACATGAAACCTCCTGCGTGACGCTGGAGGTAATTACGCAAGGAGTATGCCAGCCCCGGTCGGTCGCGTTTATCAAGTTGTCGCAGGGCCTTAGCCCGATCGTTGGCAATTACGAAAACTCGTGATACACGAAATATCGTAGCTGAATTACGAGTTTTCGGAGTATTGGGCATGGACCCGACGCCACATCTGTTAGGCGCGCCGGCACGCGATCTCGATCTGCGTACCCTCACCTTCGACTATCTGGTTGAGCCGACGCTGCTGCTCGATCCCGACACCGACGAAATCATCGATGCCAACCCGGCCGCCTGCACCCTGCTCGGCTATGACCGTGCGCTATTGCGGGAAACCAAATTCAGCGCCCTGCATGCGGGACAAGTGCCTGCGCTGATCGTGTTCACCCAGGCCGTGCTCGACAAGGGTTCGTACTGGACCAACGCGCTGACGCCGCGTCACGCCACCAGCCAGCCACTGCGGCTGGAATATACGGGATCGCTGGTGCCGCATGACGAACGTCAGCTGATGCTGCTCACCATGAGCGACCTCGAGCAGCGCCGCCGCCGCTATGTCGATGCCACCGCAGAGGACCACATGCGCGGCGGGCTCGCCGCCTGGCAGCGCGTCGAGCGGGTGTTCCAGGACATCGAGCGCGAGAACCAGTTGATCCTGCGCGCCGCCGGCGAAGGCATCTATGGCGTCAACGCCGAGGGGAAGACCACCTTCGTCAATCCGGCCGCGGAGCGCATGCTGGGGTGGACCGCCGAGGAATTGGTCGGCAAGGCCATCCACCCCATCGTTCACCACAGCCACCACGACGGCAGTCACTATCCCGACGAGGATTGTCCGATCTACGCGGCGTTCCGCGACGGCGCGATCCACAACGTCGATGGCGAGGTGTTCTGGCGCAAGAACGGCTCACCCGTCTGGGTCGAGTATACGTCGACGCCGATCCGCGACCGCGGCACGGTGGTCGGCGCCGTGATCGTGTTCCGCGACGTCAGCCACCGCCGCGAGGCCGACGAAAAACTGCACGCCGCACTTGCCGAAGTCGACCGCCTGCGCGAGCGGCTGGAGCTGGAAAACGCCTATCTGCAGGAAGAAATCCGGATCGAGACCAACCCGCGCGGCATCATCGGCCAGAGCGAGGCGATCCAGAAGACGCTGCGCCAGGTCAAACTGGTCGCACCGACCACCGCAGCCGTGATGATCACAGGCGAATCCGGCACCGGCAAGGAACTGATCGCGCGCGCCATTCATGAAGCCAGCAACCGCCGCGACCGGCCGCTGATCCGCGTCAATTGCGCGGCAATCCCGCGCGAATTGTTCGAGAGCGAATTCTTCGGCCACGTCAAAGGCGCCTTCACCGGCGCGGTGCGCGACCGCATCGGCCGCTTTGAACTCGCCGATGGCGGCACGCTGTTTCTGGATGAGGTCGGCGAAATCCCGCTGGAACTGCAAGGAAAACTGCTGCGCGTGCTGCAGGAAGGCAATTTCGAACGCGTCGGCGAAGAGCGCACCCGCGCCGTCGACGTCCGCGTGATCGCCGCCACCAACCGCAACCTGAAGCAGGAAGTGCAGCGCGGGCGGTTTCGCGAGGATTTGTATTTCCGGCTCAACGTGTTCCCGGTCGAGTCCGTGCCGTTGCGCGACCGCCGCGAGGACATCCCGCTGCTGGCCCAGCACTTCCTGATGAGCGAAAGCAACGAACTGAAATCCGATTTGCGGTTGTCGGAAGGCGATGCACGGCGGCTGCAGCGCTACGACTGGCCTGGCAATGTGCGCGAGTTGCAGAACGTGATCGAACGCGCCGCGATCCTGTCGCAGAACGGACGCTTGCGGATCGATCTGCCGGATACGGCTGGCGCGCATTCGCCGGCCAGCGCCGGCCGCCAGAAGAGCGAATTGCGGCCGGCCGTGATGACATCAGCGGAAATGCGCGACCAGGAGCGCGCCAACATCCTGGCCGCGCTGGCCGCCTGCAACGGCAAGGTATTCGGCGCAGGTGGTGCTGCCGCGATGCTCGACCTCAAGCCGACCACGCTGGCGTCGCGCATGAAGGCGCTCGGGATTGCGGCTGCCCGTTCGCGGCAGGCCGGGTTCTAGACTAGGGTAGTCAGCAGCAACTGGCCCGCAGTTCCGTGTGCTCACCCCTCGAGCGCGGTGACCACGACTTCGATCAAGGCGCCGCCACCGAGATCGGCTACACCGACGGTCGCACGCGCCGGCAGATCGTTCCCGAAAAACTCGATCCAAGCCGAGTCCATCTCCTTCTTCCTGGATAAGTCCGTCACGAAGATCGAGGCGCTGACAACGCGGGAGGTGTCCGTTCCGGCCTCCTTTAGATAGCCGGCAATCTTGCCCAGGATGTTGCGGGTCTGCTCGCCCATGGAAACGCTGGTGTCGTCGGCGATTGTGCCGCCAACGAACACAAAACCATTGGCTTCAACCACGCGGTGCATGATCGGCGTACGGATGTTGCGGATGATGTTCATGATGTCCTCATCTAGGTTTTGGGGTGTGAAAGGTGAAACCGGTCGATGCTGAGATCGCCGATCCGTGTCTGGGTGCCACCATTGACGATCAGTTCCGTCATCACGGCGCCGGCGCCAGGGCCGAGTTGAAACCCGTGCAGCGAAAAACCGAATTGGTGATAGAGCCCCGCATGGCGGGCGCTCGGGCCGAGCACGGGCAGATCATCGCGCGTCTTCGCCTCGATGCCGGCCCAGGCTCGGACGATGGTGGCGCTGCGCATCACGGGGAAGAGCTCGAACACCGTGCGGGCGCTGACCGCGAGGCTGCGCCAGTCCAGCACGGTTTGGTTTCTGTCCTGATCCGGCGTCGCCAGATGACCGCCGCCGATCAGTACCGTGCCATTGGCAAATTGTTTGAACGAAAGTTTGCGGCCACGAAGGATTACCACCGGATCGATGAAATGCGGCACGCGGGAGGTGATCATCAGCATCGGCGCCACGGTCTCAACCGGTACCGGCTCACCAAACGCCGCGGCAATGCGGCCGGCCCACGCCCCGGCGGCATTGACGAGCACCGGCGCCGCATAGGTGTCGGCACCGACATCAACCAGCCACAGCTGATCTTGTCTTCGAATGTTGGTTGCCGCCACGCCCTCACGGACGGTTGCGCCGAGCACTTCCGCCTTGCGGCGAATCGCGGTGGTGGCTCGAGCCGGATCGGCCGCGCCATCGCGCCGCGACACCACCCCGCCAGGGCAGCTCTCGGCTACCGCCGGCACCAGCCGCCGCAGCTCCACAGCATCGATCAGTTCCTCGTGGGTGAAGCCGAGCGCGTTTAACTCGGCGACGCGCGCGCGACACGCATCGAACTCGGCGTCGTTCTCGGCGACCAGTACCTGGCCGTGGCTTTCGAAGCTGCAGGTATCGTCGACCAGTTCCTCGATCCGCTCCCAGATTCCCATTGAGCGGATCGAGAGCGGGATTTCGGCGACGTGCCGGGCGAGTTGACGGACGCCGCCAGCATTCACGCCAGAGGCGTGGCGGCCGGCATAGTCCTTCTCGATCAGCACCGGCTTCATTCCGGCGAGGCACAAATGAAGCGCGGTCGAGCATCCGTGGATGCCGCCACCCACGATGATGGCATCCACACGTATCGTCATCCGCGCACCACGGCCTGGACGTCGGCCTCGGTCTTCGGCACCGCCGCCAGCTCCGCCAGCGTGATCGGCTTCACCGGCGCGCGCAGCCGGTAATAGCCGATCTCCTGGGGGGTCTTGTCGCGGGCCTGCGCCATCAGCTCGGTGACGGTCAGGCCGCAGAGCCGGCCCTGACAGGGACCCATGCCGGTGCGACGATAGGCTTTGAGCTGGTTCGGACCGGTCGCGCCGATCGCGACGGCATCGAGGATGTCCTTGGCTGTGACCTCCTCGCAGCGGCAGACGATGGTGTCGCCTGTGGGGATGCGAAACTGCGGCGCCGGACGGAACAGCGTGTCGAGGAACGTACGGCCGCGCTCGGCCTGGGCCAGCGCCGCTCTGAAGGTTGCCATCGGTGCGAGCTTGGCAGCAGCCGCAGGCGCCAGCGCCTCGACCGCAGATGTCGCGGCGATGCGGCCGCGAACAACAGCGGCACCCGCGCCGCCGATCCCGGCGCCATCGCCGGCGATAGCGATGCCTTCGACCGACGTATTGCAATCGCGATCAAGAACCGGCGACCAGCAAAGCTGCAAATCGTCCCAGCGATGCTCGATCCCTGAGGCCATCGCGAGATTGACGTTGGGCACCACGCCCTGGTGCAGCAGCAATAACCCTGCCGGGACCGTCTCGCGTCGGCCGCTACCCGTATAGCTTACGGTTGCAAGCTGGCCGTCGCCAGCGGCAGCAAGTTCGCTCACTCCGCCCACAACAGGAACTTTAGCCCGCACCTCCCTCATCATGGCGAGTCCCTTTGCGAAATAGGGCGAGGTCACGAAGGCGAAGGCGTGCGGCAGCGCGGCAAGATAGTTTCGGCGCTCGGTCGTGTCGAGGATGCGATCGATGCGACCGCCAAGGCGCAGGATCTGCGCCACGAGCAGCCAGAGCAGCGGTCCCTGACCGGCGATTACCGTCGGCCCGTCCGGTACCAGGCCCGATGACTTCAGCATCGTCTGCGCGGCGCCGGCGGTCATCACTCCCGGAAGTGTCCAGCCGGGAATTGGAAACGGCCGCTCCAGCGCGCCGGTCGCCAGAATCACACGGCGCGCCTTGACGAAGGACGATGCGCCGCCGACCGACACGCCGATCTCGAGATTCCGGTCGAGGCTCCAGACGGTCGCGCGCTGGATGATCTCGGCACTACTCGCTCGCACCGCCTGGACGAGCTCGGCGCCAGCCCAATAGTCGGCGCCGAGGCGGTCGCGTTCCGTTACAGGCGTAGAAGCGATGGCGCGCCAGACCTGGCCGCCGGGGCCGGCATTCTCGTCGAGCAGCAGCGTCGACAGGCCAGCCTCGGCTGCGGTCGCAGCGGCGGCAAGCCCGGCGGGCCCTGCCCCGATCACCACGACATCATAGTTATCGCGCCTGGGAACAGCGTTCATCGGCCGATCTCCCTTTTGCCCTTCTGAATTTCGATCTGCATGCCGTCGGCGACGGGCACCAGGCAGCCTTGGCGATTGCCGACACCGTCGATGGTGACGAGGCAGTCGAAGCAGACACCCATCATGCAATAGGGTAAGCGCGGCGCGCCGCTCACCGCAGTCGCACGACGCACGTCACGCCCGCTGGCGAGCAGCGCAGCGGAAACCGTATCGCCCTCGCGCGCCTCGACGGCGGCGCCGTCCACGACAATGTGCACGGGTTGTCTGCTGTCCTGGTCGGATCGTTTGAACATTGAATGCCTCTTTGGCCCTTCTTCGCCCGCTCGGGCCTTGTCGATGTCAGTAGTAGCCGCTGCTCGTCGCAGCATGGTTGGTGTCGAAGCGGCGGCCCGAGAACGCGCCGACGAGTTCGGGTTCGAGCGCCCCCGCCGCGACCATCCGGGCAATGTCGAAGGCGTGATTGGAGGCAAGCGTCACACCGGAATGACAGCAGGCGACGAAAGCGCCCGGCGCGCTCTCCGACTCATCGTAGATCGGAAAGCCGTCCAGCGGCATCACGCGGATGCCGGCCCAGGTACGCACGACGTTCAGGCGAGCCAGATGCGGAAACGTGCGCTGCGCCCGATCTGCCATGACGGCGCTGACCGAGTGGTTCAGCGTGCGATCGTCGAGTTGCTCTTCCTTGCTGTCGCCGATCATCACCGTGCCCTCGTCCGTCTGGCGTATGGTGGTCAATGGATGCGGCAGGAACGGCATGGTGCGCTCGGTCACCACGATTTGGCCACGGGTCGGGCCCATCGGCGCCGACAGACCGACCATTGGTGCGAGCGACTGGTTGGCGTTGCCAGCGGCGAGTACGACCTTGCCGGCGCGAAGCTCGCCCCGCTCCGTCGATAGCCGGAATTCGCCGCCGCTCCGGCTGATCGCGGAGACCGGCCGCTCCGGGAAATAGTCGACGCCGAACAACATCAGCCCGGTGTGGAAGGCTCGGAAGGTGCGCAGTGAATTCACGTGCCCGTCCAGTGGACAGAAGCTGCCGCCCGATACTTCAGGCCCGACCAGGGGAAGTACCTTCTTGACTTCCGACGCCGACAGCATCGCCATCCCGTAGTCGGCCGCGCCAACCTGGTTGTGCATGCGCGTGACAAGCTGCGCGCGCTGCGCGAACTCGTCCTCGCCCAACGTCAGGTGGAATCCGCCATTCTGCTGCAGGGCGACGTCGAGCCCGGTCTGATCTTTCAATTCGGCCGACAGCTTGCTCCAGGTTTCGGACGCCCGCACCGTCCAGCCGGTATAGGCCGGCATGCCGAGACCTTTGCTCTGCACCCAGACCAGCGCGAAGTTCGCGCGTGAGGCGCGCCTGGCGATGTCGCCCTCGTCGAGAACGACGACCTTTTTGCCGAGCCGGCCGAGACCCCAGGCGATGGCGGAGCCGAGCAGTCCCCCGCCCACGACGGCGACGTCATATTCCTTTGACATGGGCTTTCCTTGGCTTCTCCTAACGCCCCGGATTGCTCTTGCCGGCGAGCACGCGGTCGAGCCCGTAGAAGCGGTCGAGCAGGATGAGGGCGGTCATGGTAATTGCGATCACGCAGGCCGAGACGGAGGTCACCAGCGGATCGATGTTGTCCTGGATATAGAGGAACATGCGAACGGGCAGCGTCTCGGTGCCCGGCGCGGCCAGGAAGACGGTCATGGTCAGATCGTCGAAGGACTGGATGAAGGCCAGCGCCCAGCCGCTGATGACGCCGGGCAGGATCAGCGGCAATGTCACGCGGCGGAACAACGTCCAGCCGTCGGCACCAAGCGAGATCGCCGCCATCTCGACCGAACGGTCCATGCCGGTTGCCGCGGCCAGCGTCAGCCGCAACGCGAACGGAAACACCACCACCACATGCGCGACCAGCAGGCCTGCGAAACTGCCGCCCATTCCGACCGCGGTGAAGAAGCGCAGGAAGGCAATGCCGAGCACGACATGCGGGATCATCAGCGGCGAGAGAAACAACGCTGCAAGGGCATCGCGGCCTCGAAAACGATAACGGGCGATGGCCAGCGCCGCCGGCACCGCGAACAGAAGCGCCGCGAACGAGGACAGCGCGCCCAAGCCGAGGCTGACCCAGAACGCATGGACGAACTCCGGATAACGCGCGATCGCCTTGAACCAGCGCAGCGAGAAACTGGTGGTCGGCAGCGACAGGTAGCCTTCGGGCGTGAAAGCGACCAGGCAGACCACTACAATCGGCGCCAGCATCACGACGACGAAGATCGTATGGAAGATGAGCGCGAGCGGGCCATTCGTCCTCATCGGAACAACTCGGCATAGCGTCGCTCGATCAGCGCGTTGCTGCCGACGACGATCATCACGAGCGCCACCAGCAGCAGGACTGCGACGGCTGCGCCGAGCGGCCAGTTGAGCGTATTGAGAAACTCGTCATAGGCGAGTGTCGCCGCGACCTTGAGCCGGCGGCCGCCGATGATGGCGGGCGTCGCAAAGGCGCTGGCGGACAGCGAGAAGACGATGATCGCACCCGACAACACGCCCGGCATGATCTGGGGCAGCACGATGCGGCGGATGATCGTGAGTGGGCCGGCACCGAGCGACAGGGCGGCGTTCTCGATCTGCGGGTCGACGCGCTGCAGCGCGGCCCAAACCGACAGCACCATGAACGGCATCATCACGTGTGCGAGTGCGACGACCATGCCGGTTTCGGTGAACATGAAGGGCACCGGCGAGCCGATCAGTCCAAGCGACATCAGGAGCTTGTTGACGAGGCCGTTGGTGCCGCCGAACAAGAGCGCCCAGCCCAGCGTGCGCGCCACCACAGAGATCAGCAACGGGCCCAGGATCACGAGCAGGAAGAGACTCTTCCAGCGCCCGCTCATGCGATTGAGGATGTAGGCTTCCGGCGCGCCGAGCACCGCGGTGATCAGGGTGGTGAGCAGCGCGATGCGGAAGGTCCGCCAGAACATCTCGGCGAAATAGGGATCGGTCGCGACCTCGTGCCAGTTCTTCAGGATGAAGACCGGCTCGATGCCCTTGTATTGGCCCCAGTCGTGGAACGACAGCATCACCGTCATCGCAAGCGGGATCAGCAGCACGCCGACGAACAGCATCAGCGCGGGCGCGGTCAGCGCCCATGCCGCGCGCGTATCACGCGTGTCCGCCGCCGGTGCAGGGTTCGCCGGAGCCGTGTCGATGGCCGCGCTCATGCGGGACCTCCTGCATCACGCAGGCTCATGTCTTCCGGCCGCCAGGCCAGTCGAACGGCCTCGCCCTCGGCAGGCTGCGGCCGGCCGTCGTTCTGGCGGATCACGATCGCCGGGCCGCATTCGCTCTCGCACTGGAAGAGCCAATGATTTCCCTGGAAGATACGGGTGACGATCTTCGCAGCCAGACCCGCATCGCCGAAGCCGATCCGTTCGGGGCGGATGCTGATGGTCACGGGACCCCTAACTCCCGCCGGTGCCGGACCGCTCCAGGAGCCCGCAACCAGCCGAGCGGAAACAGCGGTTCGATCGATCGTCGCGGTGAAGTCGTTGGTCTTGCCGAGGAACTGCGACACGAAGGCGGAAGCCGGTCGCTCATAGGTTTCCTGTGGCGTGCCGATCTGCTCGATGCGGCCCTGGCTCATGACCACGATCCGGTCGGACAGCGACATCGCCTCGTTCTGGTCGTGGGTGACGAGGACCGTGGTGGTGCCGAGATTGCGCTGAATCTGGCGCAGCTCGATCTGCATTCCCTCGCGCAGCTTGGCATCGAGATTCGAAAGCGGCTCATCGAGGAGCAGGACGCTTGGCTGGATTACCAGCGCGCGGGCAAGCGCCACGCGCTGCTGCTGACCGCCGGACATCCGTCGCGGATAACGGTCCTCATAGCCGGCGAGCCCGACCATGGCCAGCGTGGCGCGGACGCGCTCATCGCGCTCGACCCGCGGCACCCGCCGCATCTCGAGACCGAAGGCGACGTTCTCGGCCGCTGTCATATGCGGGAACAGCGCATAGCTCTGGAAGACGATGCCGAGGCCCCGCTTCGCCGGTTGCACCGCAGTCAGGTCACGTCCCTCTAGCCGGATCGCGCCGCGCGAAGGATCAAGGAAGCCCGCGATCATCTGCAGCGTCGTGGTCTTGCCGCAGCCCGAGGGGCCGAGGAAGGAGATGAACTCTCCCTTACCGACCGCAAGACTGAAGTCATCGACGACGGTCTGCGGGCCGAACTGCTTTGCTACGCGGTCGAGTTCAAGAAAGGACATGAATGTGCTTCCGGGTCCGGCTGTGCAGAGATCGATGGTGGGCTTGCAGCATCGCGCGGAGCCAGCGCCGAAAATCCCGCCCGCCGGCGCCGAGCCTTTTGGCTCAGCGCTCGACCTCACGGTTCCAGCGTTTGGTCCATTCCTCGCGCTTGTCGTTGATGACGGCCCAGTCGGGATTATAGAGCTTCGCCGCGCGCTCGCCGATCGGCGCCATCTTGCCGAGCTCCGGCGGGATTACGAGCGATTTCAGCACCGGGCCGTAGCCATAATCCTTCAGCAACACGAGCTGGATTTTCGGATCGAGCAGCATCTTGACGAAGCTCGCGGCAAGCGGCGAGGCGCCAGGCTTGGCGATCGGACACGCCGTCGTCAGCAACGTGGCCGCGCCTTCCTTGGGATAAACGAAGTCGACGGGGAAGCCGGTGTTGGCGAAGCTCTGCACGCGGCCCGTCCCCCAGACGGCCAGCACCGCCTGGCCAGACTGGAACAGCTCGGTCATCTTGCCCGGCGAGGGTTCATAGGCCAGCACGTTGGGATTGATCTGCTCCTTGAATATCTTGAAGCCGGCATCGACATTGGCCTCGCTGCCGCCGTTCATTTTGGCGAGCATCAGCAGCGCTTCCAGGCCGTAGGTGTTGTTGATCGGTGGGATGACGAGTTGCTTCTGGTACTTCGGATCCTTGAGATCGTTCCAGGAAGTTGGCGGTGCCCAGCCCTTCTCGGCGAAGGCCTTGGTGTTGTACATCAAGCCGGTGGCGACAATGCCGATCGCGACCGCGCGATCATCCTTGAAGCGCGCCGCGTCATAGAGACCGGCGGGCAGACCATCGAGCTTGCCGCAGAAGCCGAGCTGAATCGCCTGGTACATTGGACCGTCGTCGACGATGGCGACATCGATCTGCTGGTTGCCCTTCTGGGCCTGCAGCTTGGCCAGCGTGTCCGTCGAGTTACCGGCGACGTACTCGACCTTGACGCCGTTGGCCTGCTCAAAGGCCGGGATCACCTCGTCGCGGATCGTCTTCTCGAACGAGCCGCCATAACCCGCAACATAGAGCGTCTTCTGTTGCGCCAGAACCGCCGACGGAACCAAGGCGAGCGCAGCGATGCTGACCATTGTCGCAAGGCCGAGATGCTTCATATCGATCGATCTCCAATGATTTGTACGGGGATAACGCTGAGAGGCCTTCACCGGCTCGCTCCGCCGAGCCGCCCAAAAAACCGGCTAAATCCAACCCTGATGAAAAAGATCGCAATTCCCGCTTTCGTCGTCCAATTAATAATGGCACGCTCTGCATGCTTAAATGTTATGGGCGAGCCAAGATGGTACGGATCAATTCGCGGCAGGTCGAAGCCTTTCGCTCGATGATGCTGACAGGCAGCGTGACGGACGCGGCCAAGCTGATGGCAGTGACGCAGCCGGCCGTGAGCCGGCTGCTGCGAGACTTCCAGGCGCTGCTCAAAATGGAGCTGTTCGAAAGGCGCGGCAGCGGTCTGGTGCCAACCGCATCCGCAACCGCGCTTTATATGGAAGTTGAGCGCTCCTTCGTCGGGCTCGAACGCATTGCCACGGCCGCCGAAGAAATCCGCGGCCGCCGCACCGGCACGCTGCGGATCGCGGCCCTGCCGGCGCTGTCCAACGGCTACCTGCCGCGGCTGGCCGGCGGTTTCCTGAAGGAGCGACCGAACCTCAACCTTTCGTTTTTCGGCGTCATCTCGCCGATCGTGATCGATTGGGTGTTGAACAACCAGTGCGACATCGGCTTCGCCGAGGTGCCGATCGCCCATTCCGGCCTGCCATGCGTGCGGCTGCCGGCACTGCCGCGCGTTGCAGTTCTGCCCGCCGGCCATCGGCTTGCCGCCAAGGCGGTACTGGAACCACGCGATTTCGAGGGCGAGAATTTCGTGTCGTACTCGGCGGGCTCAAGCAGTCGTCATCTGATCGACCAGGCCTTCAACCGCGACGATGCCCGACGCGTCCTGCGGGTCGAGACCAACCTGTCGGAGATCATGTGCGGAATGGTGTCCTCCGGACTGGGCGTGGCGCTCTGCGATACCTTCACTGCGCAGGAATTCGAGAGCCGAGGGGTCGTCGCGCGCCACTTCGTACCGCGGATTGAGTACGAATTCGCCGCCGTGTTTCCACCGCAGCGCAGTCCCTCACCCGTGGCTTTGGACCTGGTAGAGGTCATGCGTCAGGCGTTGGGCGAACTGAGCACGCGGCCCGTTGCTCAAAACTGAAGGCGGCGGCCAGCCTAAGCCCCTCCGGGCTTAAGGCCCTAGTCTTCTACGCGAAACGCGGAGGACCCAAATCCGGGACTTGCAACCATCTCGCCTGCATCGCAGTCGCCAGATTGAACACTCGAAGCTAATACTCACCACGGACTCACCAGAGAAATGGCTCGCTAGCCTGGGTATCTACGACGACTTCCTGATCTTGAAGCCGGCGAGATAATCCTCGGCCTTGGCCGGATCGAACGTCTTGCCCATCACGGAGAAAGATTTGTAGGCCGTCGCTGGCGGCGACAGTCCCATTTCCGCCATCACCTTGCCGGTGTCGGTCGCGAGATAGACCTGTTCGGCGACTGCCTTGTAGTCGACATCGCCCTTGATCTGGCCCCAGCGTTTCATCTGCGTCAGCATCCACACCGCAAAGGATTGCCAGGGGAACGGATCGAAATCGACGCGCTTGGCGTCGGTCTTCACGCCGCCTAATCCATCGGCATAGGTCCCGGTCAGCACCTGCTCCAGCACCGTCACCGGCGCGTTGATGTAATTGGCCGGCGCGATGGCTTCCGCGATCTGCTTGCGGTTTTCGGCTTTCGACGCATAGGCCGTCGCATCGAGGATCGCACGCGTCAGCGCCGCAAAACTGTTCGGCGACTGTGTGATGAATTCGCGGCTCGCCGCGAAGGTGCAGCAGGGATGCCCGTCCCAGATTTCCTTTGAGAGAATGTGCAGGAAGCCGACGCCGTCATAGATCGCGCGCTGGCAGATGTTATCGGGCGCGAGGAAGCCATCAATATTGTCGGCGCGGAGGTTGGCGACCATTTCCGGCGGCGGCACCGAGCGCAATTGCACGTCGGTATCAGGATCGAGGCCGTGCTCGGCGAGGTAATAGCGCAGCAGATAATTGTGCATGGAATAGTCGAACGGGATGGCGAACTTCATGCCTTTCCAGTCCTTCGGATCACGCTTATCCCTGTGCTTCATGGCAAGCGTGATGCCCTGCCCGTTGATGTTCTCGATCGCCGGCACCGCGAACGGAATCGCGTTGGCGCCAAGCCCCAGCGATATCGCGATCGGCATCGGCGCGAGCATGTGCGCCGCGTCATATTCCTTGTTGATGGTCTTGTCGCGAATGACCGCCCAGCCGGCGGTCTTCACCACTTCGACGTTGAGGCCGTATTTGGAATAGAAGCCGAGCGGTGCCGCCATGATGATCGGCGTCGCACAGGTGATCGGGATGAAGCCGACCTTGAGATCTTTTTTCTCCGGCGTGCTCGCGTTGCCGAACGCTTCGGTCGCCGCCTTGATCGGGAAGAATTGCGAGATCACGGCAAGCGCCGTCGAGGCACCCACCGATTTCAAGAAGGCGCGGCGCGCGGCATCCTTGGGAAACATCGCCCGCACCACGGCGGATGCGACGACGCCTTCGTAGCGCTTCTGTTCGCTTTCGATGGGTTCGCAACGCAGCGCCAATGCCGCGTGTTCATGTTCGGCCGCGGAACGGTGCTGGCCGCATACGCAGCCGGCGCGCGCAAGTTCGCGGTTCGCGTCGAACGGATCATCGAAGGTGGACATGCTGCGCCCCTTTGTCACACGGGCGCGGCGAAAGTCCCGTTCCGCAGCTTTCCCGTCAATTCATTCACGGCCCGGCCTGTTTCTACCGGGCCGTGAGAACCATGCATGTCCTATGCCGCCTTGTCGGTGACGCGCGCGGCGGTCGGCAGGCCTTCGTCGATCGGCAACGACGGATCGCGCGACCACTCGTTCCAGGAACCAAAATACATCCGGACATCCTTCACGCCGGCATTCTTCAGCGCGAGGAAGGTGTTCGAGGCGCGCGCACCCTTGAAGCAATAGAGATAGACCGGTGTATTCTCTGAAATACCGACCGTGGCGCATTCGGCGAGGATTTCGTCTTTCGACTTGAAGCGCGGCCCTTCCGCCGTCGGCTTCATCATCCGGTACCATTCCAGCCAGACCGCGCCGGGAATCCGTCCTTTGCGCGGGCAGAAATCCTTGCCGTAGGGCGAAGAACTGTCGCCGATCCATTCATCGACATCGCGCACATCGAGCAGCGCGATACTGGGCTTGCCAAGCGCGGCCAGCATGGTCTTGGCGTCGATCAGGATGTCGCCGGCTTCCGGCACGATCGAGAACGATGCCTTCACGGGCGATGGCACGTCCATGGTCACCGGCAATCCGGCAGCCGTCCAAGCATCGTAACCGCCATGCAGCACCTTGATCTTGGGATAGCCGAGCATCGTGAGCAGATAATAGCCGCGGCAGGACTGGCCAAAGCCGGAGTTCATCGACTGCTCATAGATGACGGCGGTTTCCTTGCCTGAGAGTCCAGCGGCCCCGAAGGCGTCGGCGAATTTCGTCTTCAGTTCTTGCATGCCTTCAGGAGTCGAGGTCGCAAGGTAAGTGAAGATTTCATGGACGTTGACGGCATTGGGCAGATGTCCCGCGCCATAGGCATCGGGATTGCGGGTGTCGATGACGACACACGGCTCCTTCGTTAAGAGATCGGTGAGTTCGCCGGCAGTAATCAGCACGTCCGTCATGGCAGGCCTCTCCTGTTCTTGGGTTGCGGTTGGGGGTCGAACCGAAAATCCTCTCTTTTGAACTCAGTCGCCCGCCAGCATCTTGCGAAGCTGCTTGGTGGCGGGGGTAACGATGGCGACGAAATAGGCTTCGCGCAGCCGGCGCTGGGCGCGATGGCTCTTCAAATAGCCGCGCGCGCCGCAATGGAGCATCGCCGCATGGGCTGCCGCGACGCTGGCGTCGCCAAGCCGCAGGCGAAGCGCGATGACGCGGCGCCAATAGCTGTCATCGGAATTATAGGGATCGCACGCCAGCGCCATCGCCTCTTTCTCGAACTCCGAATGCAACTCGCGAAATTGAATCGGCTGCTGCGGCAGGTAGCGGTTGACGTGACCGAGCGGCGCGTCGACCTCGTCCATGATCTGGATGCAATCCTTGATCAGGCCGAGCGCCATGCCGGTCTGCAGCAGGATGAAGCCGGCACGGATCTTCTTGACGAACGGCGCGGCCGGTTCGGCCAGGATGAGTTCATCGGGCACAAAGACGTCGCGGAACTGGACGCCGAAAGTGCCGGTGCCGTCCATCGCAAGGAACGGCTTGCACGGCTGCAGCGTGATCGCCGGATTGGAGCAATCGGCGAGAAACATCACGATGCCAGGCTCGTCCTCGCGCTCGAAGATGGTGCCGAAGAGATGGTCCGCACCGAGATTGGACACCCAGGGCAGCGCGCCCTTGACGATGTAACCACCGTCGACCTTGCGTCCCCTGAGTTTCAGTTTCTCGATCCCGAAGAAACTCTTCATCGGGTTGGAAAGCCCGGTGCCACCGAGAATCTGTCCCGTGGCAAACTTGTCGGCGAATTTGGCTGCAAGT
>Ga0307515_10008472_pt1 | contig 20030 bp, 25 predicted proteins | sample 17_EM_MG_FD_194513 | JGI IMG/M metagenome (GOLD analysis project Ga0307515, IMG submission 194513) | Populus trichocarpa ectomycorrhiza microbial communities from riparian zone in the Pacific Northwest, United States - 17_EM | ecosystem: Host-associated > Plants > Roots > Unclassified | place... | reverse complement strand
CTCCCCTCCCGTTCTTGCACCCCCCTTTGACCAGGCCAATGCTCCTACCCATGCTCATACCCACTCGAGCGCTACCTCGACTGACCCGTGTGTGGTTAGTCGATCGGTAGATTTGGTAGCGTGCTTGGCGTTGATCATGGTTTCTGGAATCCTGTTGGGCGTAAGTCTTCTCGATTCTGCTTAATCACCCTTCCTACCTTACTAACCACACGTTCTTCCTTAGAAGGCGATAGAAGTGTCTGCCTCACACCTCGGTAAGCGTTGTCTATATGTCCCTTTTGATATATCAACGCTCCCCTGACCCGAGTGATTTCTTCAGTATCGCCTACTCAGTCGTCCGCCCGAGGTGTGTAGATGTTTGAGCAAACTTCTCTGCACTCTTGCTCAACGTTTTCGCAGAAGCTCAAACTCCCACCATCCCCATCATCCCCACCGAAGACGCTTCGGCCCCGGTTCTTCAAGGTATATCCCTCCGCCTATTCCCACTGCGTGCTGATCTTACCAACCACTCTGACAGCTCTACAGTCTTACAACCTGAGCGCCATCGCTTCAGTTGCTTCATCCGGCTCCCTCCTCCCATCATTAACCCCCGTCTCCCCCAACCACAAGCCCGACGTCCTGCCGGCTCCTGAATCATCCCCTCCATCCCCCGGTTTGGTATCCTCCTCTGTGGTCGCGTCCGTTTCAAACGTAAGTCACTTCCGAATTCTTCTCTCTTTTCATATGATCTGAATACTTTAATGACAGTTCTTGGATGATATCACCCTCGCCATTTCCCCTTTCCCTTCATTCATCGTCAAAACCCCTAGACCTAAGGTTCCGCGGAACCTTTGGGAAGGGTTTGTTGACGATGACGCCAGCAAGAAGTCCTCGGTCTGGGACGATTTTCCTCGCCCCCTTCCTCGTACACCTGTTGTGTTGTTCGAGGAAGAAGCTGCTCAGAACATCGCAGATGGCTTCGAAGTCGTAGGTAAGTTCTTTTGCCAGTGTTACTGTCATTTTTGTTCTCACAATTGTTGTATAGGTCGTCGTCACACGCATGCTGTCGTCAAGCCCCTCGTCCGAGCGTGGACGATGGTCGACGACACGGATGTTGGCGAAGACTGGGGTTGCGCAGCCATGGACCCCCGGGACCGATCCTCTTCATCCTCCCTTTCCCATGTTGGGGAGGTGGCGAGGGCCGGTCCCAAATTGGCCACGGAAGTGCCTCCCACTCCCGTTCATTACATTCCCTCCGCTTCCTCTCCGGCCCCGGGACCCTCGTCCACTCCTGCCTCCGCTGCCGCTCCGATCAAGTCTTCGACCTCCAAATCCAAGCGGGCGAAGAAGACGAAAGCCAAGGTCGACGAGAAGGTGACGGTCAAGACCGAAGTCAAGACCCAGAAGAAAGTCTCAAGTGCCCCAGTTCGCGTCTTCGAGAAGTGCGACTGCGCCCTTCAAGATGGCGCCTTTGAACTTTCGAGTTGGGACGAGTTCAAGATCCCCGTTTCGTGTCGCCCTCGTCCGACCCTTCACTTCTTCTCCCCTCGCGACTCCGACATGGCCAATCCAACCACCCGGTTCGTGGTCGACAATATCAACGCCTTTCGTCACCATTCCACCGAGCCCAACACCCCATACGTGAACGAGGACATTGAAGCGATGTTTTATTTCACCGGCGCAAAGAACGTTCGATGCTTCGATGGTCGGGTCGTCGACGGTGTTGTGAGATACGGCGTCTCGTATGCCGTTGTGGATTTTGACACCGTCGAGGATGCGATTGCGGTGTTTAGGACGTTCCAGGGTCGGAAGGATTACCCGGACAGTTTTCATCTCCGGTTGGAGTTTGTGGATCGTGAAGATAAGTCGTTCGGTGGGAGGTTGTCCAGGGCCATGGGCCCGGTCAACAGGAGCGAAGAGGAGAAGAAGTGGTTCGCTGATTTTGTTGAAGATATGGAGAGGGTCGATGTTGACCTGGCCAAGGTCCCAGCTCCTCGTCCTGGCTTTGCTCTTCCTCCTACTCCAGCGGCTTTTTTTGTAGAATAGGAGCTTTTGCTCCATGACCCTCCATTGCACTCCCGCTTGCATTTCTAGATCTTAAACCGTCTCTGGCGGAAAATCGTATCCTATTGTAACGGTAGTAGATCACCATATTCCTACACTACTCATTGTTTGTGGACACAATACATGTATCTTACACTGGATTCGCCTTCCAAGCTCATCGAATGTAAATCATACATCTGAAGTCGCAACAAGCTTGAGTGCATGTGGGTGAAAGAGGTGGGTCTCAGTCCCCGATGCGGACCCATCGCCCTCTCCTCATGCGACCGACAGGTGAGCTCGGGAAGAAACCTAGATCGCCCATCCAGCGACGAGCTTGTGCAGTGGTGAGCACGTCGTGGTTTTGAATGTGATAGCGGGCTTGTACGCTGGGATCTTTCAAGAAATTGATGACAGTTTTGGGTGATACGTTGGGAGAGTGTTCCCTAAGAAGCGAAGTAACGTCCTCACGGAGACCTTCATCATCAAGGTATGGAACCGGTCCTTGGAACGCAGATTGGGGGTAGGGGAGTTCTGAATGATCACGGATGAAGTCCTTGGTCCACTTCCTGAGCTTTAAGGGCCAACCGTTGGCACGTCCGAGAACAGGGGAAACGCGTTTGGAGGCCGCGATCCAATCCTCACCAGCAGAGTGAGCTTCGAGAAGTTGGATCATGGCCCCAATTCGTTTGTAGAACAACTGCTCTCCCTTTGAGTCTCCGCTTTTGGACTCGAGCATTTCCCGGAGACCGGTGAGGGCAGCGGTGGTATCTGTAGCGGAAGGAGGGGAAGCTGGGTTCATGAGTCCAAAAGGTGCAGAGAGAGGGTCGGATGGGGTCGCGGGGATCTGGGGGAGAAGAGCTCGGGAAGGACCCGGTCCGCTTTGGACCATGGGGTTGCTCGGAGGTGAGCCAACGTGTGAAGGAGACTAGATCTCGGTTTGTTAGTTCATACCCACGCGTGAACGATGAGGGTGAAAACAGCGTACAGTTTCCCCGTCTCTCCCGGTCAAAGGAGCCGGGCTCCGTCTCAAGTCCGAGATCTGGGAAGAAAGAGAGCTCTGGGCTTTTGGTATCGTTTCTGGGGAATTTCTGTCGCAGCCAGGAATTTATACGTTTTCAATCGTCGTTCGTCAGCAACCTTGGGGGTTCTGGAAGGTCAGGGAGAGGAGGAGAAGAGGGAGTGAGCACTGAGTACTGAGCACAGATTGGAGTCGATGATCCGGAGATGATTCGATCGGAGTCTGAAACTCGCCACCGGGCTTACCAACGGACACCTTCGTCCAGGCTCACCAGAGACCATGTCCGCTCCTTCATCTCCCCGTCTCGTCGACTCTTTCACCGCACCAAAAGAGATTCTGCAAGAGTTCGCAGACCTCGCAGAAGAAGAAGACCTCGACCCTTTCGCTGAAACAGCAAAGACGCGACAAATCGCTGCGCGTCAATCCGATTACCACCTTCGAAGGTTCGGCCGTTCCGCCCACGACAGCGCTGACGCTTTCGCCGCCCAGCAAGATGGCACGGAGGTCGAGGGAGGTTATAAGGACGCGATGAGGTTGCAGATGTTGGAGAAAGAAGAGGTGAGGGTGAGGAAACTCATTGAGGAGAAGGATAAGAAGGATAGAGAAGAAGGTGGCGATAAAATGGACCTCGACAGGACTCCTCCCAGGGCGGAGCTCGACGAGGCCGAGAGGATCTTGGTCGAGGCTGCTGCTGCTGCCTCTGCGAGTTCTGGGAAGAGGAAACGGAGATGGGATGTAGCGGATGGTGTTGTGGGGGCTACGGACGTGAAGATGGATGATTCCGAACCCGCCGCCGATGCCGCTCCCAAGAAGCGTCGTTCTCGATGGGACGCTGCTCCGACCGATACCACCGAAGCTCCCAAACGTTCTCGATGGGATCAGACTCCCCACCAGATCCCCAGCGACGTTCCCATGGTTCCCATTATTATGAACGCGCCTGGCTTCATGCAAGACGACAAACACAATCGTTATCTCACTGACGAGGAACTCGACGCTCTCCTTCCGACCTCCGGCTACGCAATTGTCACCCCTCCACCTGGTTATGCACCTGCCCTTGCTCCTCGAAAACTTCAGGCTACGCCCGTTACGACAGTTGGAGGTTTCGAGATCAAGGAAGGTTCTGATGCTGCCGCTATGGCTGCTGCTGCAGGACTAGCTCCTGAACTTCCCACCGAGATTCCTGGCGTCGGGAACCTCGCGTTTTTCAAGCCGGAGGACGCCCAGTACTTTGCTAAAATTCTCAAGGAGGAGGACGAGACGGAGCTGTCCATCGACGAAATGAAGGAGCGCAAGATCATGCGCCTTCTCCTCAAGATCAAGAACGGCACCCCACCCGTCCGCAAAACCGCCCTCCGACAGATCACTGACAAGGCTCGAGAATTTGGAGCCGGTCCGCTCTTCGATAAGATTCTCCCCCTTCTTATGGAGCGTACTCTTGAGGACCAGGAACGCCACTTGCTCGTTAAGGTCATTGACCGTGTCCTTTATAAACTCGACGATCTCGTCCGACCTTACGTTCACAGGATTCTCGTTGTCATCGAACCCCTCCTTATCGACGAAGACTACTACGCTCGTGTCGAAGGTCGTGAAATTATCTCTAACCTCTCGAAAGCCGCCGGTCTTGCCCACATGATCTCCACCATGCGACCTGATATCGACCACGCCGACGAGTACGTCAGGAATACCACCGCTCGCGCCTTCTCCGTCGTCGCTTCTGCTCTTGGTATCCCGTCTCTCCTCCCCTTCCTCAAAGCCGTATGCCGGAGCAAAAAATCCTGGCAGGCTCGACACACTGGCGTTCGTATCATTCAACAAATCGCCATCATGATGGGATGCGCCGTCCTACCCCACCTCAGGAATCTCGTTGATTGTATCGCCCACGGACTTTCTGACGAACAGCAGAAAGTCAAGACGATGACTGCTTTGGCCATTGCGGCCCTCGCCGAGGCTGCTGCTCCCTACGGTATCGAATCCTTCGACAACGTCCTGAAACCCCTCTGGACAGGTATCCGCGTTCACCGAGGAAAGTCCCTCGCGGCTTTCTTGAAAGCCATCGGTTTCATTCTCCCACTCATGGACCCGGAATACGTGTCGTATTACATCAAGGAAGTCACAATCATCCTCATTCGAGAGTTCCAGACCTCGGACGAGGAGATGAAGAAGATCGTCCTCAAGGTTGTCCAACAGTGCGCTGCGACGGAGGGTGTTACCCCTCAGTACATCAAGCAGGATATCCTCCCCGATTTCTTCAAGAGTTTCTGGGTGAGGAGGATGGCGTTGGATAGGAGGAACTACCGACAGGTAGTCGATACCACCGTCGAACTGGCCCAGAAGTCAGGCGTTGCGGAGATCGTTGGGAGGATCGTGAATGATTTGAAGGACGAGGCGGAGCCGTACAGGAAGATGGTTATGGAGACAATCACCAAAGTCGTTTCCTCCTTGGGTGCTTCCGATATCAATGAACGATTGGAGGTGCAGCTCGTGGACGGTATTATCTATTCGTTCCAGGAGCAAACGACGGAGGACCAGGTCATGTTGGACGGTTTCGGAACCGTCGTCAACGCTCTCGGTTAGTTCTTCCTATCACCCCCGGTCTCCCCATCACTAATATTTCGATTTAGGCGTCCGTGTCAAACCTTACCTTACTCAAATCGTCTCCACGATCCTTTGGCGTCTCAACAACAAGAGCGCTAAAGTACGTCAACAGGCCGCTGATCTCACTTCTCGTCTTGCCGTTGTCATCAAGCAGTGCGGTGAGGACCAACTCCTCAACAAACTTGGATTGGTGTTGTTCGAGCAGCTTGGTGAAGAGTATCCCGACACACTTGGTAGTATCATCGCGGCAGAGGGTGCCATCGCGAACGTGGTGGGTATGACACAGATGAATCCACCCGTCAAGGATCTTTGTAAGTCCACTCGTGGTCCCCTGGAGAAAGCTTGTGACTAATTCAATCCTTCACAGTGCCCCGGATGACACCGATTTTGAGGAATCGACACGAGAAGGTGCAGGAAGCCACGATCAACTTGATCGGTCGCATCGGTTCGTCGCCCTTCATAATTCACTTGAAATGGGAACTCAACTTCCTCTTCCAGCCGATCGTGGTGCCGAGTTCGTGCCCGCTAGGGAGTGGATGCGCATCTGTTTCGAACTTTTAGATCTGTTGAAAGCACATAAGAAGGCCATCCGTCGTGCGGCAGTCAATTCCTTCGGTTATATCGCCAAGAGTTTGGGTCCCCAGGACGTTTTACAAGTTCTGTTGACGAATTTGCGTGTGCAGGAGCGACAGAGTCGCGTGTGCAGTACGGTTGCGATCGGTATTGTCGCTGAAACCTGTGGTCGTGAGTAATCCTCTCTCCCCGTCCTGCCTCCTCCCTCGGCTCACCGTCCGTACCTCTTTCAGCGTTCACCTGCATTCCCGCAATTCTGAACGAATACCGAACGGCAGAGCTCAACGTCCGAACGGGTTGTCTAAAAGCCCTGTCGTTCGTGTTCGAGTATGTCGGACCGCAATCCGCGTACTATGCTGATTCCGTTGTGACAATGTTAGAAGACGCGCTCACCGACCGCGATCTCGTACACAGGCAGACCTCGAGCACGATCGTCAAACACATCGCTCTTGGCGTCGCCGGGTTGGGGTGTGAGGATTCGATGTTGCATTTGATGAACCTCGTTTGGCCGAACTGCTTTGAGACGTCGCCGCATGTGATCGGGGCGGTTATGGACGCGATCGATGCGATGAGGGTCACCCTTGGGCCTGGAATTTTGTTGAGTTATGTGCTTCAGGGTTTGTTCCATCCCGCCAGGAAGGTTCGAGAGGTACGTGTGGCTCCAATCCTCTTCAATAAAAAACCTTCCTGACTAATGCGGTTTTGTCTCAGGTGTACTGGCGCGTTTACAACTCGTTGTACCTTGGAGCGGAGGATGCCCTCGTACCCTTCTACCCAGATCTCGGCGAACTGAGCGAAGGGCAGAACGTGTACGATCGACACCCCTTGCAAATATTTGTCTAAACCCCACTGAACTGATGGGTCTTTCCACTTTGCCTCCGTGGTGTCCGTAGACGTTTACATTTGTAGCCTACTCTTTTCTATTACTATCATAATTTCTGTATGAAAATATACGTTTTTTCTCTCTCCCTCCGCCTTCTCGGATGAAAAGTGAGAAACCGAATTTATGAACCCTAAGATTTGGCAATTGACAATGTGTGGGGAAGGACAAGAGAAGGGGGAAGAGTAAGGAGCACAACACTATAGAATACTGAGGTCGGTACTACCGTCGCAAGGGTCGTAAATCACTGTCCGCCGGCCAGGAGGTTTGGAGGGAATCCGGAGAAATCGACTTGGTCTTGTATCTGTTGTCCGTTGATCAGGTAGGAGAGACGCAGCCTTAGTCGGATCTGGGACTGTGCAACGTGGGGAACACCGTCGGTAAGTATATCGGATGAAAGTGGGGGAAAAGAGCGCACGCCAATGGGAGCCTTGATTTGCATCTGTTGCGTCTCCACGCTTCCAGGATTCACGTTCGGATTGGACATGGCCAACATTTGTAGCTGCTGAGTCTATACGACAGACGCGAACGTTAACACCCATGGGTCACTCATAGGAACAAAGAAAAGCCCAGGAGAAGAAAAAAAGAAACAAACCTTCGGTACAGCGACTTGGAACGACAGCCCAGCGACCACATTCTGTCCTGTAACCTGGAACCGCGCTAATACGTTGACGATACCAGGTTTGTTCGGGCTCGTCTGCGGCGTCAAAGTCACTTTCAGTTCGTTCTTCTCGTACGCGGTATAAGCCGTCAGTCTCTGCTGCTGCTGCTGCTCTTGAGGTGGAGACTGAGTTTGAGGTAACGAGAACGCGGATTGTGGTGCGGGTGTCGGCATTGGTGATCCACCGCCGTATGTAGGGGAAGTCAAACCGCTTCCCAAACCACCGAGCGCAGGTACCGTCGTGTTGATCGGGTTTGGAGGGGGAGTCGAAGTAGACGTTGGGAATAAACCCAGGATATCGTCAATTGCGTTACGTGGTTTCGGTGGCGGCGATGCCGAAGTGGTCGTGACTGGGGATTGGGCTGTTGGTGTTGAATCTATAGCAGGAGAGTTGCCGAAAATCTCGTCGAGCAGGTTTTGAGTGTTAGACGTTGCCACCTGTGGGATCCCGGTCGGGTTCGGGGGAGGGCTTGTGATGTCGTCTCCACCCAGCAGATCACCACCTTGAGTGGACCCAACAGGTTTGTTTTCGCTGTTACCTAAGCCGGATTCAATAGTTGAAACGTAGTCCGAATAATCTGGAACGAACCGTATCCCATGACGGTAGCCTTCAACTCTGGCGCCGGCATGCGTTCCAAAACACCAGACTTCAAATCACCTAACGCCAACAGATTAGCAAACTCCACGCCACGCTGCTGGATCTCCAACTCAGGGTTAGTGGTATATCCCGCGATGAGAGTAGCGATGCGTTCTTGCTGGGTGGGGGTTGTTGTTGGTCGTGAGGACATCTTCGTAATCGCAGTGAGGACGAATTGGCGGATGAGGAAGTTCGCGTATGGCGAGTCGATTATGGAGATAATCAAGTCTAGAACTTCGGCGTCGGTTATCTGGAAGGAACGGATGATATTAATTAACCTAGGTCATAGTCGGGGGACTGGGACATACGGGTTTCGGGGTATCCTCGTCCACCAAACCATCCTGAAGCAAAACATCGCTGTATTCACCAATGACCCATGTAGCGGCGAGAGTTAGAGACTCTTGCGAGATGTCAGATTTCAGCGCATTGTAGAGTTTCGACGCGCTGTACGCCTGGAGTTCCGGTGTGTGCGCTACAAGGCGGATGAAAGCGGACAGAATTTCTTCCCGGACGCAGTTTCCTGCCTGCACCGGGAGTCAGGGACGGTGGAAAAAAATAAACGAGGAGACTTGCAAGTTTCAAAACGCGGAGGACTGTATCGATGTGCCACCTCTTGTTAGGAGCGAACCGTTCCGCCGCAAGGGATATCTGAGTAGTCATCCCCAACTTGAACTCGTTATCCGCAACCTCAAGGAAAGCCAGCAGTTCTCGAATGAGGATCCGGACGTTGGATTCGTTGATCAGTGCATATGATAGTTCCAGTGCACGCCGTCGGATGGAGATATCGCTATCCCGCAAACAGTCGAGGATGATATTGCGGTGTCGTTGTACAGCATTAGTGTCAATTGACACAACCTTGTTGAGCGTATTCAGGGCCACATATCTGGGAAACAGGATAATCAGTCGCTGAATGTGGTTGGACGATCGTACCTTCCTACCTGATATTATTATCTTTGTTACTCAGGAATTTCCCTAGAATGTTGATTGCCATGACCCGGAGGCCACTATCTGCCTCGATTTCTAGAACGGTCAAAACGGTCTCATACAAGATGGAGTTTCCGACATTCTTGGTGGAATCGGTGTTGGTAGCGACTTGGGCGAGGATATCGTTCATCGTCTCGCTTGCCTGGGGGTCACCTCTCCCGAGGATTCTGAGGAGGCGGAGGATTTTGACTTGAAGGAAAGGGTCGGTGATACCGGAGACGTCGTGCTCGGGACTGTACCCAGTCGTGACCAGTGCTTTGAGGTGCCGAACAAGTACGGGGACAGCCTGTAATGAGATAATTTAGGTCAAGGTCGATTCTCTGGGTGGGTGTGGCGCACATTTCGGAATTCGTTAAGGACGCTCTCGTCTGCTTGACACATCTCGATCATTAGTGTTATCGAGGAAAGCAGGACACCGTGATTTCGATCCGCAAGTAAGTTCTTGGCTTTTGTGGTGAAATGGTCGGTAAGTTCTGGCACCTTACGCACTACACGAAGTGCACAGAGGGCAGCCTGTGTACCGAGATCAGAAGAAGTTCTTCGTGGCATGGCCATTTCACAAACCTTCTTCCGGATATAAGTGTTGGTCGATCCAAGGAGCTTCTCAATCTCGTTTGCCAAATCTCGCGACATCTCCTCTGAAGCAATGTTTGCAAACGTGCAAAGCGCCAAACCAACCGCGTACATGTTGGCGTGATTCATATCGCTGCGGGGCGGGTTCGAGACACATTTCGTTTCGAGGTATTGAGAACACGCACTTTTTGAGGGAGTTTGTGACGAGAGTGAGAACCTCCTGGCTTTCGTCCAGCAGCAACATGATTCCCAAATACCCTAACCTCTTGTCGGCGAATCTTGGGCTTGCGACGAGTTTGAGACATTCCATTTGGCCGAAGTGGGCCTCGGACCCGAGCATATGAATGTAGAGAAGCTTTGCTACATTGTTGTAGCGCATGTACGAGTCTTCCTCTCTGAACGACGCCCGAATTGCAGCCGATTCCTGCTTGATGAGGGCTCGCTCATCTGCTACGGTCTGTGTGCAAGGTTAGTCGGTATCGTCATGAAACCGACCCTAGCGCGGACCTCACCTTACAGGCTCGGATGCCCTTGATGAGGGCTGTTGGTTGAGGGTGTCAATGACGACGAAAAATGACAGAAAAAAGTGAAGAATACCCTTCAGATTGTGGTAGACCATCTGGATGCCGTTCGGGGATTTCTCAAGTGATCAGATCACCGCGCATTGTTTCGCTTCCCGATTTTTCTTCCCCCCTTCATTTTTTTGACGACGACCGCGACAACGACAGGGACGACACCCAGCTATGGGCCAAGCTGACGAGCGACACAATGCGCCAGACTCGCCCATCGGCCAGCTGCTCAGGCATCTCGGAATGACCAGAGAAGACCTCCAGAAACACTCCTCTCAGATGCGAGAATTCCTCACGACGGAGTCCACGCCCTCCCCGCTTTCTGAAGACTGTGATGGGACTGCAAAGCTTGGGGTAGACGATCAATCCTCGCGCCAACCAAGGTCCAGAGCCTCCTCGCACGGGAACGCGTCCTGCATTCCACAGACACCCGTCAAGTCACGGCACGGCACTGGGCTGCACAAACCAGATACGATGGAGGCCATCATCGAACGGCAGAACAAGCTTGCGAGGAAGGAGAAACGTGGTAGGCGGGACAGCAACGCCATAGGTCCACCTTCGCCCACCCCTCAGCAGGCCATCCTGTCATCCGGACCCTCCACCTCCACCTCATGCGATGCCAAGCGTGAACCTCCACCCCAAGAGTCTGAAACACAGGTGGGTTACCTTTCCTGCTGTAAACGGTACGCGCCTCTTACGTGACTCTACCTGAAACAGTCCCTTGTGTATTTCCAGAACTTGCGTCAGTCATCGAACCTAAAGTTCAAGGTAATTATGTTGACAATTTTTCTGACCCTTGTGACTCAACGATTCCTAGACATCTTATCGTTCTACATCTCCCCTTCCACCTTCCTCGCCACCACCTTCCACCCCGCCGAGGTGTTCTTCCCCTATCGTCAATGTGGTCTCGTCCCCTGGACCACCATCGAACGATGATGACGAAGCCCCATACGTTATTCCACCCGGTCCCTATCCAGCAGAAAAGCCGGACCTCTCGTATGCCGCTCTCATTGGGCAAGCAATTTTGTCTTCTAAGGAGCATCGGCTCAGTCTACAGCACATTTACGAGTGGATATCCAAGGTTTATCCGTACTATAAACGAACGGACCAGATCTGGATGAACTCCATCCGTCACGTTTTAAGCACTTCAATCGTGTTTCGTAAAGTGCAGCGAGGGCAGAACAAGTCGCTCTGGGCAATTCTCGATAAGGATCTACCATGCTTCGAGGGTGGAGGTTTTGACCGCAGATTATGTGAAGACATGAACAACGCCAAGTCTAAAGCTCGGCCCAGGAAGCGAAGGGCAGAAACGACGAACGAGCCACCAGTAAAGAGGTTTAAATTGGAACGACCACCTGTGGCACCTGTCCCGTACTGCCATCCTCATACGGCATCGATGCTCGCGAATCCTCACCTACAACCATACTACAGCGTATACAGTTACCCCTACGCTTACACTAATCCTGCGTATCTTGCGGCAATGCATGCCCCTGTTTCGTACGGTCAACCCCAGGCGCAGCCCGCAGCGACCTCTTCCCAGTCCCCTTCACAACCGGTTCCTGATTCGAGCTCAAGTGCTGGTTTCTCCTCGAGCCCGGCGACGTCTCTCAGGGAACCCACTAGCTCTCAGAATACGGACCCTGATGACACAGTCGAAATCGTCAACGAGCAAGCTATGCTTGGCTCAGACGGCATCGAACCTTTGGCAACTTTACTTAGAAGTGACGCCCTGGACTCAGACCCTCCGCACAAGCCGTCCGTCATCAAGGTAAACACCTGCCACCACTGATTCTTGGTATTGTGGTACTAAATTGCTGTGACAGGAGAACGACCCACCCAGCGAACTATCCCCCAAGTCTTCTAAGTCCTGCCAACCTCCTGTTCCTCCATCGACGCCTCCGCGAAAGATTTCTTCTATTAGAATGCTTGGGTCTCCAGCGTCTCCAACCGCTTCACGTGGTCTACGAACAAGTCCATCCACCTACCTCAATCCTCCCGCTTCATCCTCCACTACCACCATTCCTCTTGCTTCCCCTGACGCACCTAAGACTCCTTCCCGCCCATCACGCTCCAACCTTCTGCCACCTCAATACTTCCCTCCACCCCCAGTTACGCCGAACAAGAGGCCCGGATTCTCGATCCTTACAGGGGACTCTCCCTTCAACTCACCATCTAAGAGCGTATTTGATCCTCACGATCCTAGAGCTGTATTGGATGAAGAGTTGAGGAGGTTTGGGGATCAGGATCTGTACAGCAGTCCTGTAGGGTTGTTCGGGAAGAACAAGGGCGTCTTATTGTACCAGAGTCCAGGCGCACCAAGTCCAGGGGCAACAGGGTGGTGGTAGGGCATCCCCGCGCTACTCGAGCTGCTAGGGTCTCCCGACAGTGTTATGGATGCCACGGATTAACACGCTCCTTCCGCTTCCGTGTCCATCAGCGTTGGACCACCTTTTCCTTTGATTTCATCCTATGAGTGCCACCCGTTTCTATTGACCCCCCCCCCCCAAATCGTGTACATTATCGTCTTTGGAGACCGTGCTCGCGCTTCCCTCTTCTCCATGACTACTCACGTTCGATCATTCGATCTACCCTCTTATCTGAACTTACCATATCCCTGACCATTTTTTTGTCTTATCGTATTTTCGTCGCTGATGTTTTCCACCCCCGACCGTTCTAGCTTCTTTCTTCACCAGGATACACTGGAGTAACTCCCTTTCTCTGAACCCTCATCCTCCTACTGGTATCCCCCAAACTGGCCGACCTGTTGCCATATCTCTTCTCTCGCTTCCTTCTTACTTCATTGCGGAACACCGCCGTTCGCTCTATTCTACCAACGACTGGTAGCCCTGTTGATGAGTCCGTAACCTAGTATACTGGGTACTACAAGCGTCTCCCCCCTGGGGCGGACAGATCCGAATGAAATGAACTTTAACGAATCCTCCGATCCTCCACATCCAGGTATCAGGGTACAAATTCTTCGGAAGTCCGTTAGCCTGAGACCAAATTCAAGTTGAGAACTTTTCATCAACATACCCTCCTCATCCAGCAAGGTAGATTCTTCCAAGCACGCGGTGATGAACTCGCTGACAACCAGGTGCCTACGTTTGGGTCTACCCGCGCGCCCAAAGATTAGACGGATGTCACGGAAAGGCTGTGTTTCGGTTTCTTACTTGGATGTTCGCTTCATGAGTTCCAGCCTCCGGCCTGCATCCCGCTTCTCCACGACGATGTGCGTCAACTTGGGTTCGTCCAGTCCGGCGACGCGACCGCCATTGGAGGTTATCAGAGTTGCCACCTTCTCGAGCCTACACGTTTGTTTACTTCAGTGAACCGCTCCTGAGATGGGAGATGCATACTCTTCGGTTATTGCATCTTCATTCTTCAAGTTTTGCTTGATCGGCAATCCGTTCGCACGAGCGTTGGAGGGCGAGTCGATGTAGAAGCACCTAATGAAGCGGTCACATCTCAAGGCGGGGAGAGGAGGGATGGGGTCGTGAACCTACAAATGCCTGAATATCATGTCTTGGTCATATTGCATTGCGCTGTCATCTTCTCCCATCTTCACTTCCTCTTTCGTTTCTTGCTTCACCTGAGTGTGATGGTTAAACATTTGAGAGGGTCGGTGAGGGAGCGAAACCTACAACGGTAGCCTGAAACTGGGAAGCCCTGACGAAATCAAATCCTTCGGAGCTTTGGGTTCCCATTGTGGTACTACTCGCCACCTTCGCTTCGCCTTTCACTTGACCCTCCTTGGGTATCGAGAGCCACTCATCGTCATCGTCGTCCTCTTCTACCGTGTCAGGCTCATTCAAATCGTGATTATCCGAGTCGTTGTCCTCTTCGGTCTCCGAGTCTTCAAACTTTCTAGGTATCTTTGGGTCATTAGGTTCGACTTTGAACCACTCTGAATGCTCAGATTCCATCTCCGATCCTGAAGCGTTCGACATCGCTAGATCTCGAGCCACTTCATCCTCATCCTTTATGCTGTCCGAGGTCGTAAACACGCGTGGCGCGGATTCGTCCTCGCTGTCACTTAGATCGTATTCCTCATCTTCCATCCGCGCTGGGGAGGCATGGAAGAAGTACTTTTTCTTGAGTGGAATCAATTCGCCCTGTCGTACACAATTGTAGATCCACTGCGGTCGTATGATGTCAAATCCAGTCTTCTCGATGATCCGTTTGATGTCGAATGCTGTTAATGCTCCCTCAGACTAATGTTCGACTCGGTGGGGAGGACCTACGGGTAGTAGTGCCACCATAAACCACGAATAACGATTCCTGGTTAGTTGCTAGCTGAGCTGTCGCGCCACCATGCGCCTTCACGCTAGAGGAGACGTCTATGAAAAGGCTCAGGGTGGCACAATCCAGAAATCTTACAGTTTCATCAGCTCCCGTTTGTCATCAACTGCCGTGCGCGACTTTGGGTCGGGAGATATCACTGGTTGGAAGCGTCAGCGTATGTATACTCTGCACCGCACCCAACATACAGAACTTCATTCCCTCGAATATGTCTGATTCCACTGGTACATCCTTGAGGCTTATAGATGCGAACTCAGGCATTAAAAGTGGCTAAGCATGTCCATCAGCCAGTAATATGCGCTCGCAGGGTCGCCAATGATACCTTCTTTTCCTTGTTGACCTTGCGTTTCTTCAGTTGCCTGGGGGTATACGTTAGAGACGAAATAACGGTACACGAGTGTAACATACTTGGGAGACTCGTTGGACATTTTGCGTTTACGGTCCGAACGAACGCTGTCGAGGACCGCTGGTTCCTGTGAGACAGAAGCCATGGGAGGAATCGGGTGACGTACCAGAGACCGTCAGGCAGTCGGAAACGTCGAGATCATCGCGAATGGCGAGCGCCCTAGGGAATCGCATCGTCAAACCGACGTGGAACGTTGCTGAACCTCGCATGAGTTATGACACCCCTGCCAAGCACATGCCAGAAACTTTACTTGATGGCGTTATCTCTGCTGCCTTCACCCTCAAGATGAACGAGCTACATGGTTTATGTCAATAGATTGTCGCCGCGCACAAACACGGGAGGAAACTTCACTCCTTAGGCTCCAGGTATACATCCGGTTTATCATCGGTCATCTTAACGACGGTCTGTAGGAACGAAGGTGGATCCTTCGGGTCGAACTCCTTCCAGGGCTTGGATCTGATCCATACAAAGTCGGCAAAGGAGAGACCGGAACCAATCCAAACGAAAGTACTGTATCTGGGGGTAGTGAGCATTTTCATCATAGGTTGGTTGATGTCGAGCAATTACTTGGGTCCATCCCGACCGACGGGGTAGCGATCGTCCAATACTCCTACGAGTAGCGTGGATACTCCGCCACCGCGTTTTCCTTTGCCAAATTCGCCTCCTGTAACGAACGTTCGAATACAAAAACATTGAAATTTGGTCAGCACTCTCACCGAGCACGATGACGTCCACGGTCTCCCCCATGTTGTCCTGTATGTTATCAACTTCCGCCCGCTCCACCAAGAAGAAGTGATACCGACCATATATTCCGGTTTTACCTTTGTATGATCAGCTGTGGATAACGCAAACGGGACGTATTCCAACGAACCTTGATCCAGTCCTTATTCCTCCCGTTCAGGACATACTCCCCGTCGGGGTGTTTAAGGATCAAACCTTCTCCCCTGGCCTCCATAACAACTTCCATACGTTCTCGGACGTCCTTGGCAGTCTTACCCTGATACTCAGTCACAAATTCGATACGACCCTGCTTTTCGGTGAAGCAGGTACGGAGGTTCCGTTTGCGGAACTTGCATGACTTGTGGAGGAGAGATTGACCGTTGAGGTATAACAAATCGAAAACCTTGACTGGGTTTTTGGTTAGTAGTGGGTCATTGAAGGACGCGGAGGCGCGAACAGCACGGGCGGGGGTTATACTCCTTCTTCGACCTATCTGTATATACGTTTAGTTTGGGATTCGTAGACACAGAGGGAATAATATACCCAACGCCGCAGTCTTCAAAGTGCCAAATGGGAGATTCCTGCCCGATATGGGGTCCCATACTAACATCTCCCCATCAAGAATTATCCTATACCCTTGTCAGTGGGGGAACACTTGATATGAAATGACATACTCGTCGATCCTCGGGTCGAACGCGGAAGTGATGAAGGGTGTCAAACTTCCTGTACCCGCGTGGCCTCCGTAGAGGTACGTATAATCTTTGCCCTTCCTATAACTTGATCAACTGCTGTGTGTGGCACCCGGACATTCACACACACACCGAGAACAATAAAAGAATTCATCGCCCCGCTTATGCAGTTGCATGCGCTCCCCATCGAGCTTCTCTTCGATGTAGAAGGTTTTCCCTTGCATCTCTTTAACGCTATCCTCGAGCTTCGTAGGTCGCCTGCAAAGCATGGGCGTGAAAGCTCGGAAGAGGTACGCCCTTTTATCCTGCAGATAATCAATGACGTAGCAGGAACGTGAATTTAGGCGCCTTACCTCATCTCCTAGCCTTCTGTTTGGATCCCACAAACCCCACGCAACTTTCTTCAAGTCAGAACAGGTATTGTACAAGTCCTGCGCATCCGGATGAAATACGCCAAACACGGTCGTGTCTTTAACGGATATGATCATATCTTTGCAAAATTGGGTCAGCACTTAAAATGTCGAGATAACATGGATGTACCCACCTTTGAGAATGATACGAACGATCCACCGCTGTTCATTGGGAGTCGCACGATTGTAGACTTTCTGGAGGATTTTAGACTGTTTATCTTGCTTTCCTATACTCTCGGTTATCTCGTCAAGGTATCGGTTTAAATCGTCAATCGTGAGGGTTCCTTGGATGACGGATGAGCGTTTGCTGATCACTTCATGAAGGATTGATGAGAAATCTCCCGAGGTAGCTCTCTGAGAAATGGTTGAGCTCAGAAAGTTTCGAGGGTTAGTTTCCGCACCTCTTTCTCTGTAGGCCGTTTCCACTGAAGTAGGCGTAATGCATCAGGGTCCTTCAACCCCAGCGGAATGAGCCTGATGTACGCTTTGGCAAGGTTCTTCTCCTTGAGACCATATATGGAGCGCTCTTTGTCTCTCTAAGAGAGATTTCAATCAATAAGACACATGAAGTGGGCGGTTGACTCACATACGGCAAGATGAGTCTCAGGACGGGGTATAGATCGTATCCTTTCTCTCTTCGCCAGTGCTATAAGATCGGTCAACTTCAACACGTAGTAGGACGCAACTTGAGAGAGTATACGTTGAACCAGCTGTTCAGGAGTCTGTGCCTTTTCTCTGGCTTCCGCTCTCCTTGGAGTTTATCAAACAAGGACGATAAGACTGAGAATGGTGCCGTTTCTTTGTTCTGCGGCGGAGGAGGGAAGTTGAGATCGACCTCGGTCGACGCCACTCTAATTGGTGTAGGGTATGAGGGCTGGGGTTCAGCGGAGGACATGGCGGCTGCAGACAAGACTCATATCCCAAAGGCGCGAAATGACTTCGGTTGGGAAGCGCGACTGGATGCACGTGACAAATATTCAGGAAGTCACCTGATCTCCGGTTGTTTTGCGCCTTGGCTTGGGTTGAGGTTGAACTTCGCCGTTGGTTTCTCTACAGCCTTCACACTCTCACCTCGACACACAGACTACGAATCCGCAGGCGGCTTTCTCTATCGTCCTGTGCAGACTATGGCTACCGAAGATCCCTTCAATTCCCTGCAGAGGCGGAAGACCCACGACCCAAGCATGATTGGTCTCTGGAAGATCGGTCGGACGATTGGAAAGGGCAGCTCTGGTTTGTTCACGGCGCCCTTGAAAAGGTTTCTCTACTGAACGTCGCAAAGGGAGGGTCAGAATTGCTAGGCACACGAAGACCAAACAATATGCCGCTGTCAAAATCGTCTCGAAAAACGCTCTTGTCAACTCCCGCATGTCTCTGAGCAGTCTCGCCGAGGACCACGAACGGATTCTCTTGGGTATCGAACGGGAGATCGTCATCATGAAACTCATCGAGCATCCGAACATCATGCGGCTTTACGACGTCTGGGAGACCTCTACCGAGCTTTATCTGATTCTGGAGTATGTTGAAGGCGGGGAGCTCTTCGACTACATTTGCGAAAACGGGCGTCTTTCTACTTCCGAAGCTCTGGGCTACTTTCAGCAAATTATCTCTGCTGTTGACTACTGCCATCACTTCAATATCGCCCACCGGGATCTCAAGCCAGAAAACCTACTGCTTGACTGCAATAAGAACATCAAGGTCGCCGACTTTGGCATGGCCGCCTGGCAGAAGAGCAATAGTAACGGTATGCTTAGAACTGCCTGTGGTAGCCCTCACTACGCTGCTCCGGAGGTCGTCGCTGGGACCCCATACAACGGCTCAGCATCGGATATCTGGTCTTGTGGAATCATCCTTTTCGCTCTACTTGCTGGGAAGCTTCCCTTCGATGACGATGACCTTGCAACGCTACTCGAGAAGGTCAAGATAGCCAAATTCGAGATCCCCTCCCACATTGATAGGCAGGCGAAACACCTCATTTCAAGGATGCTCGAGAAGGATGTGCAAAAGCGAATCACTATGCCCGAAATTCTTGTCCACCCCTTCTTCACCTCTCGTCCACCAAATCCCACCCTCTTTCACGTTCCTGATCTTGCGGAAATCGCCAAGCCTATTGCCCGCTCATCTGATATCGATCCTGATCTGTTTGACAATCTACGCACTCTCTGGAACGACACTCCTGACCAACAACTCATTCGAAGGCTCATAAATTCCGAAAAAACTTGGGAGAAGGCCGTCTATCATCTTCTAGTACAATACCGTGCTCGGAGGCTGGAGAACTATGACGAAGAGGAAGAACTCGCCTCTAGCACCCCGAATACACACTACAAGCGAAATTCTATCCGCTCCGGTTCTCCTCCCCGAGGCCCAGATATCCCTCGTCCGTCGCCTCCCACTCCCTCTCGGGTTTCGAGGTCTCGTGTCAAGGCCCCTGTCCCGGAGATCACGTTGCACTCGGCATCCCCTAATAAACGCTCGCCCCATACTTCGCCCCCTACCAATTATGGCCCAACGCCTACGGTCTCTCCGATGATACCTGGTTCACCAATTTGGGGGGCGTTCAACCTTCCGCCATTGGATGTTCCCGAGATGCAGGACGCTCGAGTCCAACAGTTTTTTCAGCAGGTTGTCGATCATCTCAACGCCATGAATTTGAGGGCCAATGGCCTTACCTCCCCGGTCGCATCTCAAAATCCTAGCTGGCCGCCTACCCCAGGAACTTACAGTGATGCTACCGGTTCTTCTGCAACACCGAGTTCGTTGGTCCCTACCCCTGTCACTGCAGAGTTCGACCAACATTTCCCCCGCGTCGTACAACCTCCAAGCCCACGTACTTATCAGGATCGGTTCTTGTCTCCGTTGACGACACCGACAACCGGGGCGGTGCAGGTTTTCCGTGAAGATACCGAGCCGCTCGCTCTGCGCCGTAATTCCAAGAGGACCAAGACCAAGCAATCGGCTGATAAGGAGAATCAAATCTTCGAACCTCTCGTGAAG
>Ga0307515_10008471_pt1 | contig 20034 bp, 13 predicted proteins | sample 17_EM_MG_FD_194513 | JGI IMG/M metagenome (GOLD analysis project Ga0307515, IMG submission 194513) | Populus trichocarpa ectomycorrhiza microbial communities from riparian zone in the Pacific Northwest, United States - 17_EM | ecosystem: Host-associated > Plants > Roots > Unclassified | place... | reverse complement strand
TATATATATATATAGTTTAGATTTATGTAATTTATACTACAATAATGAATGTAAGATATGTAAGAAAAATAGAGTTTTCGTGTGAAAAATTCATGGAACATCACAGTAAAAGGTTAATAATAGAAAACAAATACGCTGTTTGGAATTGCACGACCCTTTATAAGAAAATTATTATTTTATATTTTTAAATTATATTAATATATTACGTTAAAAATAATTTTTAAAAATAAAAATATTATTTTAATATATTTTTAAATAAAAAATATTTTAAAAAATAACTGAAAATACATTCAGAAATAATAATTGAACAACAACCTCATTGGACGGAAGCGGAAGTCAAATACGCTTGGTTTTTTAGTCAATAAGCAATTCTAGATCTAAACAGCATTTTTCTTGCACATGTTCGTTTTTATTGACTTTTTTCCTTGCAGTGAAAGATCGTACAGCATGAAGAGAAGGTATAGCAAATAGGGCAGATGCATGTTCTCAATTGAAATAACTGTTGACTGTTAGAAGTTGAGGACCAATTCCAAACTGAATTTCAGAAATCTGGTGATTTTTTTTTAGTTTGATAAAGGAAATTGATATAGATAAATGGTTTTGAATATTTCATCAACAATTTTTGATAATAATATTTATTTTACGATGAATCAAATTCATAATCATTTTTCAATAAATTTGTTTTTTGTCCGTTTATTGTCTAGAAAACCATCTCTTGCTGTTAGGTCCTGTTTGACATTGTTATCTAATTATATTTTTGATTTTTTTAAATTTAATTTTTTGATGTTTTTAGATTGTATTGATGAGTTGATTTCAAAAGTAAATTTTAAAAATTAAAAAAATATATATTTTAATGTATTTTCAAGCAAAAAACACTTTAAAAAACAACTTTACCGCCGTCACAAACATCCCTATAATTAAAATGCTAAAAATCCAACTTTGAGTGGTGTAACTCAACTGTTAGGCCCTATATTTATTTATTTATTTGTAACATCTCCAGTAATATAAAATTGTGAAATTTAAATACATAATATAAATTTAATTTCTTCACATTTTCCAAGAATTCTAATTACCCAAAAGAAATATTTTTTAATTTTTAATTTTTTTGGTGCATAATTAATTAACCTTATGCTCGACGAACGTAGTATTGAAAAAGAAGAAGAAGAAGAAAGGTGAAAATTTTCACCACAAGCCAAAGAGATGCAAAGGGCAATTCTGACAACAAAAGTAGATATTTGAAACAGAAAAAGGAAAGGAAAATAGAAAAAAACAAAAAAGGGAAGGGTAGTTGAGTCCACACAAGAACAACACAAAAAGCAAAGCTTGGCATGGAAGTTGGGTGTTTGTCAGGTTATGAGATAGATCTTTTTTTTTTTTTTTTTTTTTTACCGTTTTTAGAATATTCATTTTTAATTTTGACTACCGCTTTCTTTTAATTAATCAATCAATTAATTCAGCGATTGAAACAACAAAAACACAAGAAAGAAAAAGAGAGGAGAGAGAGAAAAAAAACTCATTAAAAAAAAGAGAATTCAAACACAAATCCCAGGCGGAGAGATACAAGGAGCAGCACCACGGCAGACCTTTCAATTTCAAAAAAAGAAAGCCCGAAGAAGAAGAATTCGCTCTCTTTCTCGCTCGATGTCTTTGAAACCCTAGCCAAAATTATTGATTAAATGGATTTTCTATTGGCCATTTCGATTTGAATAACCACTCTCCGGTGACATTGATCGTCCAAGGAATGGCCAGTAAACCGCCGGCTTATCAGAATTCTCCTCTTCATTCCCTTGTCTTGGCTAGGGCTTCCTGTGCAATATTTTATTCCCAGTATAGAGAATCTCCTAATTAATTGATTACTTACTTTTATTAGTTTCTTTTGAGAGACGAGGAAGGTCATGGCGCCGGCGCCGAGAGGATGTTGGGGGGTGGCGGCGGAGAAGGCCAGGAGGTGTGTGCGGACGGTGATTTTCATGGTGGCGATGGTAGCGTCGCTCTTGGTATCATCGATGCCGGTGCTTGTGGCTATTGGCGACGTGGTGGTTCCTTTCTTTTTGGTGTCGAGCTTCACGTGCCTGACGTGTTTTGGATTCAAAAGTCATTTGCGTAAATACTCTTTTAAGAGCTCATTCACCGATATCCCGCTCGTTTCTCTTATCAGATCTTTCCTCATCATCTGTGAGTATTTTTTTTTTAATTAGCTGCTTTCTTTTTTTGATTGATTGATTCATTAATTTGTTATATGGAGTTTGTGTTTTATTTGTGTTGTTTGATGATGATGAACAGGTGTTTATTCAATGTGTGATGCACCGGCACTATCACATGGACCTTACCTTGGAACTGTGACACTATGTTCTGTTGTTTCAATCGTGCTTCTTTCGATTAAGACGTGCGTTTTCACCGTCAATTCTCAAATTGAGGCTGAAGCTTCAACTTCTTCAATCTCAAGGCAGAAGCTTCATCTGAAGAAGTCATGGGGGATGCCTGTTTTGTTTCTTTCTTCAGTAGTCTTTGCGCTTGGTCACACCGTGGTTGCTTATAGAACTAGCTGCAGAGCAAGGAGAAAGCTTATGTTTCACCGAGCTGACCCCGAAGCTGTATGTTTGCACGCCGAATTTCTTGCCTTTTCCAGTTTGTTGTGTAGTCTCTTATCTTGTTTTGAATCAAGTATTTAATGAAGTCATATGTCCAAAGGAAAGTGAAAATTGTTGGGTTTTCTGTTTCCAGTGAACAAATTTGTTCTTGTTAGTTTCATATATTTGCTCTTGAAATTTTCAATAAAATCTAAAATCTTAATGTTTTTTTTTGCTGTTTAAATTGACTTACCAGGTGCTTTCATGTAAAAGTGTCTTCTCGGGCTATCAGAAGGTTCCACGATCTCCCACTCCCACAGCAGGAAGAACCCCTAAAAGTGACAGTGAAATGAAGCGAAAGCCTTTCGGAACAACTCGTGATGAAGGGGAACTCCCAGTCAGATTACTTGCTGACATTGACAGCCTGTTCATTACGTGCCGGGGACTTACAGTCCACTACAAGCTCTGCTTTCCTGGTGCACCCCCGTGTTATTTATACTCAACTGCCGCTCTTGAATCTAGTTCTAGCTGTAGCTCACCAAAGCTAGCACCGGGAAGGTTAAGACTTGAAAGGCAGCCGTTTAGCGCCGTAGTAAAAACCCAGCATCATCTACATAGGAGTTGTAGCAATCAATTTTACAGCTCTTCACTGTATGCTCCGCTATTGGATAGTTCTCCAACTTCTGTTCTATCTGAAGAAATTCCTGTTCTCAACCTAGAAGATGCTGTTCAGGAGGATGGAATATGTGAACCGAAACCTGTGATTCCTGGTCAAGACATGGAGGAAAGTAGCCAGTTAGGTATTGTTCTAGTTCATGGGTTTGGAGGTGGAGTTTTCTCATGGAGGCATGTGATGGGAGTGTTATGTCAGCAGGTTGGTTGTAAAGTTGCTGCTTTTGATAGGCCTGGTTGGGGGTTAACTTCTCGGCTACGCCATAAGGATTGGGAGGATAAAGAACTGCCCAACCCATACAAGCTTGAAACTCAGGTACGCCGCAATGTTAGTTGATAGAGAATGAAGTCAAAGTTCTTTACGCGTTTTGGATTCAGGAAACAATTTGATGTCTTTTCATGCTATGTGAGAAAAACAACAACGGAATGAGAAGCACCCTTTCAAATGAAATCTTGTTCTCTTGCAGAAGTATCCATTTAGCTATCTATATGTACTGTCACCGTTTACAGCTTTTAATTCATTGTTCTGTCAAGTAGATTTGTGTAGTTTGCTCGTAACAAGCATTTTCACATACTTTGGGCATGTTATATGGCTTCGTATTCTGTCTTGCTTTGACAAGTTGTCTTTTCATCTTTACCTGCTCTGTTTGGATACGTAATTATGTTTTTGAAGCTCAACTCTGCTCTGGTGTTTTTCAGGTTGACCTGCTTCTTTCTTTCTGTTCTGAGATGGGTTTTTCTTCAGTGGTGCTTATCGGTCATGATGATGGAGGCTTGCTTGCTTTAAAAGCTGTTCAAAGAGTTCAAGCATCAATGAATTCTTTCAATGTAAGTCTTTCAACATTTAAATAGTGTGATGCTGCATCTCTATACAAAACCATATTGGAAGACAGTTGAATAGTAAGTAACTTGAGGAATGTTATGCATGCTCCTGCCACTCATTGGTTTTTATGGTTGAGATGATGATGAGTAAGAGGGTAATCCAGTTATCCAGTTATTAGTGTGGTTGCTTGAAGGATGGTACCTCTTTTTCTATCATGGAATTTGTTATGAGGGAGTACGGTAGTGCTTTTCTGCTACCAGAACATCCTCTTGATTAGTTAAGTTGTAGAATTTTTAGGATTTATTTTTCCAACGAAAGGAAACTTGATGGATGATTTTAGCAAGCTCTGTCCCGTGGTTTAGAAAATTTGACTTTTGCATAAAATGCATTTGATGTTGTATGCATGCATGTGTCCTGTTATGATGGCATATCTCAGATGGCTGGTTTGTTGAATTTTGATGCCTCACTATCAAGTTATTCTTTGAAGTATGACTAAAACTCTAGAGTATTTCATCTGATTTCATATACAACAGTAAACATGAACTTTCTCATTATGGGCATTTTGTTAAGTGTCTGAAATTTGTGTGGTGGTTCCCATGTTTCTCATTATGTGTGTGTTTATGGATTGTTCAGGTTACAATTAAAGGGGTGGTATTGCTAAATGTTAGCTTGTCTAGAGAAGTGGTTCCTGCCTTTGCTAGGATACTTCTACGCACTTCTCTTGGGAAAAAACACTTGGTTCGTTCTCTACTGCGAACAGAAATTATTCAAGTGGTGAATAGGCGTGCATGGTATGATGCTACCAAGCTAACGACAGAGGTTTTGAGTCTTTATAAGGTATGTTTATGCCTCCTGGCATGGCTATTCTCTCATGTCATGAGTCAGTCACACCTGGGAAGCATATAACTTTGTCCATTAAGTATTCAAAATTGTAGAAATCCTCTCTCTGATACCATACCTTATACGTTATTATTTTACCATCATGTTGTGTTTTGGCTGCTTTTCATCTAATCTAATTTTGTAAGCCATTAAAGGGTGAGAAATTCATGCACTTGGAACACAATGGATAGGGAAATATAGTAACCTACACCATACTTTTTCTCTGGCAGACTTTATTGCTGCTTAAAGGCTGGGTAACACCTTGAGGGTTTGATGTCAAATTGGTGTTGGTTGTCCGTGAAGCTCTACATGGAAAATATATTAGGAAATGGAAGTAAATTGATGGAAAAGGAACTTTACTTTTTATTAGTTTCACAAGAATTGAAGATACATGTTAAGAAATACATACCTTTCTGTATGCACATGATTTGATTTGGTGTGTCTAAGATTAATTTTCCATTAAATGGTGAGACATTCATGCTCTTGCATCACAATGGATAGAGAAATATAGTAATCTACACAATGCTTTTTCTGAGGGAATTATTGCTTATTGATGAAGTGGGTATAATGTTCCGGGGAAGGTATGAATACAACAGCAATAATTCCAGCCAAATTCCCCTGTATATGCCACAAGCACTGAACCTGATTATCTAATGAAATATATCTATGATGCACATCTGTAATTCATTTCCTAGTGCTCATTATGTTTGATCTGGTTTTTTTCATCCTCGAGTAATGGCTGTAGTTGTGTATTCAAGTGAAAAGCTTAATTTGTTTCTAATGAGTAGTTGTGCATGAAAGAAAAGATGCATATATTTTGTTATCCAGTAATTATGATAGTCTAATATGTCAACCTTGTTATTGGCTTGGCTGACATGGTGTGGAATCAGGCACAATTATGCGTCGAAGGTTGGGATGAAGCAGTCCATGAGATAGGTAAACTTTCGTGTGAGACAGTCCTTTCACCACAAAATTCTGCATCGTTGTTGAAGGCTGTAGAAGGCATGCCAGTGTTAGTCATTGCAGGTGCTGAAGATGCCCTCGTTCCACTTAAATCTTCTCAAGCCATGGCTTCAAAACTTGTAAATTCTGTGAGTGCCTCTCTGTTCTCTACTAGAATCTTGGATTGGACATAATGAAATTTCTCATGCAGCATCATTGAACTAACCAAGGTTGGGAAATTCAGTTGCCATATTGCTAATTAGCTGCCGTAAATACGTAGTGGTCAGAAATCCAAATTCCAGTTGTTTAATGTGAACCACCAAGAAAACGGGAAAGAAAGACTTTCACACATGATAGATATAACCAACCATGATTTCATATGTAAAAACTGAAGCAAACCACTTCCTTGCTAGGATTACTATTTTAAAATGGATATTGGTTCTACTGTTCTTTAGTATCAAACAAGGAGGTTCAAGAGGAGAAGTTACTAAGGAAACAAAAACTAGGATTTTTATCAATCAGTTGATTTATGCTGTGGGTTATTTTCTATGCAGAGACTGGTCGCTATATCTGGATGCGGCCATCTTCCACATGAAGAGTGCCCCAAGGCATTACTGGCAGCTATAACACCGTTCATAAGCAGACTCTTGGTTGAACCAGATTTGGAAAACCAATAGAATACCTTTTTTCTTTTCCACTTATCCATATAGGCTTGTAGGGTTCTCTTCCCTTCTTTCTACACCCTTCTTTCCTAAGCAATTTACCCAGGAGGGTGACTAATGTCTTCCTCTTTTTGGGTATTTTTGATTTCTATTTTATAATAGCTCCTCCTTCATTTCTAATTTTTTTATTTCTGTTTTTAATCTTCCTCGGCCAGCTCTAATTAGTTAACTAAAGCTCGTTCGAACAGTTACTGCTGTTTTCTCTTCAAGGGAGTGGGGAATAGCTCATATTTGTACATGTATACGAGTGGAATGCATGCCTCCGAGAGCGCATGCTTCAAAAGTAACTTAATTGGCTGTGCCTGTTTTTCTGATAATTACTATTCTCGACTCTTGTAATTGGCCTCTAGCAAACCTGGATGAGAAATCTTCCAATATTTATCAGTTAAAATTTACATCACCATCAACAAAATGGTTTAAAATATTTACTAGACTTTTATTATTTTTCAATTAATTACTGAAGAGTATTACAATTTTGTTTTTGAATTAACAAAATTTTTACCACCACCTTCCTCATTTTCTCCTTGAAGTTTAGGGACCCAAACCCGAATTATTTTTTTTAAATCAGCCTTGAATCTTTGTTCCTGACCATACCATTTGAGGAAAAAAATTATTTTACTTGTCAAAATGTAACATGAAATCTACTTAGTCTAAAATAATAATATGATGGAATTAAGAATGAATTTGGAAGTTCATCTAGATAAACCTTGCCTGGAAACGGTGATTACCCAAAATCCACAGCATCAATTCACAAGCTTTCTCATCGATGCAACCCCATTTATCTCCCCCTATTTGAAAGCCAAAAAAAGCAAGTCTCCACTCTTCTCTTAATTCCTAGATCAATCAATACACTGAATTCTCAATTTCTCTAATGCCTGACTCACTTAGCGAAGCCATAGCCTCTACTTTTGAGGGAAAATGGGCAACCATTTTGAATGATTGAAGAAGGCCCAATCAAAAAGGCTCAGGGGTTTGGATTCTTTGTTGAATGAGATAAAATGGGTCGTTGAGATATTGAGTGAAGGATTAGGAAGTGGAGAAATGGTGAGGGGATCATATGTAGGTATTGACGGTGTTCAGCAAAATCTTTGAGTACACATCGTTTATAAATCGTTGAGATTTCAAGAAAGATTTAGAGTTCTCCTGGAAAATCTCACGTTTTAGCAATGAAAACTATCAATGGGTAAACTCGTCAAACTTGTGAATTGGGTAAGCCAGACTAGTACACCAAACCTGTGAACTAGGTTATGGACTTCACTAGGATTATAATTTGTGTTTTTTTAAAAAAACTATTTTTTATTTAACTATATGATAACAAAAATAGATAATTGCAAAATCAAACACTAATCCAATACTAAGATGTTTTTTTTAAATCACGATAGCCTCATAAAAAACGAAACGAAACATAAGTTGGTATCAAAGCTAGGTTAAGAAATCTAGTCATATCCTTTTATTTCTTGTATTTTTGTTTTTGTCTTCCGCGTCAATTTTTCTTTGTTTCGGGCTTGATTTTGTTTCAAATCAGTTTTGGTCAGATTGTCTTCTTTATATGTTATTCTTGATTGGTTGCGTTGAATTGAGTCTTTTGGTTTTTTTTATAAAAAAAGTGTCATGTATTCAGCAAGGGAGAGGGAACTAAGGAGGATTCCAGAGTAAGAATGGAAAAAACTAAAGCTTGGTGTAGGGATTTGAGAACGAGAAGTTGATAAGTGTAGAAAATTATTCTATGACCTTCAAGCTTCGATGAAAAAAGAGGAACAACGCCACAAGCATGAAAGATAAAAGAGAGCAGCCATGGTTATTATTCAAAAGGATGTGTGTAAATGGTTAGTAAGACGTATTTATTTGAAATCCTTATCAACCATTATGTCCATACAATATTGTTGAAGGCAAGTGTTAGCAAGAAGAGAATTCTGAAGGCTTAAACAATAAGCCTACAAAACAACTATTATTCCTATTAAAGATTTAGGGATGAATCTTTTTGAAGAGAGAGGGACTGATATGGTTCAACCATGTATTTCTCATTAATGGCCTTTGATTTTGTGTTTGGGTTTGATAGGGAGGTTATTTGGCTAAGATTGTGTTTTTCCTCGGAATTTAGCTTGTGTTCCATTCGGTCATGATGAGTTTTTGGCATGAGATAGTTTGAGTCAGCCTTGGTTTGTGTATGATGATGAGTTTGGTCCAATCTCTTTGATGGTTCATTCGGCCAAATCAGATCAGCCTCTGAGTCTAATTTGGGCAACAAAGTATGCTTGATGGAAGCTTGTATTAGGTCTGATTTGAGTTATATTAATGAGTATGAGTTTGGGCCATATAGGGTTCAAATGCTTGGATTAATTAAGATGTTGGGATCCTTTTCTTACAATGATCAACAAAATATTATTCTATAATTGAAAGGAAAATTTGTTCATTATTGTTTCTATTATTTAGGATAATATTTAGCAACAAAGGAGGAAGTTTCCTAGTTATGCAAGGAAACTAAAGGGGCTATCAGATCTAAATCCTAGACTTGAAAGGATTGTTTATTGCTAAAGGGAAATTGATTTCTAATATTATTTTTCATGTTCTGAAGGGAAATCCTAGTCCTACAAGGAAAAGAAGACTTCAACAATTAAATTTCTATTCATATCAGGTTTCATAGCATCTAAAGGACTTTGAAAGTTGACTAAGCAATCCTAGAGTATTTAGGAAGGTGGATCACGACCAAGATTTATTTAAATTAGGAAATTAATATATTTTATCTTGTTTTTCTTTCTATTATATACGACATCAACAAGCTACTATCCAGACTTGTTGTTTTCATTATTATTTCCATGTTTGAGCTTAATTAATACTTTGATTTTCAGCTAAGATCCAAGGCTTGTTTGGATAAGGGAAATCCTAGTCCAAGGTGGATCTTGACCAAGATTTATTTAAACTAGGGAATTAATACTTTGATTATTTTTCATGTTTTGAAGGGAAATCCTAGTCCTACAAGGAAAAGAAGACTTCAACAATTAAATTCCTATTCATATCAGGTTTCATAGCATCTAAAGGACTTTAAATGTTGACTAAGCAATTCTAGGAGTATCTAGGAAGGTGGATCTCGACCAAGATTTATTTAAACTAGGAAATTAATATATTTTGTCTTGTTTTTCTTTCTATTATATACAACATCAACAAGTTACTATACAGACTTGTTGTTTTCATTATTATTTTCATGTTTGAGCTTAATTAATACTTTGATTTTCAGCTAAGATCTAAGACTTGTTTGGATTTACAAATAAAGGTTTTGGGTCAGTTTTTGTAACTGGGTCAATTCAACCCACAAAGATAGATACATTAGGGTTAATTTCTCAGAACTATTTAAACACATGTAAAGCTTAAATTTCAGGACCTTTGATGAATAATACTTTTGAACTTTTCAGTTTAACGTGTGAGAGAGATTCCTGTATTCTTTGGTTCTTGAACGAACTGAATCTGACTTATCAAAGATTAACTGGCTTCGTGACATCATTCGATTTGATTCCAATAGTGCTGGTGCCTTGCGACAGGTTTCCATTGTGTCACACTCCTATTAGACCTCTTTCGGCTTTCTGGGATCAGATTTCAATCTTGATTGTGAGTTGCATGATCATAAGGTTCGCATCATCAAACCACTAATGACTTTCTAATATTTTGAGAATCATAACACGTTGTTAGATGATGCACTTGATCTTCAAATATAAATTAATCAATTGTTGAATTGATAATATATTAAATTGTTTAATTTATTTAATTATAATTATAATTTATATTTGAGCTAACATATTAAGAATCTAATGGGTCATACATATTAAGAACTATTAGTCAGAAATTAAACTGAGATGATTTAATTAAGTATAACTTGATTAAATATATTTTAGAAATTAAGAACTAAAATATAATTCTAGATCTAGAAAAATCTAGAAAAGTCAAGTAATTACTTGGCTGAGTTAGTTTCCATAATGTTTAATGATTTTCACACACACACATATATATATATATATATTTTTTTTGTTTGATGATTTGTTATATCTTACATCTATTCCGAGCATGTTCAATCTTACATCTAGAAATTATATTTATGGTTAGCCATTGTAATAAAATGTTTTTTTATGCTCGTTAAATTGCAGTAGAAATGGAATTGTTAATTGTGGGCTTAGCAGATTTCATCTGTACCTAGTCCATATATCAAAAAAATCTCGTCACAACTACGTGAAGGACTTGGGAAATTCCATTCCATCTCCATTTAATGTTTCATAAAACTTTGCAGGTCACAATCTGCAGTAGAAATGGAATTGTGAATTGTGGGCTTAGCAGATTTCATCTGTACCTAGTCCATATATCAAAAAAATCTCGTCACAACTACGTGAAGGACTTGGGAAATTCCATTCCATCTCCATTTAATGTTTCATAAAACTTTGCAGGTCACAATCAGCAAATCATCTTATGAGCACAAGAGTATGAGACAGCCGGAATTTTACTCGCTCATCTAGACCCATAAAATACGCTTTTTAGAGGATGGAGTTTTCTTGAATAATAATAATAAAAAATCATCTTAGGAACCATTCTCTCCTCTCCATTTATATTTATAAATAAATATCATGAATTCTAATGCATGACGTGCTCGATGCAAAAAAGCTTGAATGAATTCGATAATCAATATAACAAAAACCTGTTGTAATATTTTGCAACCGTATCGTCCTTCTCTTGAAGTTCTACAAGATCATTAGAAAAAAAAAAAACTAAACGTGGCTGGCTAGGTTCAAAAGAAGGATTTTCCAACAAGGCAAGGCAGACAGAATTTTCTACTCGTTTTTGTTCTTTCTTTCCAAGTCCATTTTATTTCCACGGCAGACCAAATGCAAAAGAAGTCACATCCACATGCAAAGCAGAGACCGAACACAAACAAGTTGAAACCTGAAACAAGATGACGCCCAAGTCAGGCATCTGTTGCATTTTCCTTCTCCGTAGTTTTCCCTTCTCCGCTAATATGAAAGCCCTCGATCTTTTGGGCAACATCGTCAGCAGAAACCTCCACTTTCCCAGTTGGTCCGTTCCCAGGAACAGAATCATTCTCATCATGAATTGCAGGGCCCAGTTGCCATATTCTGATGGTTCCATCTTCGGATCCTGATGCATAAGATTCTCCTCCAGGTGAGAATCGCAAACAATGAACAGGACCATGGTGACCCTTGTTGCATCCTGCAGATAAAAACCACATGCAAGATGGTTAGAACTGAAACTTCAGATCAGCAAAGCATCACTGTAGAATATGGCCATATAGGGGCCATCAACCAATAGTACTAATAATCATATATTCAGCTCAGATAGATCATTTTCACATCCAGTTGAAGACTTGCAAAAGAACATGCAGCCCATAGCATTGGCGGTACACAGCAGATATTCTGATAGCTAAACTGCTTCGAGTTGCACCTCCATGCATAACTCACATTAAAAAAAAAATTGACATAAAAGTTTCATGGACCATTGTTTTTAAACTCTAAATTACCCGTTCGACAAGAATATACAGCACAAAGATGCTAATCACCAACTTTTTGTGTTTAGATGTTGATTTTTTTTCCCAAATAGAAGCCATAGCAGTTGCACATACCGATCTGTTCTCCTGTGTGGAAATCAAAGACATGGATCCACATATCTTCTCCTCCAGCAACAAACTTATTACCAAGTTTTGGTTCCAATGAAGCTGATTCCACATTGCATGGCATGTCATAGCTTTTCACCAATCCAAAGCTGGAAAACGAAAGGAAGAAATGTTAGAAGGGAATGCCTACGAAAAGGAAAGAATCCAAATCACAACTTACTGATTTGCATCCCAAAATTTAACTGTAGATCCATCAGCAGTAGTTATATAGCGACCATCCCGACTCACTTCAGCACTTGTTACAGGTGACTTTGTTTCAAGAGTTTGAACAATTTTGCCACTTCGGACATCCCATAACCTATACAGTCAGAGATCAAATTAAAAGAAGAATCAAGATACAATGATGAGTTGATGAAAGACTTCTGGCCAATAATTGAAAAGGAAAAGAAGAAAAACAATTGAGTAACTGTTCTTCCTTCCATGATGTTGGTGATAAAGATGATGAGGATCTGTACCAGTAGATAAAAAGAAAAGGCACGCTTTCCAATAGACTGTTCAAGGTGAAACCATGCACAATATTGAAATGTTTTTCCTTCAAGTATGATCATGAGAATACCAGGACCGAAACTAAGCCTACAGAGTCCAGATGGAAATAATTCTAAATCAAAGGCATGCTACTGCAACCAATTAGTACATCTAACAGTGCGAGATAGCATCTTGCGGTTGCCTAAGTGCTGAATCTAGTGTCTATTATTAGTGAGCATGGTACTGTAATTTATTGGGAGACCATCTCCGACTAACTTTACTGGAACAGTCTCTGATCAAAGCCCATAAATTCTTATCATTTGATCACTTTCTAATAACACAGAAATGCATACAAATGCATTAGCATGTAAGAGAATTGGATAACTCATCAAATTAAGTTTAGTTCGAAAATCCCCCCCAAAAATTTCTATTTCCTATCATGCTTATTATTTAAGAGTATGACTATACAGCTCTAAATTTTGAGCTAAATAGTGTAAAACAAGTTTCATTAAAGATTTTATTGTTAAAAAAAATAAAAAATAAAAAATAAAAAATCAAATAAGCTTAATGCATTTACAATTACCTTCTGTAGGATAAGACAAGATTGTATTCACATATCCTGTCTTTAGAAATACTAAGCTTAATGACACAGACTGTATTTTGATACTTCACAATGACAGAATCTCAGATATAACAAGATATAATACCCTGGTCCAACCAGTCAAACAACAAAGAGCAAACACAAATGAAAGCAGGTAATTATATGACATCATATGGAATCAGACTTGATACTGGCCATACCTCACACCACCAATATCAGTACAAGAACTTAATATGGTCTGATCACTGTGAAGCCATGCAACAGTTCTGATTGAACCTGGTGAATTGTCAACTTCTCTTGGGGGTGCATCTGGACGATTCAAGTCAAATATACGAAGAATTTTTTCAACTCCACCAGTAAGTAGAAGGTGTGTATCCTGCACAAAGAACAACTCAGATATTGCATGTGCACACTAGACACAAAGGAAAACGCCACGGAAACAGATAAATATTTTTCAACCAGAAACTATTTTTTTATTAATATTTAAACAAACCCACGTAATTAACTTAAGTAATGCAAATAATACACAGGGATCAGATTATACAAACCTAGAACCAAATAATAATTTTCCAAAAAAGTAAAAATCAAACAGAAAGGATGTAAAAAGCAAAATCAAATGGATGGTATAAAAATACAATGGAGGAAAAGAGATCCAGCTGAAAAAAATCTAAGGTTACCTAGAAATCAATTGAAAGACACCAAAACTATAGCCCGCCTACTTATAATCCATCTCAAATTAAAACATCTTTGAACTTTGGTGCGCCAAAATATAGGAAGACAAAAAAGGACACACACCTAGAACAAGGCCCAGGCTCATAGCATCTGGCAAGAAACCCAATTCAAACTAGATTGAGTTTGTATTTGCAGAGAACCAAAACTACGTAAATCAATGTATAAACAATCTGCTTAGTTAAATAACTTTAACAGCCATTGAGACACCATTAAAACTTTTGAAGGCACTTTCAAGCAAATAGCAGAAAACAACATTGTTATAACTGCTACAATCATTTTGAATTTGGTTTAAGCATCTTCTTTGATGGATCAATCATATGTTGACTCCTCTAACATTGATTAGCAGGTCACTGTCTTTAAATGTGAAGACTATGGACATTTAAAGAACCGAAAAAACAAACAAAAACAGACTCAAGGAATAAGAAAGTAATAGAATAGAAAAGGTTAATTCAATTCTACCTCTGAAAATGTGCATGCTCGAACAATATGCTTATGCTCAAAAGAGTGTAATTCATCCCCTGTCAATGCATCCCACAGTTTTCTGCAAACAATACACCAGACATATTATAGAAACTCTCTAAATTTATTGAGTTCATAATTTGTTGATCGTGCAACATCTTTGCACTAGCCACCATGGGTGCAAGCATGAGAGAGAGAGGGTCTTAAAGAAAATTGTCTTAATAGAGGAGTACACGGGTCTCTTGAAAGGAATTCAAAAATTAATAAATATTCATGAATTTCAAAATATAAAAGGAAGGGATTTTAATAACATACGCAGAAAAATCAGCAGAGCCAGATGCTGCACGCAAAGCACTAGTGTCCAGGCAGCAACTCCACACTGCACCCTTGTGCCCCTCAAATGTTCCAATCCAATCACCAGTCTCCCCATTTCTCAACATTGGACTAGAATCTGAATTTCAAAGGATAATATTATTCTGAAGTGAGGAATTACAAAGTCCCGAAGAATAGGGGTTCAACTCCGATTTTCAGTTAACATTTGACTAATCGACCATCATGCAAATCCTAGTTCAGTTTTTTTATGACTAAGTCCACATTTGCACAAGGAGTTGACAAAATGATCCACAAACCTTTCAGGTTATCTTGCATTTGGAAGAAGTGGTGCAGCAAGGAATAAAAATAATGACTATTTGATCCTTTGTTGCCATAGAAAATAAGAGAAAGGAACTTCTTTCATTTTCATTTTCTTTTAAACAGGGAAATTTGCAGATCCAAAACCTGATTCAAGAATAAATTGACACCTAATTTACACTTGGAAAAAAGTTGATCACTAATAATGTAGCCCTCATATTTTCTCATGCATCAAACTTCATTAACAACTAAAACTTTAGATAATAATCCACCTGTGTCTTCTAACGTTGGAACAAGCTTACCCTTAAGTAACCATGTAAGTAAATTGAAGCTACATTTCCAAATAACAAGACAAACAGCAAAACTACTTGAAGAATGCCTGATTTACAACTAAACTTGCAGTTACTCTAATCAAAATGTCCACAGGTGAAACATGGAAACAAGCAGAAGAAAACCCGATTCAGAATTACATATGGGATCCAAATTCTAGGTTAAACAGATAATAAAATAATCAGCGTTGAAATATGGGTTCCCAGTCTAAAATAACAAAAGATCACTGATTGACTATCTAAAAATAAATTCGACTGCAATCAAATTCAGGGTTAACACCAGTCAACAAAAGCTAGACCAAGCTTTCAACTAAGCCATAGGTAACAGAAATGAACTGATAACCTTGATGAGTAACGACTAAATGACAATGCAAAGGAAATCCAATTGCTTAATGGAATCCAAAATCACAGTTAACAACAGATGCCCAAATGAAAATGGATAAAATTCACCGCTTAAAACAACAGATAACCGTAAAAAAGAAAGAGAGAGAGAGCAGGCATACCCTTGCTAGCACTGATGAGAAAGAAGCCATCAGGAGTGACAGGACTGTAAAACAAATCCACAACAGGACGTGAATGTCCATGGCACACTAATGGCACTGCCACCTTCTTCTTGTCCATTGTTCCCTCTCAACAACAACAGCAACAGCACAAATTCAACAAACCCCAAAAACCCTTATGGATCAACAATTCCAAGAACCCAACCCAAAAAAGAAAAATGCTTTACTCTTTATTCATTTATTTTTTCTTTGATGCACAACCAAAGCACTTGCACAAAACCCAATTCACCTGTTCAACTACACAACATAATTTGATGTCAAAATTAATCTCCTTCTCTCCCCATAGTGTAGAATGGAGAGGATGTTGCTGGCTTAAGCTATGATTTACTCTTGCTTAGGCTATGTAAAATGTTTTCTATGAAAAATTAATTTTACGAACACATCAAAAAAGAGGAAAAAGCAATGAAATGAAAATTTAAAAATAAATAAAAAAGATTGAGAGTAACCGCTCTGTGAGGGCTAATCGCAGAAGAAAATGAGATGGGGGACTGGATTTATAGGGTTGGTTTCCCCCTTTTCTTTTCTCTTCTTCTATTTTCCCGTTGTTTAATTGTTTTTGTATTTTTTTAATTTATAAATAATATGAATTAAAGTAAAAAAGTAACGTTAACTAAAAGTAATTTTATAAATTAAAATAGTATTACCTTTTTTACCCTCAACTACTTTACTGCCATGTTGTCATGTACATTTCCAAATCATCATGTTGTTTAATATCATTGTCATTGCTAGGCTGCAGTCGGATAACTTTTTTTTTGTTTTTTTGACATAAAAAATTATTCAATTATTATTAATGTGTTTATTAATAAAAAAATTTAAAGTATATAAAAATTGATATGGTATAATCTAATTGAATTTACATGTTTAAAGATAACTCAAATGATCGATAAAAATATAGTTCGAAAAAAAATCAAGATGATATATTTTTATAAATATTAAAATGACAATATATTAAATAAACTCGGATCAACTCGGGTTAACCTGTCAAATTTGTTATATAGGTTATGAGACCCTAATAATCTTATAGAAAGAAAATAAAAAAATTATTAAATTCAATTCTCAATCAATCCAACGTTGAATAATAAAATTGAAAATAAAATTTAACTAAAAAATAAGTCGAGTCAACTTGGGTTACCGTATTATATCTAGGCCATGGAATCAGGAAAAATATAGAAAGTAAATAAAAACAAATTATGAAACTCAATTCTCAATCAACTCAATGTTGAAAGATGAAATTAAAAAAAAATTCAATTAAAGAAACACAAAAAACTCTTGAGTCAACTGAACAAATCCATCATTCAGGTCATGAGACTGAGATAACTTCATAGCGCAAACCAAAATAAATTATGAAACCTAATTCCTAATCAACCTAATATTAAGGATGAAATTGAAAAAATACAAAAAAAAAAACTTGAGTCAACTGGCCTAACCCGCTACCTGGGTCATAAGATCGTGACAATCCATAGAAAGCAAATGAGAAAAATTATGAATCTCAATTACCAATCAATTCAATGTGAAAATGATAAAATTAAAAAAAAATAACTTTAGTCACTTCGGGTTAAAAGGTTAAGATAACTCTATAGAAAAAAAATAAAAAGATTATAAAGTTCAATTCCCAATCAAACTAATGTTGAAGAATGACATTGAAAAAAAAATCAATAAAAAAGGACAAAATATTCAATTCTCAATCAACCCAATCAATCTGGCTAACCTGTAGAACTCGTGATCCTAGAAGATCATGATAACCCCAAATAAAAAAAATAAAAAAATAATTATAAAGTCTAATTCTCAATCAATCCATTGTTAAAGGATGAAGTTGAGAAAAAATTAATTAAAAAATAACCCGAGTCAACATGGTTAACCTACAAAACTTATGACTTAGACCATTAGACTGAAATAACTTTATAGACAACAAATCAAAATAAATTATGAAATTCAATACCTAAACTCAATGTTGGAGAATGCAGTTGAAAAAAGAACAAAGTTTAATATTTTTTTAAATAATAATAATAATAAAAATAAAAATCCTCGAAATTGTTTAGGACCAAAATAAAAAAGACCTTAGCATTTCACTATTTATTGCTACATTAAAATGCCAAAGTCTTTTAGAGTATACCACAGTAAAAAAAAAAACCCAATGTTGGATCATTTTTATGTCAAAAAACCTGAATGATCTGTAAAAATATAATTTGACTCAAAATAATTATTCAAGATGATATTTTTTTTAAATAGAAATTGAGACAACAACATCTTAGAATGAATCAGGTCAATTTGTATGTTGTGTCATGAAACTATAATAACCTCATATAAAGTAAATGAAAACAAATTATGAAGCCCAATTTAAATCTAATGTTCAATGATAAAATTGGAAAAATAATTCAATTAAAAAACACAAAAAATAACATAAGTCAACTCAGGTTAATATGCCAAATGATGAATCCAGTCATAAGACAAGGATAACCCAATAGAAAGCAAATTGAAATAAATTATGAAGCTCAATTTCTCAACAATCCAGTGTTGAATGATGAAATTGAAATAAAAAAATAATTAAAAAAGGAAAAAAAATAACTCGAGTCAATCTGGGTTAACTCGCCAAACTCGCGACCCAAGTCATGATATGAGAATAACCTCATAAAAAGAAAAACAAAACAAATCACGAAGCTTAGTTCCTAATTAATCAAATGTTGAAGGATGAAATTAAAAAAAAAAAACTTGAGTCAATCAAGTTAACTTGTGAAACCTATGGTCTGAAACATGAAACTGAGATAACCTCATAAAAAGTAAATTAAAAATAAATATAAAATCTAATCATTAATAAATCTAATATTGAAAAATGAATATGAAATTGAAAAACAAAACTATAAATTGAAAAAAGAAAACCCTATGAAAAAAAAAACCCTACTATAGTGAATAGTGTTTTGTAAAAAGGGGAAAATAAAACCTCCTCCTCTAATTGTTATTTTTTGTTAATGTTAATATTGTATTAATCTTGAAATTTCTGTAAAAATTATTTGATAATTTCTTAGTTGGAAGATTTTTTTTTAAATGAACAAATAATTATGAAAATCCACTCGTGTAAACGATTTTGATTGCTAAATAATTATTTTGTAATGGATAAGGATTCAAAGGAATTACCAATTAATTGAAGCACAAAAACTGAAGTGTTAGTAGAACATCAAATGATTTTTCATACAAACGAAGATTTGAATGTTATATTCTTTAATCAATTCAAAGTTATATTCATTAATCAATTCAATGTCACTACCAGCCTACAGTTTCATGAAATGATCCAACCAGTATTTCATTGTAATTATCTTTTAGTTATAATTAAATTTAAATTCACTCTGTCAAATTTTAATAAGCTTTTAAATCCAAAATCAAATATTTTTTTTTTTATAAATGCACTTAGATATTATTGATTGTAGAAGTAGATTCTTTGATATAAAAATGTATTATAAAGGTTTTCGATCACCAAAATAATTATTCTTGATATTCACGGGTTCTTTACAATGAGAGAAGTTTGATGATGGTTTTTAGATCCTTAATATTGCCTAAAACAAAATAAATCTAAGCCAAGAAAAAAAAAAGTCTAACCTGATTTGAATTTGAATTTTTTAATTTTTTTTTTTTGTTGTTTAGGTTGATGAATTGGTTTCTAGATATTCTAAAGGTGATAGTAAGATGTTTTTGGGTTGAAATGACTTAAAAATTATTCGAGGGAAAAAAATCTATTTCTTTGATTTTCCAGCCACCATAGTAGTGTCTAGGGGTGATCATTTTCGGTTCGGTTCGGTTTTTATAAAAAAAAGTAACCAAACCGAATTTTTTTTTTTTTAAAAAAACCGAAACCGGGTCAAACCGACCGGGTTCGGTTCGGTTTTTTTGGGCAAAAACCGGTTCAAACCGGTTTGGCTCGGTTTTTCCGGTTTTGGCTCGGTTTTTTCGGTTTGGCTCGGTTTTTTTCCGATTTTTTGTCGGTTTCGGT
>Ga0307515_10008470_pt1 | contig 20034 bp, 21 predicted proteins | sample 17_EM_MG_FD_194513 | JGI IMG/M metagenome (GOLD analysis project Ga0307515, IMG submission 194513) | Populus trichocarpa ectomycorrhiza microbial communities from riparian zone in the Pacific Northwest, United States - 17_EM | ecosystem: Host-associated > Plants > Roots > Unclassified | place... | reverse complement strand
CTAGCTCAACCGAAGAAGGCTCAGCATATGACATCCTTCGACGGACTCGACTTATATTTGTCTCTCATCTCCATGCTGATCACCATGTTGGACTCGTCATGCTCCTATCGCAACGACGCAAGGTTGGCATTAGTTTAAACGTGACTACACCGGTAAAGCTAACCAAAGGTTGATCAAGCTGCAACCACCTCCGGAGCCTATATATATCATTGGTAATTACGGCGTAAGTTTGTACCTCCAGGAGTACAACGATTTGGAAGACATCGGTATCGGCGATCCGTCAGCGGTCAGATTAATCCAGGCGGAAAATGTGCACTTTGACCGGATGAAGTATGCGGGAGCCGCCATGGCCCTTCTCAAGGATAAGGCGTCCGCAACCATCTCGTCAACGGCAAAAGGGGAAGGAAGAAGACAACAGTAAGTTACAATCCAACCCGAGACTCAGAGATGAGAACACTGATATTTCGTGATTCCAGGGATTTGGCTCTGCTGTTAGAAGTAAAGGAGGTTCTTAACTTGACCAAGCTACAGACAGCTCGCGTCGATCATAGAGGTGTCAGATGTTACGGCATCGTAATTGGCCACCAGGAGGGCTGGAGTGTTGTGTGAGTATTTTACTCCCCTATCGGCCTCCTCCCTGACCTCTGAGCAGTTATTCTGGCGACACCAAGCCCTGTGAGAACTTGGTTGAGGCCGGTCGAGGTGCAACACTCCTCATCCATGAGGCGACTATGGGTGATGACGAAGAGGAGATGGCAAAAGCAAAGACACATAGTACAATTGGCCAGGCGATTGACATCGCAAAGAGGTGCGCATAGCCTCATTCGATTATCACCGTTCTAAACTAGTAACCCCTCGATCCAGAATGGGTGCGAAAAAAGTCCTTCTGACCCACTTTTCCGCTCGATATCCAAAGATCCCTCTTGGGGTTGCGGAGTATGCTAACAAGGAGTTGGCAAACGGGCTCGAGGTCGGCGTCGCCTTTGATCATTTGCATATGCCACTTGGGCAATTCTGGAAGATGCGCCATTTCCTCCCCGCCCTGGAAGCCCTATTCAAAGACGACGACTTGAGCGCATCTGTTATGGGAGACGACGTAGAATTATCTGATCCTCGGTCAGGTGGACGTACATCCCAAGAGAAGATGGCTAAGAGAGCTTCTGGGTAGTAAACTACTCGAAGTTTTCAATGCCCCGCTGGTCTCCTCTGTTATTACCACTGTCCCCTTTGTCTGTCACAAACCTCTCTACAGGCCTCGCGTGTCCTTTCGGTGGGACAGTACTGTCCCAATTGAATGTGTCACGTACTCGAATACCAAGTAGCCTACGGATATTCTGGGTAGTTGCAATGTTACACGAGTACAGAGTGATCCTCCAAAGCTTTGAACTTTGCTACAGTTCAATTTGAAAAGGTCTCGGCGAGTAGCACAACGAGAATAACCTCGTGGATGGCGATCGGTTGGTGCTTCTGGTCGCGCGTTTCGAGTCAATAGTTTGCTGCCAAGGGGAAGGGTCATTTTCTTTTTTTTGGATCGGAAAGTGCTGAGGTTCGTCGAGAATATGAGCGTACATTCCACCAACTCCCAGTCGGCTGGCCGGTCAGATGTACGGACGCCAACGCAGGGCTAGGGAGGGACTATGTAGTCCCCGGGTTGTTCGGTTGCCCCTTCAAAATAACCTTGACAGTATAACCTTTATCAAATCAATATTTATTTATTTCAGTGCTATACCCTGTGTAGAAGATACTAGACTGCACTGTGGCGCTGTCGGCAGCAAGATTGCACACATGTACGCTTTTAACCCTCCTTCTCTCGTGCATCGATACTAAGCTTCTTCCTCAATTCCAAATGTAAGCAGAGATAAGTCTGACTTGGGAGCAGTTATACTTTGAGGGTTACGGTTCAGAGGTCCGTGCCGCGCTATTCGTTCCGCAAACGAAGGGCCTGCCGAATCGAGATCGTCGTTGAAGTCTCGGGGTGTGACGAGCGGCTATCGGATGAGAGGCAGGTTGTCGTCACGTCCGTCACAGGTACTCCATGCACCTTCGCATTCTCCGCACTGAGTGTGGCCGGCAACGATCACTTGAGTAATGGCAGGTGTGACAGAGTGATAGAAATGAGACGTCGAGGTCGAGATGGGAAAAGGACGAACCTCATTGGCTTCCGTGCTCTTCCAAAATATTAAGCAGTCTGGTTGGTTTCCGTAACGATATTACTATCGGGTTTGAGGTCAACACGAGCCACCCTTTGATGTGCATCACTCCTCTCCACTACTATCACTGGGCTTTTGAGGAGCCCTGTCTGCTGTTTGAAGCTTTGGGCTGAACACACTCAAAGTCCGACTAGATATATTGTCCGATGTGCCTACGAAGAGAGGTATAAAGCATAATCATAATACTAGGTGGTATGGTCCAGTTGGGAAGTCCTAAATATGTCGTAGAGACAGGTAGCAATCCCAAAAAGGCTGCTCCTACTCTGAATCTTGGAGGGTGCAAGTCTCGTAAAGGTGGCGTTTTATGTTCTTTTCACCAGCAAAGTATGTTCCGCTGTGATCCACTGTGAGCGTCATCGGATCATAGGAGCGAATTGTTAGGCTCACCAGCCATTCGGGCAGGGAATATGACCGGGAACTGCGTGAGTGTTGGAGTGCCTGTTAAGCTCATTCCTACGCAAGAATGTTTTCCTGCTGTGGGGAACTTCAATAGTCGCTCAGCCTACCTCATGAGTAAGACCTACCAGTCTGGTGCTGTACATTGAAATGGACGCAACCCAAAATGCTGTTGTATATGCTCGAGTGCACGACCAGGTTGGATGAACGTCACACCAGGGCAGAAGGCACAAGAAAATTGGTCTATGAGCTGATTTCGAGGGCGGAGATACTTGAGCATTCGTTGTGGAACGGGTCGATCCTGATGAATCCACTCCTGACTCTCGAATATTGCTTTAAGGGTATCAAAGAACTGCATGTCGACCGCTTCATAGAGTTCCCTTTGTACCGCGAGTTGGTCCTTAGTGTACAACGAGGTGAAGGACATTTTGGACATTTTAGGTTGCAGGATGTGCTACTGTTGATTGAATTGCTGAACTCCCAATTCTCGATGGGCGGAGGATTACTCAATGTGCGATCGACGGTCGTGATGTGTGGTGCGATGGAGGTACATGTTGCAAGAAGATAGACCTATATATCTTCACCTACAATGAATGATGAAGGCGAACGCCTTGCAGGATCCGGACTCATGTCGAACCTGGCCTGAGCTGATGGTGGGCTTAGTGACCGAACTTGGGAGCGGGTTTTGGAGACGAACTTGGGAGACGAACTTGATTATCTGGTGTATATACCTCTAGAGTGAATTAAGTGAAAGAAAGCGAGTGGTCCTCAGTTGACACCCATGCCAAACACAGAGGGTCCCGTTGAGTGTGTCTCACAACGTGGGAGGGGTAAATGGGTAAGTTAAACTAGGCTCTAATGTGTTTCCGGGCCCTGTTATTTCCGGCCGAACCAGGTGCCATTTGCAAGTGGATGACAGGAGATGGGGAAGCATGGCCAGATCCGTAATTCCTTAAATACGCGTACCAGATTTGATCCATTTCAGTGTCGTTCACGACGATTTCCGGCCGAGCTGTTGTGCTAGTCGCGTTCGAGTCGCGGTTGCATTCCAGAACTCAGCGATGGTAGTGAAAAGACTTGTTATTCGACTTGAAGAACCTAATTTGAGTTACTTGAAGACTCTAAGTGCGCTGCAGGTTGTTTTCCTGTTGCACATCCCAGGTCCAGCTAGATCAAGCTGGATACATTCTGATCCCGAGCTGAAGCGAGCAGTACGTAATTTAATATGAACCTGAAAATATCGGGCTCGCTGTCCAATCGGACGGGAGCACGGTCCGGGTCAAGTTCGGAATTTCTTTCTCCTCGCCTCTCTAGTCCTACTCGGGAATTGTTGAACGAGCACGACCAGACCTAACGCTGGAGAGAGTCGGGAGACAACCGTAAAGTATATATGGGCAAACAATGCGCTTAAATATACAAAACAGGAACGAAACACAAAACACCAGAACATGGCGTGTGATGAGTCACGCTAACTCAACAGGAATACCGATAAATGGTATTACCACCTATCGTATAACATACGCAGGCTGTGATAAAAGAGTTGGTCATATGAAATCGGCTTCATGGACAACAGTTCTTCTTAGTACATTCGAAACACCCTCTTTGTATTGTCGGAATTTGATCTGCTCCATGCAATGTCCCTGGTAGTTAGCTGTCCGTATCCGTAGCTATACTAGCTCCCTTATTATTCACGCCATCTGACCACCGGAATGCGCGGTCGCCAATGCTCTGACCAACACTGCGCATGTAGACGAACAAAGCTAGTCAAGGCGCCATTCTCGAAGTAAAACTACGAGAGGCGCGACGACGAGAGGCGCGACGACCATACATCGCTTGCTCGCTCGTTCTGCACCTCCTGCGGTCGGTTGAGAAATCACGTCACAAGGGCCATTTGCATCTCCTTCACAACCTCACACCGGGCACGACCCGTTGCTTAGGAAAGTATTCCTCAAGCTCTCATTCAATATTAAGACGATTAACTCATTCACTGCATTTGAGGATCTGATCATAGTTAATGTCTTAAGGCTATGGCAGCAGCGCAGCTATTTACGAGGTAAACTCAGTGTCCGCCGGCTCGTCGATGATCCCAGACCACCAAACACCTCAAGTGTCTCATATCCGCTGGCACCTCCCCCGTTGTCGATCCCGTAGTCTACCTAGCAGAGATATACCTTGTTGTCGGACCTCTGACTGACGTTCGTTCCCTTCGGTTGTCTACTTCATCAGACAGCTATTACTAATAGTCCGGTACCGCTCTGATTTCTATTTCCAACAGTCCTGTAGTATATAACCTATGTACTTTCGATACTGGTACTGCAGTCAGAATATCACCTTGGGCAAGCACTACGCCCGTTCTGCCTCACCTCTCCTCGCGTTCCCCTCTGTCCTGTTTCAGTTGCGTGGCACCACTCACCCGATAGCGATACTGTCGGGAAAATCCCTCCAGTGCCCCGGCCCTAACACAGTGATTGTTTGTATATATGAAACCACTATAATAATTCGGTACCTAATTACGAGGTAACTATAGGTACATTTTGAGTCATATGGATCGATCGATATTTTTTAGATACGCCGCCCCCGGATATGGGACGAGTGCACAGTGGAGGCCAACGTAATCGCCGGATGCAAGTCAGATGTGGTCGGGTCTAACAAGCAGGTAAATCAATCAACTAGTAGCGAGGACATACAGCAGTAAACTAAATGGGAAAACACAAATTCCGATATCGATACTATTTACATACCTTTGATTGTTAAGATCTAAGGTAACTGGGAAGGGGCAATTAGCAGGTGATATGATAGAAACGATAAGGAATTGAAAATAGGCGATGGGTGACCGCGATTAATTGGTGGCAAGCAACAGGCAGTTGGTATATAAGACATTACAAGGACAAATATGAACCTGCACATATCTTCGGGCCCTCATCTCGCTCCCTACCACAATCCACATTACGAGTCTCATACTCAAGACATCCAGGCTCCATTCCCGTGATATGACAGACATAGCAGCTGCGGAATGCATGCTCAGCCTCAAAGGGACGCATCGGCCAAGCGATCCCTTCACGGATCGGAGGCCGCTCTATCACATTGAGGACCCTCCCATTGATGGCATCCACCAGCCACCTGATAATCGTCGTGTGGAGTGGTTGGTAAAATCCAAGCTCCTCGATGCATTTTGTTTCCCTGTGGAGCATGGCTTCCCGATTTCGCTGACGAAGTTGGCACAGAAAACGTGGCCAACTTGAGGGACACTGGGCTACAATAACGGAACTGAGTCGAGGGCAGGTATCAATGTTTTGTTCCAGCAACTTGAATAGCGTGTCAGCCGGGGATTGCTCGGACAATATGTATAGACGTTGGGACAGGACGATTCGTTGTAGAGATATCAATGTCTGAAATTTTGCGAGGCTTGGTGTGCGATATGGGTTAATCCACTCTGTCACCAATTTCTCATTCCACATTGCCGATAATGACCTAACCTGGCCATGTGATGGGCCTGACATGGCCCCAAGGCCGGCATTGAGAGTAAAGAATAATGGCTCTGGTTTGGCGAGATATAGGTGCAATGGTCTGGATGGTGAAAAAATATTGAGAGACTGGGTCTGAGGCAAATGAAAGACAAGGATATGATTGCCTTGCTTGTCACGAGGTATCTCAATCCTGAGGGATATGAGATCTAATAGATTGCCTGTGATTTCACCCCAATCATGCTTGTGCAGCGTTCCTAGGCCATCCTCAACCTGCACTCGGATAATTCGGAGTTGAGGCACCTGGATATGTTCCATGACGAGGAGGTGGTCAGGGCTGTCAGCGATAATCTCAATTAAGATTAGGCTGGGCAGTGTGATTGAAGGCAATGAATCCGACATAGTGAAACCATGGAAGCGGAGTTTCCGTAAATGTTGTGGGAAGATGCGAAGAAGTTGAGATGTCGTCAGTTCTGAAAGTTGTGGTAACCTCCACACCAAAATCTCTTCTACCACATTTTTAATAAGTCTGGATGCTTCCTGATGCATTCGGTGCATGGTAACCTTCAGCGAGCTCTGCTGGACGTGTGTTAAAGAACTCGGGAGGTTTAGCCATTTTCGCCAGTGCGTGTATATGGACACCATCAAACGCAGGTGTTGCACCCGCTGCACCCGTTGCTGCTCCCGCCGCTGCTTCCACTGCCTCTGCTGCTCCCGCGACTTCTGCAACGGCTCCAGCACCTCCAGTAACCTCTGCAGCCCCTGCGGCCCCTGCAACTCCTTCACCAGCTGCTGCTGCTGCTGCTGCTGCTCCTGCCACTGCTGCTCCTCCTGCCACTGCTCCTCCTGCTCCTCCTCCTGCTCCTCCTCCTGCTCCTGCCACCGCTGCAAGTCCTCCAGCTGCAGCTGCTGCCATTGCAGCTCCAGCTGCCGATCCGACTTCAGCAGCCGCTCCTCGGACTGCAGCCGCTCCTGCAGTCCCTGCAGTCCCTGCAGTCCGTGGAGCTCGTGAAGTTGTTCTTGCAGCCACCTCGCCAAAGGTTCTACCGAGTCAACCTCGATCACTGCGTGAATTGCTAGGTCGATTTGCAGTTCTTCTAGCGCATCGACTCCATCAAATTCCATCCAGGTTGTAGGGTCTTCTTGCAGGTTCTCCATATCGAGTTCGAGCGTGTACCGGAGGTCCAGGAGCTTTAAGCTTCGACAAATCATATTGATTGGCCTGTCGACTTGATGATGCGATGCGAGAGCCATCTGAACCCTAAGCACCTCAAGCTTTGGGAGTTCTAATCTATAGATGTGCGCTGGTGGTATGACCATATCGAGACTAATTCTCACTGAAAGAAACGAGAGAGATTGAAAATGTGAGAGCGTCACAAGCCTGGACAGGGGAAATAGCCCACCCATCCATAGACTTTGGATGGAGGTCGGAAAGGAGTAGTGATTCAAATATTGCTGTGATTGCATGGCCGACTGCACTTCTAGCTTGTACCATCGGCAAACATGCTCAAGTTGGTCATGTGATGCGCCGAGATAAAACCAAAATCTTGCAAGAGTAGAGCGAGAGACATTTGGGGGATATACCAGAGCCCCTATGCGATCTCCCACTCGCAATAAGTCCATCAATATGGTGTCGCACAAGGCCGCGCTTCCATGAAGGACGATAAACAATTTCGTATTGCACGACAATTGGAGGAAGAGTTTCAGGTACTTCAGAACATCCTCTTCGTCAGTGTCGATGAGCACGTACGACCAGAGCTGCGGGGACGAAGTGATGAACAGGCTCCATCGCCGACTGACATTCATGAGCACAAGAGGATCACTTATATAGTTCCTTGAAATGGTTTCTGTCCCCCACGCTCTGCTCTCCGCAATGTCCCATAAGCTGACGGCGTATAGGAGGACCTTGTGCATCACGTCGTTACCCAAATAGAATAGCGGATCAAATCGACGTTCGAGTTTGCGCCGAAGATCCCATATATTGTCGATGAGGTTGTTGAGACCGAGGGGCTCCGTGAATGTATCGGGTGGGAAGGCATCCTGGAAAGGGAATTGAGACCTGTTCGCCAGCAATGATTGACACCCTTACTTCATATGCTTCCACGTGTGTAGCCTCTGCGCTTGATAACACTGGATTCGTTTTCAGGAGTTGCTTCAAGTCCGCGAGCCGTTTTTCGAGCGTCAGTTGAATATTCATCGACACTTCTCCGACTTGGTCAGTTGGACGATGGGCGTTGCGATGATCATCAGCCATGTTGTCAAAGCAATGAAGATTCCAACGTGAAACGAGTCGTAGATTGATATGATGGGCAGATAGTGGGCCGAGTGTAAAGGGTATCGACGCGCGGTTGGACTGGCAGTTGGGGAGAGTTGAGGGGTCAGTAGATCGAAGTCGATCTGGTACTGCTACAGCGAGGTACACCTCGTCGTTTCAAGGTCAGGTCCAAGGCGCCCAATCGTTATCTGGCAATGCGGCCGGGAGGACCCAATCACTACCAAAGATGGCTTGGACTGTAATGCTCGAAGGAGATGACAGAGGTTCTGGTCTATGTATTATTCAATAACCAAACGTCGTGAACTTGCTCCATACCCCCTCCCAGTTTTGACGGCTCGCAAATCTCCTCCCCGCCTTTCTGAATGTCTTGAAATATGGACATAGTGGATTGTCTCGGTATTCGTCCCAGCCAGCCGATCCCACTGAAGGTGCAACTCAGGACGAGACCAGAAATCTTCAATCCAGAGTCACCAAGTCGTACCAAAGGCCAGGAATCGGAAACCGTCAAGAGTACTAGGGGACAATTAATTGGCAGGTTCACCATATTCCACTCCAGGTTCTTCATGGAAGGAACATACTGGTTTGGGTACCGGGCGCGTCAAAGCAAGTGTAGACCATGGGATCAGGCGGATGCCCAGGTACTTGATAGGAGCGAGATTCAAGAAAGGCATTTACCAGGCGGTATGTAGGTTCACGTTGTTCATCTCCCGTTCTTCTTCTCGGTAGAGGAGGGGATAGTGGCTTTGCATTGAGACGAATGCAGTGGGGTCATTATTGGTGGCGTAGTCTAAGGCGCATTAATCAGAATCATGGGCAGGAAGTTATAAGGAGGAAGACACTAACCTTGCGTTGCGTGGAATGCTTGGGCCAGGCCCAACAGGATGACAGCCAGGATGACGTTGTAAGGCATGCATGATTTCAGGAATTTCGGCGTTGGAGTCAAAACGATGGCATTTGAGTACTTCGATATAATTCATTTACAGCTTCGCTGAGAATAGTTTCCGACTTTCCCATTGAATAAGCAGTGGCTAGAAAGGTATCGAGCTAACTACTAAGGTGTTTAACTAAAGGACGAGCCTGTGTCAAATGTCTGGTGAAGCATGCAATATTAGGGTGGTACTCATAACAGTACCAAGGAACACACAGGGCTTACGTTGATCCCCAATTCGTAAGCTGCCTTGATCTGTTTGATGGCTTCCTCCTCAGGTAGGCTCCAGTCTACCCACGACTCGCCGCAGGACATACAGCCGAGTATGATCTTGGATCTCGAGACCAGATCGACCCAGACGCGCTGCGACTTGGTCACCAATCTCTTCGTCAGGGTATCTTTATTATACCACTCACTGTACTCCATTGAATTTTTTCTCAGCCGGTTTGATCGTGGAGGCTGGGCGGCTAAGCCTCCAGTCCTTTTTTGCGGCCTTCTGCATAAATTTGAGTTTACATGTATGCAAAGTACTCTGCTACGAATACAGTCAGTGCGTACGCATAGCTACTGATTTTCGCCCCGAGTTCAAACATTGTGGCTCTCCGGGAGATAGCGAACAAACGCACCTGTGAATGGAAGCGAATGTCCGAGCCCACAGAGGCATCGGTGAATCTGGACCGTCTTCATAACACTTACTTATAGGCCGATAAATTGCACTGCGCCGTCAAATCTGCCAAGCGACCGGAACCCCGTTGGTCTTCTAGAAGCTAAGCAGCTGTTGGCTGAGCACTGTGCGTCGAGCGCTTGTGGGTCCAGAAGTGACCGTTGACGCTAGTTCATGATAGAGTTAGTCCTTCGCCTTCGCCAAGCTTGCTTGGGCGTGTTCAGTTGTTGGAAGCAGTAAACCCTATCAACATTTGGTGTGAACCCGGGTGCTTTGTCTTTGGCGATGATGCCCGTGTTTCTCTCACCGAACCCTTCCGAGTTCAGTTATTGGAGTCGGGTCTGCTGACCCAAGAAGACCGTGCTTCTACCATGTGGTTGAGGTAGGCAGACTGAACCGGTCATCTATAACTACGACGCATTGTTTAAGCCGTGATTAAGCCGGAATTCCGTCACACACAAGGTGGGGGGCTGATTGATATAATCCTGTCTGCCAGATTCTGAAAGGGCAGGAAATCAAGAGGGACTGATAGACAGGATGGGCATATTATTGGATAATTGACCGCCCTGTCAAGGATTCCATTGCCTCACCAGCCTCGATACGTACCGGAATTAAGAGGGAGGGAGAAGAGGGAGGATGAGACAGGAAAGGGTTCAAAAAACTTGATTGCGATATGGTGGGACCGATGGGACGCATGTGCACACCGAACGTGTGCCGGAATAACGAGGCACGCGAGCGGGAAAATCAAGTGGCAAATAAAAGAACAAGTGGTTGGCCCCAAACCGATGAACCGCGGATTCCTCGCTATTACTTTGCTCTCTGTTTTCTCCGTCTCGTATACCTTAACGCTCCAGGACCCACTCGACACGCTTATATTAGCCAGCCAACCCGTCTCCATGGGCCTCGACATCGATTCTTACCCTCCTACTCCCAGTGGCCTTTCTCTCGAACAGGTACATGTATACATTAGACATGGTGAGCATGCTACTCGTGCATCTGCTCCTTTATCCCCTTTCTTGCTCATTTTTCATTGCGTTTTTCAGGTGAACGAGCCCCCGTCGGAATACGAATGCAAAATCATATCCCAGAGCACTGGTTTCTCTGCAATACAGGGAGACAGTTTTCCGCAAATGTGTGGGATCAAGAAACAGGCGTTCTCAAACAGCAGAGTCCCTCCACCCTCACTGTGAGGAGGGTATTGGAACATAGAGATGGAACTAGCTCCCCAGGAGAATGGTACGGATCGATCCTCCTCTTCTGGAATCTAGCCGACTTCTTGTTCTTTTAGTATACTTGGCGAACTCACCGATATAGGCCGAGAGGTTGGTCACCATCTATGCCCACGCGCCTTCATATTGATTCGTTTGACAGTCAACCTATGCGTATGGAGCTGCTTTGCGTAAGCTGTATATTGACAAGTACGCCAAATTTACGCGCTCGACGCCCCTTACTGATATTTCTCACCAAGGCTTGGCTTTCTGCCCGACACGGTAACGAGCAATGCGATTCACTACTATAGGTAGACGCAAACGCCTTCGATCCGCTCTCGTATAGTCCTTGACAAGCTACTGAGCTAGATCCACGAATATGCCACGGACGGTCGAAAGTCTTCAGCAAATCATGCACGGCCTATACCCGGATTCAAAATACCCACAAGGACTAACACCGCAGCTACTTGTACGGTGCGTCTTCGTTTCCTTTTGCCGTACGAGCAAGCTCGCCTTTCATAGGATTCTGGGTGTTCTGCATCCATGTTTGCATGATCGTGCGACTTGCGAGAGCCTATTCTTCCGCTCGACTCCTTGTGAAATTGTATTTATTTACTGTCAATGTATCTCTCCCCATGTTTACTTTCAGGAATGCCAAAGACGAGAACCTAATTGCGAATCAATTCGCCTGCAAGCGGTTGGAAAGGATGAATGTGGCCTTTGCTCAAGGTATACCTCAAATTCAATGATACGAACAATCTTGGGGCCTAATTCCCTTGAACCTTCTCAGCGGCGGCAGATGCTTTGAACCCCACACTAGCAACACTAGACAAAAAGCTCTCCAAATTTATTGATGGGAATCCAGTCCGAATTGATGGCAAACCTAGAGCATCCGGAATACTCGATACTGTAGGTTGGCTGATCACTTTTGTCGTTGATGGCGACTAACCGTCCACACCTAGATCAAGGCCGCGAAAGCCCACGGCTTCCGGTACGTTTCTACTCACCTCGCTGTAATCCCTTCATTGACGTTAGTGGTTAGAATACCACGAGAGTTTAACGAAGAAGCCATGAATTTAATCGTGGGTAGATACCAGTAATCCCATGGGTACAATACTAACTCGAGCCATTCCCCAGGAGTATGCTGTGGTACAAGAATGGTTTAGTGGTTGTAAGTCCCCCGTGCCCCTTGAGGTGAACCGCCCCTGACGCGCCCGATAGATAAGAATCAAGAATTCCGACGCCTCGCAATGGGCCCTCTCTTGCATGACCTACAACAGAAACTAGCGAAGAAAGCAGGACTTGGGTCAAAAGACCCATCCAAGATCCTCATCCACTCCACCCACGACACCGCTCTAGCCGGTATCAGTTCCGCTCTAGACGTCTTTGATAATCGATGGCCGGCATTCACTGCTTCAATAACCTTTGAACTCTTCAAAGAGTCACTGCAACCCGTGCAAGGTTTTCTCGGCAGTCTCCGCCAAGCGTTCCTGCCATCAGAACGGCCACGATACTACGTGAGGATGCGATACCAGAACCAGAATGTGGCCATTCCTTACTGCAAACTCGAAGGCAATCATTTGCCCGGCGCCGTAGAGTTTTGCACTCTGAAGGCCTTCCAGGAACGGATTCGAGAGCTTACACCAGAGGATTGGGACACAGAGTGTTTACCTCAAGGGAGGAATACCGCTACCTCATAAGGTCTTCCCCTTTCAAGCGGAGCGTTCAATAACGCATTGCTATTCTACTTCTCCAACATTGTTCTGTTGTTCTTTCCCGACCAAACTAGAGGACATTTGCGTCCATAATCGAGTCATCCTCGTCCTTGCGTGATGTCATAGAGCCTTTCTCCATTCAAATGGCCAGGATGCATTTGTGATTGTATTTTATTTTCACTCGATATCATGATGACTCGGGTGCTGGTTTCGCTCTGTCTGATTCTAAGAGTGCTTCTGCTACTACGTCGTGTACTGCTTTGAAGCGGGAGTGACATTCATCCATGCACTACCCGGCAACCTAATTAGTGGGGGGTGAGGACCAAGAGGAGACAAGCGAGCGCACATTTACTACTTGAAGTGGTGAGAGACTGCCGGCCTGCCATGAGTTCGTAATGGTTCCAAGGGCTGGGAGTCCTGAGATTACCAATGTCCCTTGTGCGGCCTCGCTTTCTTGTGAGTCAGGGTCTAACCAGACTTCTTGTTCTATTACAGCCTGAGAGTATGCCCAGTAAGTTTTAGTAGTCCTGGGATGAAACGGCAGACCAACAGCAGCGCACGACACAACCAGCCCAAACATCTCGATACCTGCATCTGCGAGTGCTGTACTTGCTACTATTGACCCAGCTGCAACGCAGCCTTCCAGCCCGTCGTTCTCCAAGACCGTGAGGAAGACATCGATCGTGGACTTGGGGAAGAGCTCCAACTGTATCGCAGGGAGTATCGATTGGTGTACAAGAAGAGAAATTTCTCGATCTTCGACATCCTGAGTGTAGCAGCCATGAGACTAAATGAAATGAGGGATTGGTTCGATCTCACCCGAAGCGGAGCTCGCCGCCGTTTACAGGAGAATGGCGCGAACTTCACCTCGACATTGAGCTTTCCTGTCTCGCTATATTGCTGGTTCTTGAGTTGCCTCGGGGCGTATCTGTTACAAAGCTTGAGTGAAATGGTCTCGAATTGACTTCTCAGAAGACCGCACGCACACTGCACATGCTATCTTCGTATTCCCCGTCTCTACGTATGCCGAGCCGTTTGCTTGACTGATCAATCCTGTTCGTAGGTCTATGTAGACCGTCAGGCCCGTTCTCTCCCTGAGTGTGCAAGGTCTAAGTCACACACATATCGGTCTGAGATCTTTCTTTCCGCGATCACCCGAGCGTTTCCCCGTCGCTACGACGGAATGTAGGTCACCTTCATCGTCAAATATTGGAGGGAAGCTTTCTTCGGGGCCGTTTACTCGTCGCCGATCGAAGAAGGGTGCCGCCATGGAAATATTGGGGTCCGGAAGCTACTTTTAGCTGGTCTGTCAAGGTCCTTGAAGTACGATGGTTTGGTCCCTTTCCCTGGTCAGGTCAAAGCTTGCGATTCGTGGATTCCACCTTTCCGAAGACTTTGTGAGACCATAGTCCTTCCAAGACTGCGACCATGTAGTATCTGCCTTCGACACCACTCCACAAAGGCCTATACTTTACAACCAACCAATCTTCTCGTGCAACACAAGGCACTCGTGCCTTAAGGAAAGCTCCGCCAGGATAAGGATCAGTTGCGCGTTATTCCACAGATGAAGAGAATGGCCTTTGCCTGAGTTTTTGGGACGCTCCGATGAACGGCGGAAGGAAGCTTCGGGACCTACACTTTGAGGGGCATGCACTACGTGCGGTGCTGTATCATTCGGCAAGAGCAACTAAACCTGGACGAGGGTAGTTCACGGAGGATCCTAATCTTCGCGAGATGGACTTCGCCCCCATCGTCCGCCCGAGTCTCGAGCAAGAGCTGGTAGATCTGGAGATACCTACATGTGTTTATGCTATAAGGCCTCCAGGGTGTGACAAGACAATGTAAGTAGTAATTATGCGCTTGGTGCATTGATTAATGATTCCAAGCCTCTCAACCTTTTCTTTGACGGTTCTATCACAGGCTCAAACGACATTACCATTATTTTGTGCTGGAAATATATCAAGTGGTGTGGCTGGAGACGCGTAGGAGAGGAGTAGATAATCAAGCCATCGAGACACCGAGACACCAGCACCTCCTCGTACTAAGATTGGGACGTCTCGTGACCCAATAGGTCGGCTCCTGTGCCTCCATCGGCTCCTTCCTCCAGTCATGAGTTCCCCTCATCTTGACAATGGAATATCACGCTTCAGAGCATCCACAGATGGTTCCAATGGTTCCCGTCGGACTCTGCTGCGATACAGATCGTCGGGAACTTGCTGGAAGTAGCTATTACGACGTCCCTCCGTCCCCCAACCCACAGGAGGACGTCACGGATGACTCTAGCAGAGGCCAATCCTAAAAGCTGGATCTCATAAAAGTAGAGCAGTCAATGGTTCATAATCAGTCATTGTGCTATTGAAATGCGATGACAGGCAGCTATGAAATAGGCGAGTACTTTGGGGAGAAAGTGCCTTCGTGGAGTAAGAATTGCTATCAATCTCGCGGTACCTCCGTCCAGGGAATACACTACATCTGGGGTACTGTGACCACTGATAGCCGGACAATTGTTGAGAAGAACGCATACATACCTCGGTCATTGCTATCACTACACCGAGAATAGTTCACATATGATTTGCATTTGCATCCACCATGAGCTGGAATAGGCCATGCTGGTCTCCTAAGGTATACGAAAGAGAAATGCGTTCGAATACCTCCGGATCGAGCTCAAGCTGCGAGGATAGTTTGAATTGGAAGGGAAATCGCTGCTTCAGGAGTCCTTACCAAGGTTATTATATCGTCCAACATGTGTGCCTGTCCCACATTCATGCCTGCGAAACCAATGTAATTGACTTGCACAATGTGAACATGGAAATGGTCTAAATGGACTGGCTCAGATATTTCCATTGACGGAACAGTGACCTACTCACAGTAAGACGGTTGATAGTGTACATACAACCTCAACCCACCGTCGTCAATCCCCCACTTTGCTTTGACGATACTCGCTGCTTCTCCTCGTATGTCCTTTAACATGGCCAAATGACTCCCTCGAATATCTCGGAGCGATCTGATCGACTTGTCAAAAGGAATCGCTTGAAGATAGAGGGTATTAAGGTCTTTTAGGTCCCATTTAAAGTCAGGTAGGATGAGAAAGTCGCTATTTTCGAATAGGATCTTCTCCGCTTCTTTCTTGTGTGATAGAATGTTGTACACCCTGAATAAAAACTCAAGCGGAGCACCCCCGGAAAGCACGGACGATTACCAGTTCAAGCGGTCGGCGGGGAAGGATTCTATGTACGGCCTGACTACTCGCTGGTAGATCTCAGGCTTCTCCTGGAACATCCTAGTAAGCCGTGCATTGGCCATCATCAGCTATGAAGTGGGATCGGCGTTCCCGATAATTACCTGAGTGTTTGGCGTGTGTACTAAAAGTCATATCAGTAACCTATAGTAAGGCGTACTCTAAGGATTACTTTTCGAATATGGACGTCAGTTGCTGGGGAAATGAAGTTGATTTTAATATCCGCGTCGGTCCGACCGTCCATTAACCACCCTTTGAAGTTATGGTACTGATATAGTCAGACATAGCCCAGATATATCATGAAGATTGCCCCACAATGTCATTAATCTCGATTGTCTCTACTTGTTGGAAGCCCAATCGAGAAGGAAAGTCTGGAGAAAATGGAGTTTTCTCCATAACGAGAAGGGAGGTTTGACCGTCCACTTCGCCTAGTATTGCGATACTTCGAGCCACGGCATCTGCGAAGGTGGTCGGCTCGGAGACGTACGATCGACTAGACCAAAGTTGCTTGCCTTGGTTTAGAACCTTGCTAGGCCGGAAGGTATTCAAATGCTTAGACCAAGTCTCCGACAATTGGGCATCAGCCATCATTCTTGGACGCTACGGCAGCGCAGGTACAGGTTGGTTCGCTTTGTCCCCGTTTTAATTCCTGTGATGCCTTGAACGAAGTGTCGTTGCCCTGTCGGGATACTTCATGGACCCCTACTATTGCTCACCAAAGTCGTGGGCCGTCGAGACTTTGGGAGTATCACTTCAGAGGGATTTGAGTACCTGACTTGACCCAATCAGGGTCCCTAAACTCTGAGGCGAGAATAGTTCGAAACCTCCCCCTGGTGTATTCAAAGCTAGATCAGTAGACAAATATACACGAGAACTGGGATAATTGGATTGCCATCCAGCCGGAGCGCATAGATCAGGCAGAAATGAATACACAATAGCGCGGAAGGCGAAAGGTGGTTCCTAACAGGAGTGGAATGCACGACCCTTGCCCAACAAGACTGCCGTTGGAGAAAGGTGGTGGAGCGGGTACAAGCTCTCTTATTGCGACAGCACTCGGCTCCAACGTAGCATGCGCAACCACCACCTTTCGACATGCCTGCCTGTATGAACACCTTTCAAATGGTATTACTTTTACTTTGGGGCGTCGTGGCTCTTGTATCAGCAAACGAAAGGAAGCTCGTTATAGCCTTAACGAAATGTCCCCCATTGAGGGATACAGCATTACTCAATCAAGAACTCGGGTATATACCTGGTGATACTTGTGAATGAACCATACAACTGGTTATTATTTTTGTCTAAATGTCTGCTCGATCTCCGCCTTCAACTCTTTCTAGCCTAGCTTGACAGTCGACCACAGTAGCGACTCTGATACGGTGAGGGTGGTCCTTGTCCAAATGTTGCACGCTCTGTATGATTTCCTCTCCACCCACCCTCCGATCCCATTTCCTCCCTAAATACGCATCTTCCAATACAAATTCCTGCAGGCTAGGGATAGCAATTACCATAGCAGTGACCGTTATGGGGCTCAAGAAGATCGCCTGACCGATGGTGACTCGCCGCAAATGAGGATGGGGGTGGAACACGAATGCACTGACTAAGGAGGTTTGGCAAGGAGGTTGAGGGAAGTGCACATCTCGGAGACTGAGGTTTTCGAGGTTCGTCCAGCCACGGATTGCACGAACTAGGGGTTCAGTGGCTCGGGAGACAATCTGTGATGGAGTGCATCAGCCACCGAGGGTGACAGGGTAGTGATTTGCTCTTCTCACTGCTGTGGACCAGTGGTGCTTCGGGTCGGGACTAGCCCATTCGAATATTCGAGGACTGCAAAAGGTCAGAGAGGCCGAGTTGGAGAAGCGCTACGATACGTACTTTATGAGACAAAAAGCACTAAATATCATTTCTATGTGAGGGTCACTCGTATGTGAGTTCAACCGCAGGTAGACTTCCTCTACGTCTAGACACTGGGCGAAAGCGCGCCTTAAACAACCAAATATTCCACCGGACATTGAAACACGCTTCAGGATGTCTTCATTATGAACTTCAGGTGATTCGTCTAGCGGTGTGGCCCATGATGTCGGCGATTGTCGTGTAAGGTCGACTGCACTACCGACCAAACGTAGAGCAAAGGACCGCGGCTTGCAGGACAAATTAGAGGCTCTGAACAGGTATAGCTGCGTGAGAGAAGAGATCTCTATGTTCGTGTGTAGGATTGTTTGACCAATATCTCTCCAACGTGAGGAGACTCGTAAGATTGAGGATGGGACTGGGTGGACTGCGAGGCCGTAAGTCAGGATTTGTATCACTAGCTCGATTGGTAGTGAGTCCATGACCAAGTGAGGTGAGGCAAGCCACTATCCCGCAATGTCCAATGGTACGATCGACGTCGGCTGACAAGGAGCCGATCCAAACGGCGAGGATTGTTTGCCGGTACCCTCGCCGCTGTCACGTGTCCAAGGGAAGCGCGCCTATGCCGTCGTATATCCTGTTTGACTTGACGGCTCGTTCAGGAAGACTTTGTTCTAGGTGAGCCTGGCCTGGTCCAGAAAACCAAGAACGAGCCTTACACGCCCGAAATACAAGTAACCTATCAACGAACTCATGGAAGAGATCAGGACAATGCGCTATTTTCGTGTGGCCTTATCGTTGTTTGTGCAACGCTTGACACGACCCCATAACTCCTTGAACTCCTCCACGACTCCATTTTGATAAACTCCAACATGGTTCGCGGATCGGACGTCCTCCTCATACTTGTCGGTGACCCATCGTGTTCGGCGACGCAGTACTTATCTCATTCACAGGTCACTATCCTCTTCCCTCCTGCAGCCGTTGCCTTTTTGACTGGCTGCTCCTGCGACCTCCTTATTAACATCCTCTTAACCCGTATGTCTCCGCTCTTTACTTGGTATCGTTCCAATATGAATGACGTCGTCCAGTCCTCGGCTACATCCCCGGGTACTTATGGAGACTTTGCCAAGTTCAATAGCACACTAACGCACCGCTAATAGTCACATCCACGCATTCTGGGTGATTTACAAGAAGATGAAAGTAAGCACTCATAGGCCACAACCAAAGGCGAGGTTATGTCTGATGTGCACTGCAGGCCGAAGAGCAATATGGTCGAGGTGGCTACCACTGTACGTCCTTTGACCCTTTTGCACCTTGGCAAGTTGCTCACCGATATCACATGGATTTCAGACATTGGAAACGCAACGTTCGAGCCACTCCACGCACAGCCAGCCACCGCAGCTCCTGCCAATTATGGCGCGACTGCCGCGTAAGCCTTACGGTAGGTAGAACGGCCGCCCCCTTGGGGTTGTATGGGCGCAGTCCGCAGATCCGCCTTCTGATAGGCGAGAAGACTGCTTTGCCAAGGAAAAGGACAGACAAGTTTGAAATAAATAATACTGGATTTGCTGTGCTTGTAGTACCAAGACAATATATCCTCGATACAGAACGCTAACCGTCGTCTACCGATCTGAACATCTCAAGGATCATCAACAGCCCATGCTGTCAAGATGAGCGTGTATTGTGAAGAATGGGATGTACTAAGGATGTATCTTACTCTGGTAAGGAGACCGCACCAAGTCCAGTAGCAAAAAACCAGACAACGATGCGTACTCCAGCTGAGAGGACGAGAATCGATCTGGGACCTTCACAGTAGACTCTTCCACCACAAATAATTGAAGCTACTTCAGGCGGAGAGGACAATAAAGTGAGTCCCGAATGAGTGGAGAAAAAAAAGGAGGTCTTTATTTGGTGTTTTTGTGGTCCGTATCGGAGTTTGAATGGACACCCCTGACGGTCCAGTCCGGTCATGAAATAGTTCGTAATTGATCAACTAGGAGGTACATCTATGCTTTAGTTACAAGCAGCAAGACAGCCCAAGGCGTAAAGGTAACGTCCAAGGTGACAAGAAACAGAGCAGGAAGGAGCGTG
>Ga0307515_10008469_pt1 | contig 20035 bp, 17 predicted proteins | sample 17_EM_MG_FD_194513 | JGI IMG/M metagenome (GOLD analysis project Ga0307515, IMG submission 194513) | Populus trichocarpa ectomycorrhiza microbial communities from riparian zone in the Pacific Northwest, United States - 17_EM | ecosystem: Host-associated > Plants > Roots > Unclassified | place... | reverse complement strand
GTAAGGTTGTTTCCTAAACCCAGGGTTAACGATTTTATAATTTAAACCTAGCAATAAACCATCATCGTTATTAAAACCAGCCGCAAGGTTTATTGATGAACGGCTATACATATCCTTACCTAGATAAGAAACATTAGAAGTATCAACTGCCAATTTTTTGCGAAGCATATTTTCATCTTCACCAACAAATGTCGAATTCCCATTTTTTCTGCCAAATAATTGAACAGACCTTGAGGCATTTGGAACGTTGTAATATTTTTTGCCCGCACCTGCAACAATTCTTAATTTAATATCTGATGTTTTATTATCAAGCAACAAGCTATCGTTTCCATCTTTAGTATATAAACGAATTTCTTTAGTAACTGCTGGGTCAAAGTTTCTGCTAAAAATCTCTTCTTTAATATCACCGTCTTTAGATATTTTATTAATCTGAACCTTTAAATGTTGTCCAGCAGAATCTGTAATTAAAACACGCTCATTTTTATCACTTGTCTGTATGTCAACTATTCTGTTAAAGAAATGATAATAATCATTCATCAACTTTGGCATTGAGGCTCTTCTTTCTTTAAGCCTTGTTAAAAACTGGTCGTGACGTAATGTATAATTAGGTTCTGGCAAATGTTTTAATGCTTTCTCAAAAACATCATCAGTTAGTTTAGCGCAAAAATCTTTTACAACTTTATCCCATTCAGCTTCTGTAAGCTGGGACATTAAACGACTGTTCATTGCTCTGCCCTCCCACAAAAACCAATCTATTTTTTTAATCTCTCGCTCGTATCCTTGCATCATCGGCAATAATGCTGAACCTTGTGCATAACGCTGAATAAACCCATCAGAACTATAAAAAACTTGGTCACGGTCTCTTGGTACAGCTAAATATTTTTTACCTTTTTCCGTCTTCTCAGGTTTAAACCTCCATTGGTCTTCGTGCCTATCCCAGTCGCCCACCAATACATCTAAAGCCCTAGCTCGCAACATCAATTCAGCATCGTAAGTATTATCATTATCTTCATCTAGCTTTTTAAACATTTTGGCTGTGTTATCAGAATCGCCAATGGGTTCTCTCTCCTCTAATAAGCATAAAGTGTTGGCAAAAATTGATGAATAATCTCCTAAATTAACATCGGGAGAAACCCAACCAATAATTGGTGTACTATGCGGAACGTCTACAGCTTTAGCTAAAGTAGGCACCACTAATGCCCCAAAGGGATGCTGGGCAGACATATTATCCTTAATGATATCTTTAGCAAAAGTCTCTCTTAAACCCTGCGGCAATAAAACTTCAGGAAATTTCTCAATGGTTCTTAAAACCCACTCTTTTCCACTTTTATCTTTCAAACGAAGAGATTTAGACTGATTTCCACCACCTAATTGAGTTGGCGTTAAACCGCCCTTAATTTGAGAAATGCGCAACACAGGAACCTTGGTGTCCATTGCATAATCTTTACGGTAATTTTCTCCGAAAAGGAAACGATGAAATTTCCCTACACTATCATAAGATGGATGAACTTTTATGGTAATACTATCAGCCTTAATTACTTTATATTCGCTTTGCTGCTTAGCCATTATCTCTTTATATGGCTGTGTATAGCTAAAAACTTTTTTGACGCCGGTATCTGCATACACATAATACTCATACCGCATGTTGTTATTAAGCAATTGGTCTGCAATAACATAACCTTGTGCCATTTCTTGAAACAAAGAGTTCTTCCCCTTTTTATTGGGTGTCATTTTAGAGCCCGCACCACTTACAATTTGCAACTGTTCTCCTTTTATGAGTTGTAAGCCATGTTCATGACCAGCAGCATAAATAACATTAGGTTTTTTTCCGAAAACAGAATTAATCTGCCTCATCATATCTTTGTAGGCAGGGTGGTTTAAATCCTCAGGGCTTAATAAAGTAGAACGCAACAGCGGATAAATTGAACCTATAACAGGCAAGGGTATAGCTAAACTTTTATTTAATGAGGTTAAGGGCAATAAGTGATTTCTCCAAGTAAAATATCCACCATGTGCACCATAACTTTGAAACGGATGATGTGAAGCAAGAATAATAATCTTATCTCTATTTTGCTCCATTAAATCTTCCATACGAGTTATCACTTCTTCTTTCGTATTGCAATCGCAATCTGCTGCCGGATTACTTTTATTGTATGGAAATAACCACCACTCACTATCGTAAGCAATAACGGTTAGCTTATCTGTTAATCTAATTGCTACTGGGTCTGGGCATCCATTAGCAGGAATCAATCTTAAAAGTGGGTCGTTAAAAGACGCTAAATAATCACTCTGTGCCTGAATTTTTGCTAAGCCGTTTGGTCCAGATTTATCCCAGTCATGGTTACCTGGAATAAAATAAACAGCTGAACCAGCCTCACGCATTGGCTGAAATTGAGATTGAAGTATTTTACTTGTCTCCGCAAAATCCCCATACCCCGGAATTGCCATCCCTACTGGATAAATATTATCTCCTAAATAAAGCGTGGTCGTTTTACCTTTAATTACATGTTTAGCTGCATTCTTTAATGATGCACCCTGACCAGTATTCATTTCGCCAGCATCGCCAATTAAGATTACCCTATGCCTAACATCGTTTTGAGCAATTACGGTTACAGCCTGAAATAAACATATAAAGAGAAGTAGCTTTTTTATCATATTGATATTTTGAGAGTTAAGAACAATTTTATTTTAAATTTAAGGTTTTTTATAATCAAACCTTAAAATATTCCCTACAGTTGTTTCGCTTCCTTCGTTAGAAATATAAAGATTACCAGCCGTATCAAAAGCAATTCCCTCTGGTTGATTAAATTCATTAGAACTTAAATGATAAACTGCTTTAATTTTCCATTTTGCATCTGCAACAACCAATGCTTTGTTAACCGAAGAAACGATATACCATTCTTTTGTTAAGGGGTTTACAGCTAAGGCCGATGGATGGAAAGTGCCCTTCTTTTTACCCGATAAATTATCCATTTGGCTTGCATCTATGCTAAAATTACCTACAGATTTTAAAGAACCATCGCTTTGCAAGCTTAAAACATAACCACTTGTGTTTTTAGTTCCTTTGTCTTGCTTGCAGGTTTTACACAATACATAAACATTTCCAGTGGTTTCATCAGCAAATAAACCCTCGTAATCTCCTTTCGGGAAAAGCCCAGTTGTTTCAGTAACTTTTGAAACCTCTGCGTTTTTAGTTTCGCTTAGCGGAAAAGAATATAAATCGCCATTGCTTTTAAGCATGATTACCCAACCTTTTGCAATTGCTACATCTTCATAATCGCCTTTTTTACCAAACTTAGTTTTAGTTTCATCTTTTGTACCTAATGGGAGGCTAAACAATGTTCCATCCTCATCCATCTCTGCGTAAACAATTTTATTATCTCCTTTATTAAATGCTATTCCAGAAATTTCTTGCAAAATATCTGGCATACCATATTTTTGAGGCTTTGTTAAATCGTAACCAGCTGGACTAACCGGTCCTTTTGACTTTGTTTGTGAACACGATAAAAATGCAAAACTGATAAGGAATGCAGATAATGAGATATATTGTAAAAATTTAGTTTTTGATGTATTAACCATGGGACTTCTCTTTTAATAATTCATAAATACTGTATTGAGATTGTGTTAGTTTATGTTTTGTTACGACAGGAATGTTAATCATTTTGTCATTTATTTCTACAGCTTTTACATTATCTAACAACTGAAGTTTTAAAATAGATTTGATTTCTGCTTTTATTTTTTCATCATAAATTGGGAAACAGACTTCTATTCTTCTATAAATATTTCTGTTCATCCAATCGGCGCTGCCTAAATAAATCTCTTCATTCCCTTGATTGTGAAACACAAACACTCTGCCATGTTCTAAATACCTGTCTATAATTCTTACAACCTTAATGTTTTCACTCATTCCTTTTACACCTGGAATAAGCCTACAAATACCACGTATAATCAATTGTATTTTAACTCCAGCTTGCGATGCTTCATAGAGTTTCGCAATTAAAACCTTTTCTTCTAGGTTATTTAATTTGATAATAATTGACGATATCTCGCCAATTTGTGCATTTAAAATCTCTCTATTTATTAATTCGACAAAACGTTGCTGTAGGTTAAATTGTGCTACCAATAAATGTTTAAACTTTATTAAATCTGGATCTGTGGGTTTAACACGTTTCGCTAAAAACATAAATAACAGCTCCACTTCCCGTAGCATACCCTGATGAGCTGTCATTAAAATATGATCGGTATAAAAATTAGCTGTTGTTTCGTTAAAATTTCCTGTTGCAAATAAACCAGTATAAACTTTGCGATTATCAACCGCTCTTTTAACCAATGCAATTTTTGCGTGAACCTTTAATGCGGTAACGCTATAAATAATATCAACACCAGCTTCTTTCATTTTCTTTGCCCATTTGATGTTGTTTGCTTCATCAAAACGGGCTTTCAGTTCAACTAGCACAAATACTTTTTTGCCATTTTTAGCAGCACTGATTAGGGCATTTACAATCTTAGAATCGCTAGCAACACGATATAATGTCACATAGATTTCTTCTACTTGTGTATCTGTAGCAGCCTCGTTAAAGAATCTTAAAATACTATCATAAGATTGATATGGAGGGTTAATGAGGATATCTCTTTCTAAAATTTCCTGATATAATGATTTCTCCTTAATTACTTCGGGATAATTAATTTTAGGCCACGATTGATTAGAAAGGCTTTTATCCTTAACTGGAAAAGAAGATAAGTCTTTTAAATTATGATACCTTCCACCCTCAACTATGTTTGCTTTTTGAAGATTTAGTTTATCCTTTATAAATTCCATTGTAACATCTGGCACTCCAGGTTGGTGCAAAAATCTGGTAGCCAAACCAAAATCACGTTTTTGCAATTGTTTTTCAATTTGCTCTGCTAAGTTTCCAGAATATTCGTCCTTCAAATCAATTTCTGCAGTACGGGTAATCTTAAAACTAAAACAACCTGTAATTTCAGCATCCTTAAAAAGCACATCGAAATTATTTCTGATGATATCATCCAAAACAACAATAAAGGTTTCGTCGCCTTTTTCTATCTTGTAAAATCTTGGTAAATTATTGCTTGGTATATTTAAAATGATGGTCTGTACTTTCCCATTATCAATTAAATTGATTAAAAAATAAAGCTCATTGTTGTTGGGGAAAAAAGATGATCTTGCATCTGCTAAGTTTACTGGCTGTAAAAATGCCAAAACTTGGCTTAAAAAATATCTCCTTACCTCTTTGCATAATTCTTCGGGAATATCTACACCGTAAATAAAGTTAATCTTGTTATCTCGCAAAGCTGGAATGATATTTTCTCGCAAGATTTTGCCATATTCTTGTTGATGATTTCGAATAGCTTGATTAGCATTTCCTAACAAATTATCAGCAATTGAAATGTTGTTTTTTTCCTTTTTACTTAGTTTTTCTAAGGCCAATAAAACCGGCATTCGTACACGGTAAAATTCATCCAAATTGGAAGAATAAATAGAGAGAAAATTAATGCGTTCTAACAAAGGAACATCAGCTTTGCATGCTTCTTGAAGTACACGTTCGTTAAAAGAAAGCCAACTTAAATCTCTGTCAAAAAATTCATTATTTATAGTTTCTGGCATTCTAACTCAATTTACCGTAACCAATATAAGAGAACACATAAGCCAAAACCGCAGCAATTAAGCCAAACATAAAGATGTTGTACGCAATTCTTATCAGTTTGTATTTTCTGCCCAAAACTACACCTTGCGAATAAACATCTGTGATTAAAGTGCCATACAAAAACTCATTATCGTTCATCACTTTAACCATTCCTTTCGAATAATCGTTCAAAGCCATTTTATAGAAATTACCAAAAAATAGCAGGTTTACCTTTTTACGTTCTAAATCATTATCAGTAAACAAACCATCTGGAATAGAAGGTCTTGTAGCCAATATCGAAAATATAATAGTTGATAAACTTACCATCAATAAAATGAAAGTTGGCACAATTAAAAAGGCATTATCTTCTAATCTCCTTAATACCAAACTCACAATTAACGAAAGAATAATTGAATTTACAGTGATTAGTAATTGAGCTTTATTATCCGCCATGTCACTCAATCTCTGGTTGTTAGAAGAAGTGATACGAAACATTGTTTCAATCCCTTTATCTGGTCTTTTTTTATCTTTTTTATTCAATAATTTTTCCTGTATTATGGGTTTATCATCTTTTTTAGCATCAGGAATAACCTCAGGTTCTTCTTTCAATTTTTTCCTTAGTTTTTCAATATTTATTGCCTTTTGGTCGCTAAGCAACAGCACACAATAATCTGTATGGTATTGCTGGCTTTCTAAAAACTCAATATCCTTTTTACGCCATTCGTTTTTGCTGATATCTTTATTGTACAACAACTCAATTTCCTTGTGCATCAGCTTTCTTTTCTTGCTAAAATCTTCTGTGCCTAAGTGAAACAAATCTCCATCGCACAATATATTTTCTAACTGATTGGTAGGTTTTTGAGGCATTTTTGTAGAAAGGATTACCTGCATTACAGCATCTCTTACATCTGCAGGAACATCATTTTTCTTTAAAAAATCAACTGCTAAATCGGCACCTATTTGCTCGTGGTTTTGCGGGTCTTCAAAATATCCTGTATCATGAAACCAAGCTCCAGTCATTACAATAAAGAAGTCTTTATCGTTTAGTTGATAATGGTTGGCAATTTGCATGGTTGCCTTCACGACATCTTGTGTATGTTCTAAATTGTGGTAAACTAAATTTTCATTGTGATGAGTATGGAAATAATCCATTACAAATTCTTTCACATCTTCTAAAAGGCGTTTGTATTTCATTTTTATTTATTTGAGAAGTTCTTTAGGTAATTATAAATTTTTCCGTAAAACGATGGATGTTTCAATTTTTATATAATTAATTACATATTTACGAAAGATAAGGAATTTTATTTAGGGCATATCAAAAACGCCATAAAATGAAATTTGTTTTATGTTACAACTACTATTCTAACCATTTAAACAACCAAAATAATGAAATTTTTAAAAGCATTTTGTTTTATAACCACTATACTTTTTATTACCGGATGGAAAAATGACGATTCGTTTAAATCGGTTATTACTTTAACCCTCCGTAAGCAAATTATAGAGGAGGCAAAATGGGCATTACAGCAAAAACCAATTACTGTTACAGCAGAAACGTCGAGCAGAAGTAGTGGCAAAAAAAATGATTTTTATTCTGAAGGCGATTATTGGTGGCCAAATCCAGAAAAACCAGATGGTCCTTACATTCAAAAGGACGGATTAACCAACCCACAAAATTTTGTGGCACATAGGTTAGCTATGATTCGTTTTAGTCAGATTATTGGTGCTTTGGCATCTGCTTATAAAATAACTGGCGATGAAAAATACGTTAAACAAGCTGTAATTCATATCAACGCTTGGTTTATAAATCCAGTTACGAAAATGAACCCTAACCTTTTATACGCTCAAGCCATTAAAGGTGTTGCCACCGGGCGAGGAATTGGAATTATTGATACCATTCAATTAATGGAAGTGGTGCAAGGAATTATCGCTATTCAAAATGCTAAATCGTTGCCAAAAACAACAACTGATGGTGCAAAAAAATGGTTTGCAGAATATTTAACTTGGTTAACTACTCATCAATATGGTAAAGATGAAATGAATGCAAAAAACAACCATGGCACTTGTTGGGTAATGCAAGTGTCTTGTTTTGCCAAATTTACAGGCAATAAAGAACTAGTTGATTTTTGCATCGATAGATATAAAACAGTTTTACTACCTCAGCAAATGGAAAAAGATGGTAGTTTACCTTTAGAATTGAAGAGAACCAAACCTTTTGGCTACTCTCTTTTTAACCTTGATGCATTTACAACAATCTGTCAATTATTAAGCACCAAAGAAGATAATCTATGGACTTACAAAACGACAGATGGAGTTGGAATTAAAAAAGGTGTTGAATTTTTATATCCTTTTATTGCTGATAAAACAAAATGGCCTTATGCTAAAGATGTGATGCATTGGGAAAGTTGGCCTGTTGCACAACCTGCTATTCTATTCTCGGCAATCGCCTATCAGCATAAAGAATGGCTAAATACTTGGGCAAAAGCAGAGCACAATCCAAAAAATGAGGAAGTAACTAGAAATTTACCAGTTAGGCATCCATTAATTTGGATTGATTAGATAAAATAGAAATTTTAAAACAAGCCTGTTAAATCTTTGTTAAGATATAAGATAAATTAACATCTAATCTCAATGAATCGCCGTAGTAGTAAGTTTCAATTTCTTCCTTTTATAATCTGCTTATTAGTCCCATTAGCTATTGGTGCAATAGGTGGATTTTTAACTTTTGAATCTGTAAGAACTTGGTATACTACACTAAACAAACCGTCATTCAATCCGCCTAATGGCATATTCGGACCTGTTTGGACAACATTATACATCCTGATGGGCATTTCTTCTTATTTAGTTTGGCAAAGGAGAAAAATTGTATCTGGCTATAGTTGGGCTGCTGGAGTTTATCTGCTTCAACTATTGCTCAATTTAATGTGGTCGTACTTGTTTTTTTACCAGCAACAAATTGGTTTTGCATTAATAGAAATTGGCATTTTACTGTTAACCATAATTGTAAATACATTCATTTTCTACCGAATAAATAAAATTGCTGGCCTACTATTTATACCCTATATTCTTTGGGTCAGCTTTGCGTCTTATTTAACTTATTCTATTTTTATTTTAAACTAGTTTCAAAAGAAAACGATATTTTTATAGGGTGATGTATCCTAAAAAGCTATTCGTTTTATTTTTTATGCTTTTGGTGCTACAGGTTAAAGCACAAAAGGTTGGCTTAGTTTTAAGCGGTGGTGGCGCCAAAGGTTTGGCTCATATCGGTACGCTTAAAGCATTGGAGGAAAACAACATTCCAATAGATTACATTACGGGAACATCAATGGGCGGTATTGTTGGCGCAATGTATGCAGCAGGTTATTCTCCAACACAAATAGAAAAAATTGCTTTAAGTTCCGATTTTCAGGATTGGGTTGCAGGAAAATACAAAAGTGATTATAGTTATTACTTTCAAAAAACCAGTGCAAATGCTTCCATTCTTACTGCTAAACTATCAATAGATACAAGTTTAAGGTTAAATTTCAGGTCAAACATTGTAAATGATATACCTCTTAACTTTGCGCTTTTAGAGTTATTTTCACAGGCATCTGCTATTTCAAAAGATAATTTCGATAACCTGTTTGTTCCATTTCGATGTATGGCATCTGATGTTTTATCTCAAAAAAGCCTTACCGTAAGTAAAGGAAGTTTAGCAGAGGCTGTTAGGGCTACAATGACCGTTCCTTTGGTTTATAGGCCAATTAAGCTAGATGGAAAATATGTTTTTGATGGTGGATTATACAATAATTTTCCGGCCGATGTAATGAAAACAGAGTTTAAGCCAGATTTTATCATAGGTGCAAATGTATCATCCAAAACTTTTAATACTTATCCAAAAAACGACGATAGGTTAATGAATAGGTTTTTGGTTTATATGTTTCTTTCAAAATCAGATTCTACTTTGGTTGGCGAAAATGGTGTTTATATACAGCCAGATTTAATTGATTATACCACTACCAATTTTACACCTGTTGCAGAGTTGATTAAACGTGGATATGACGCTACAATGGCCGATATGCCTAATATTAAAAAGGCAATTGCAAGAAGGGTTAATCCTCAAGAACTTTCATCATTACGCTCTACGTTTAACCAACGTAAGCCTGATTTGGTCTTTACTAACGTAACTGTTTCTGGTGTAAATTCTCAGCAAAAAAAATATATCGAAAGGCTTTTCAAAAGCGATAATGCAACTTTCAATTTAGCCGATATTAAAAGAGGCTATTACAAATTAGTGGCCGATGAAACTTTTGAAACTGTTTACCCCAAAATATCTTATCACCCAGAAACTGACAGTTATAATTTTGAAATTGTTGCACAGCCAAAGAAGAGTTTTAAGATAGATTTTGGAGGGAATATTTCATCAAGGCCAATAAGTAATGTTTATTTAGGTTTGCAATACAATTACCTAAATCGTAAAGCTTATACTGTTGGTGCCAATTTTTATTCTGGTAGATTTTATGAATCTGCACAAGTAAGTGGCCGTGTAGATTACCCATCGGGATTGCCTTTGTATCTTGCAGCAGAGCTGACCTATAATCACTGGAATTTTTATAATACAAGTCAGATTTTTATTGAAAACCCGCACCCAACTTATATTGAGCAAGCAGATAGAAAAATTGACTTGAAATTTGGGATGCCCTTAAATCAAAACGCAAGACTTACTGCAAGTGCAGCATTCATAAATAATAATGATAGATATAGCCCTACAAACACTTTTGCTGTAGGCGATATATTGGATAGAACGGTATTTAATGGATTAAAAACTAGCTTAACATTTGATAAAAGCTCTTTAAACCGAAAGCAATATGCTGATAGAGGTCATAGCTTTTTATTAAGCTTAAGTTACAACACAGGAAAAGAAAATTATACACCCGGAAACATTTTTAGAACATTGTCTTCATTTACAAACCAGCAAGCCATTCAGCGTACTTTTAGAGAGTGGGGCAGTATTAAACTAAGCGATGAACATTATTTTCTTCATTCTAAAAAATATAGCTTAGGTTATTTGGTAGAAGGTGTACTTTCAAATCAACCATTGTTCTTTAACTATTATTCATCACTATTGGCGGCACCTGCTTTTTATCCATTGCAAGATAGTAAATCGCTATTTTTAGAAAACTTTAGAGCTACTAGCTATTTAGCTGGCGGATTAAAAAATGTATTTCACATTAAAAGAAATTTCGACTTTAGATTAGAGGGTTATTTAATGCTACCTTACAAGGAGTTTCAAAAAGATGGACTGCAAGGTATAAAATATGCTGAGGCGTTTAGCAAATGGAGATATGCTGGCACAGCAGGACTAGTTTACCATACGCCAGTTGGCCCAGTAAGCTTTAGTTATAATTTATATGATGATAGCAACAAAAGGAACGGAGTTTTACTACATTTAGGATATCTAATTTATAATAAACGATCTATAGAATGAGAAATATAATTGTATTGTTTTTGGTGTTTATTTGTGGCAATTGTTTTGCCCAAAATTCTGATATCAATAATTTTTTAGTGAAGGAAAGCTTATTAAAAAATAGCAAACTAGCCATAATTGCAGCAGATTCTCTCGAAAATCCGTTAGAGCAAATTAATGGAACTTATACTTTTAGTGTAAGTGGCTTTACACAACAATTAACCTTTAATGATGGAATTGCCATTTTGCCATTGGCGATTGATAAATCTACTTTTGTTTACATTAAACATCAAAATGATAAAGGCACGCATAGTAAGTTGCTTTACGTTTACAAGAAAGAAGGAAACTTAAATCCTTTTACAATCAGTAGAATTTTCTTGATTATTGTTCCATTAATTATTGTGGTGCTTGCTTTTGCCTTTAAGAAATTCATTTACATTGCTGTAATTCTGCTCGTTATTTTTATGATTTTTAGCTATAGCAATGGCTTGAATATTTCTACATTTTTTGAAACTACTTTTGATTACTTGAGAAATTTGGTGTAATGGTTTATTGGTTCATTAGTATCATTAGTTCATTTGGCATGATGCAACCTTAAATAGTAGCACAGTTTTTTGTTAATTAAACTGGATAGCAGCGAAAATCTTTTTGTAATGCTGGTCCTTCGACTCCGCTCAGGATAACAACGTGCAAAAAATTGTAGTGGATAGCCAGACTAACTTTAAAAATTGCACTGGAATTGCTTTTCGAATAATTACTATTTTTATTATTGCAGGTAAACGTTTAAGCAATCGTAATTCCTAAATCGTAAATCGTCAATTAAAATGGCATTCCAATACCAAAATTGTATTGCATAAAACGATACCTATCTGGATTATGGGATGCGTAATAGCTAGCTTTAAAATCTTTTGCTCCTCTAAGGTATTTTCCAATAACCCATTGCTCTGAACCAGCAAACTGCGGATCTTTAATTTTTAAACCTAAGTCGAACCTAAATACAAAGAATTGAACATCGTACCTAAAACCAAAACCAGTTCCAATGGCAATTTGTTGCCCTAATCTTTTAAAATCAAAATAAGTTTCTGGCTGAGGATTATTTGGAGAAATGTTCCAGACGTTACCTGCATCTACAAAAGCAGCACCTCTTAATTTGCCGCCAAAAAGCTTATTGATTAGCATAAATCGATACTCCAAATTGGTTTCAATTCGCATTTGCCCAAGCTGGTCAATACCGAAAGATGCCTTTCTGGCTTCTACACTTTGAATCACATCCCTATTGTAGTTACCAGGACCCAATGTTCTGGCCTGCCAAGCTCTAACACCATTTGAACCACCTGCGTAGAATAATTTCTCGAACGGAACAGAAATAGAATTTCCGTAAGCATAACCAACGCCCCCATTTATCCTGGCAACGAATTGTTTTTCTGCTCCTAAGCTTTTGTACCAACGTAAATCTACCTCTGGCCTAACATATTGATTAAATGGCAAACCGAAAATTGTTCCATAATCACCATTTAGTGGATCATGTTTATCTCCTGCCAAACGAGATATTGCAGACACTAGGTTACCAGCAATATCTATGTTTCCTCTAAAGTAAACGAAAGTTCTGTTCTCCAATAATTTATCTGCATTTAGCGAGTAAGCATATTTCATACCCAGGGTAAAATCTTTACGACCAAGGAGTTTGATATTATACGAGCTGTTTTTTAAAATTTCTTGGTTGATAATGTATCTTGGATTTGTTTTATCATTGCTATCTATTAATACGCTACCAAAACGATACTCGAAATTTAATGGAGTAAAGGAATGTAGTTTAGATTTTGTTTCTACCCAATCGTAACTAACCGAGTTAATGAAAATACGACGAATGGTAATGTCTTTTTGTAATGCATACAAGTAACTGGTAGAAAATGTAGTGTATGGCATACCGTTTTTACCCATTAAAGGAATGCCAAATGGAATCATTAACCTTGGTACGGTTAAACTAGCACTTAAAGAAAAATCTCGTTGATAGATGTTTTTAAATATTGGAACACCCTTTTCATTAAGCATCTGCAAACCACCTTTTACTTGAAACTGAAAGCGCTCTGCTCCTCTTAAAAAGTTATTATCTGTATAAGTATTACTAACGTTAAAACCTAATGTGCCACTGTTAAATGGAACTTCTCCTTCTATCCTATTACTTCTTCTTTTTTGCGGAATTAAGAAAATAACAGGATCTATTTTAGCTGTACTGTCTTTGGCTTTGGTATAATCTATCTTTACATTTTTAAATACATTTAGTTCATACAGCCTATCGTAGGTTAAAACTTCTTTTCTAATATCATAAGTTTCTCCTTCTCTAATAAAATCGTAACGAACAATTGGGTTTCTTCTAAATTTTTTTGATAAATCAGTAAATTTAATTCCTCTAAAAGATTTTTTGTTTTTTAGCGAATCCGATAATTTATCTAAATCGGTAAAACCTTCAGAATTTTCTGCTATTAAGATATTGCTCTCTCCTATTGAATAAACTTTGTGTTTTGAGCCATCCAATGGATTATCAATAATTAACTTAACTTTAACTTTGCTGTTATTCTGATTAGAATCTGGACTATAACTAATATATGGCCGTTCAAAATCATAATAACCATTTTGGCGCATGAGCTGATAAATTTGCTCTCGTTCATAGGTTAGCGAATCAGCATCGTATTGCTTACCAACGCGTAAACGCGTAAATGTATTTTTATTACTTAGGTATAAGTTTTTTACAGTACTGTCTGGAATTTCATAAGTTATGTCATTTATAAAAAAAGCAGGCCCAGGCTTTGCAACAAATCTTAGTTTAGCTTTTTTATCCTCTATTTTAATTTCAGATTTTACTTTTGCCATAAAAAACCCTTTGCTTTTTAGGTATTTTTCTATCTGATTGCGTGAAATTTCTACCAAGGCACTATCTAAAATAGGTGGAGGATCACCTAGTGGTTTAATGTTACTGGTTTTATACTTACCATTTTTGGTATTAAATATATTGTAAATGGCAACATTAATGCCTAGTCCAGGTGGGCGAATATCTTTTTGAACGTAATTATATGCATTTTCTTCAAAGGCCTTGTCAATGCTATCAATTTCAACCTTCTTAACTATAGACTGATAATCTTCAATATATTTTGTTGAAGAACATCCTGCCACAAAAACAAGAATAAATAGTAATATTGTAAGAATTTGTACCTGCTGTTTATAGTTATTATTGTATGCTTTCAAAATCTCAAATCAGTTTTATAAAATCGCTACATCAAAAAAAGTACCGCAAAGAAAGTGGGATATTTATTATTGAAGGTATAAAATCTATCACAGAATTCATAAATTCAAGTTATCAGGTAAATAGCATCTATTATACTGCTCCTTACACTTCATTATTACCCAAAAACCTTGCAAATATAAAGTTATTTGAAGTAAACAACGCCGAATTAGACAAGATTAGTACTTTACAAACACCCCAAGGGATTTTAGCCTTGGTTCATATCCCTGCTAAACAAGAATTAGACCTTAATAGTTTGAAAAATTCTTTCTCATTAGTATTGGATGATGTTCAAGACCCAGGCAACTTTGGAACCATTATTCGCACTGCGGATTGGTTTGGAATAAAAAATGTGATTTGTTCTGAAAACACAGTTGAAGCATATAATCCAAAAACCGTTCAATCTACCATGGGTTCCTTATGCAGGATGAATGTAAGTTATACTGACCTCAACTCTTTTCTATCAAAAATTAAATTACCGATATTTGGAGCTTTGTTGGATGGAAATGATATTTATAAAACCAATTGGGGCAATGAAGGGTTAATTTTATTGGGCAATGAAGGACACGGAATTAGTAATTTACTTCTAGAAAAAATTACAACGCCAGTCACTATCCCCAGATTTGGCAAGGCCGAATCACTAAATGTTGCCGTATCTGCAGCCATATTTTGTAGTGAATTGAGGAGAAATAATAAATAAATTGAAATAAAAAGCAATCAGCTTTGCATACTAACTTATAATTGTTATTTTTGTGCCCCGTAAGGAAAGGCATTCCTTTGGAACAACCTTGAATTTAAAAGGTCGAGTGGCCGAGAGGCTTAGGCTCAGCTCTGCAAAAGCTGCTACAGCGGTTCGAATCCGCTCTCGACCTCAGATTAACAATAATTAAAAGAAATAAAGCTTATTATCATGGCAGTAACAAGATTAAAAAGAAAAGATAGATACAATAAAAATGTTTCTCGTTTAGAAGTTAAAACTTTAAAATTAGCTACTAACTTAGAATTGGGAAGCCGTTCTAAACAATCTAAAACAGACCAATTAGCTAAAAACAATGCAATTTTAGCTCAATTAGTTGCAGCTAACGGATAGTTAGATTTTTTCTTTAAAAGATTAAAAAAGCATCTCAGATTTATTTTCGGGGTGCTTTTTTGTGCTTTAAGGTTTTTGTTGGTTCATTGGTGTCATTAGTTCATTGGTCAATAGCTTATGGCTAAATGCCAGTTAGATAATTGTAGGCTATGATATTATAAAACCATTAACCTATTCATGAACCAATTTATAAATGCTTTGCATATAAATAGCTTCATTTATCACATTAGAAAAGTTAGCTAGTTCTTGCCTGGTAAACATTAAACAAATATCGTTGCAGGGCGTTGAAAGAATAACCACTTCACTACCATCTGGCGCATATTCTAAATAGCTATCAAAATCAATTTTGTCGGTAATTTTGGCAAATTCGGTAAATTGGCCAAAGCTAAACCTCATTAACATCCCTGATTTCCAAATATTTACCGTTCTACAATTAACACATTGGGTTACAGTAACACCTTGTTTTTGAGCAATAACTGTTCTTTTACACATACGCCATTTTTTAAAATCAAAATACAAATATCAAATTATTTAGAATTAATCCAAATAAAAACAATAGTATTTTTATAAATCATTTCTACCCATTGCTTTCTAAAATTTATCTTTATTAAATGGAACCTCAATTTTTCGAAAAACCTTCAGGCTTCAGAGAATGGTTAGAGAAAAACCATCAAACTGAAAAAGAACTACTTGTTGGGTTTTATAAAGTTGGCAGTGGAACACCAAGTATGTCATGGCCCGAATCTGTTGATGAAGCACTTTGTTTTGGGTGGATTGACGGGATTAGGAAATCTATTGATGATACCAGTTATACCATCCGTTTTACGCCCAGAAAACCTACAAGTATTTGGAGTGCCATCAACATTAAAAAAATGGATGAATTGATTAAAAAAGGCTTAATGCAACCTGCAGGCCTAGCTGCTTTTCAGCATAGAAAAGAAGAAAAATCAAGGGTTTATATTCACGAGAATAAAGCTAAAAAACTAAGTACAGATTTTGAGAAAAAATTTAAAGCCAATAAAAAGGCTTGGGAATATTTCTCTAAACAAGCTCCCTCCTATCAAAAGTTAATCATAGGCTGGATAATGGGTGCCAAACAAGAAGCCACACAACTTTCGCGACTTGAAAAAACAATTGCTGAGAGTGAAAAACTAACTAGGCTGAGATAAATTATTGATATCTAAAACAATCCTAAAGCTTTTGTACTTTTAAATAGATATAATCGAATTATTATGAAAAACGAAAATGTTATTGTTGAAAGAACATACAATGCTCCTATCGATAAAGTTTGGAGTGCCATCACAAACGTTGATGAAATGAAAAATTGGTATTTCCAATTAGAAGATTTTAAGCCTAAAGTTGGTTTTAAGTTTGATTTTATTGGCGGACCAGAAGACGGCATACAATATCTCCACCTATGTGAAGTGACAGAAGTTATTGAAGGAAAAAAAATAACTTACAGTTGGCGATATGATAATTACCCTGGCAATTCATTTGTTACTTGGGAACTTTTTGATAAGCAAGAACAAACCCTATTAAGATTAACACATACAGGAATAGAAACACTTGAAGAAGGTGGGCCTGACTTTGCAAAAGCAAATTTTGTTGAAGGTTGGACTTATTTTGTGCATACTGCTTTAAAAGGATATTTAGAACCTGAGGAATAAATGGTTAATTTAAAATACTTTCTTTTGGCTTTTGCTTTAATTACATTTGACATTTTTATTTATGTCATTTTGTTTATGGGTTTAATGTCTCATGAGGATACTTACACTGCATCAAAGGGAGAATACGATAGTTGGGCAAGTATGTCAGATTTTGATAAAACCGTAGTTATTGGCATAAACATTTGGAACATAGTAAATGTAATTGCCTTTTTATATATTGGTTATTTAATTTACAAAAAAGCAAAATCAAAAAAATTGCAGCTTTATGGAAACAACTAAAATAACAACCATTGATGAATACATAGCTGGTTTTCCGCCTCAAGCAAAAGAATATTTAAACCAGATTAGAGAAGCAATACAGCTAGCTGCACCAGAGGCTGAAGAATCAATCAGCTATGCTATGCCTGCTTTTAAGTTAAATGGCAAACCTTTAGTTTATTTCGCAGGGTATAAAGGTCACATTGGTTTTTATGCTACACCAACTGGGCATACAGCGTTCGAAAAAGATTTGTCTATTTACAAACAAGGCAAAGGCTCTGTTCAATTTCCCTTAGATAAACCAATGCCTTTAGATTTAATAGCTAGAATTACAAAATTTAGAGCTGAAGAAACGCTAAAAAAGATAAAATAGAGTTATGGAAATCAGCTACAAAACAGACATTATACCTTCTACTGATCAAATCATTGAATTATACGAGACTTCGGGCTTACCAAGGCCAACATATGACGTAGAAAGAATAACCGCAATGTTTAAGAACTCTGACCTAATTGTAACTGCTTGGGATGGCGATAATCTTGTTGGCGTTTCTAGAACAATTACAGATTGGGTGTGGTCTAGTTATCTTGCAGACCTAGCTGTAAACCCTAATTATAAAAAATCTGGAATTGGTAAAAAATTAATCGAAATAACTCGGGAAAAAGTTGGAGAACAATCTATGGTTTTATTACTTTCTGTACCAACTGCGATGGAATATTATCTAAAAGTGGGTTTTAAAAAAGAAGACAGGGGATTTTTAATTGAAAGAAGTAAATAATCAAACTTAAATCAATATATTATCTACTTCGACTTTTCTTTTGTCTAGACAGCTCAGTTTCAAAATATATAAAATCATATGAAAAACCATCGATTTAAGCATTGGAAAATTCGAATGACGATTAAAAAAGTAACCCTTGCCATTCTAACTTTATTTATTTCTAAATTTTCATTTGCTCAAAAATTAGAAACAGTTTATTTGGATACACAAGACAGCACAAACAATATGTATATTGCTGTTGTTCCAGAAGGAAAACCAATTATCTCTTTTATGTTTTTATTAGATGGATTTGGTGCTGCCCCTAAAGATATTTTAGTACAAACAGAATTAGCCAAACATACAGCTCAGAAAGGTATTTTAACAATTTTACCAATACTAAAAACTGGCCCCTTGTATTTTGGTGTTGATATTGCTTCGCAACAATCCTTAAAACAACAAATTGAAAGTGTGATAGTTAAATATAAATTACAAGGAAAGGATTTTTATATTGGTGGCTTTTCAATTGGAGGAAGTTGCGCTATAAAATATGCTGAATTAGCTATACAAAACAATTATTCAAACAAACCAAAAGCAGTTTTTGCAATTGACCCACCACTAGACTGGGAGCGTTTTTACAATGCAGCACAAAGAGTTGTCCGACTTTCAGACCCAGCAAATATTAATAGTGAGGTAACTTATATGATTAACAGGATTGAAAAGGAAATGAACGGTACTCCAAAAACCGCTTTAGAAAATTTTCATGATCTTTCCCCTTATTCTGCTTCAGATATTACACAAAAAGCGATTAAAAACTTAGTTAAAACCCCCATTATGTTAATATCGGAACCAGATATTCAATGGTGGTTAAAAGAAAGAGGCTATGATTTGTTTTATACAAATATTTTAGACCAGGTTGCAATGATTAATGAATTGCAAAAATTAGGTAACACAAAAGCGGTTTTAGTGACAACAATTAACAAAGGTTATAGAAAACCAAACAACAACAGGCATCCACATTCGTGGAGTATACTTGAACCAAAAGATCTGACAGATTGGTTATTAAAGCAATAATCTAAACCAACTCCTTACAAATCCTTTTTACCAATCCTGGCCCTTCGTAGATAAAACCAGTATAAAGCTGCACTAGAACTGCTCCTGCTTCAATTTTATCTTTCGCATCTTGCGGAGAATGAATACCTCCCACCCCGATAATTGGAAATGATTTATTAGATTTTTCAGATAGGTACCGAATAACTTCTGTAGAACGTTGGGTTAAAGGTTTACCACTTAAACCACCCATTTCACTTTTCACTTTTTCTTCGGTGTAAAGTCCGTTTCTATCTATAGTTGTATTTGTTGCAATAACGCCAGCAATGCCAGTTTCTTGAACAATTTCTACGATATCATCTAATTGCTCGTTAGTTAAATCTGGGGCAATTTTTAAAAGTATTGGACGAGAAATATCATTTTTTAAATTGCGTTGTTGTAAAGTATTTAACAATTCTTTTAATGGCTCTTTTTCTTGCAAAGCTCTTAATCCAGGTGTATTTGGCGAGCTTACATTTACCACAAAATAATCTACAACATCAAATAAACGGTCAAAACATTTAATGTAATCGCTAGTTGCATCTTCGTTTGGCGTATTTTTGTTCTTGCCAATATTACCACCAACTACAATGCTTGGGTCTTTGTCTTTTAATAATCGCAAACGTTCTGCCATTACATCAACGCCTTTGTTATTAAAGCCCATTCTATTGATGATGGCACTATCGTCTTGCAACCTAAACATCCTAGGTTTATCATTACCCGGTTGCGGTAAAGGTGTAACCGTACCCACTTCTATAAAGCCAAAGCCAAGATTGCTTAAAGCTTCAACATATTCGCCGTTTTTATCAAA
>Ga0307515_10008468_pt1 | contig 20035 bp, 12 predicted proteins | sample 17_EM_MG_FD_194513 | JGI IMG/M metagenome (GOLD analysis project Ga0307515, IMG submission 194513) | Populus trichocarpa ectomycorrhiza microbial communities from riparian zone in the Pacific Northwest, United States - 17_EM | ecosystem: Host-associated > Plants > Roots > Unclassified | place... | reverse complement strand
ATATTTTGTAAAGTGATACATAGTAAAAATAATTTTTTTTAGGTTTTTGTTTTTGTTTTTTTTTCCACACAGGTCATGGGCTTTTCATCTTCTATATTACCGTGTGTTTTTTTTTTTTTTTTTTAAATCTTGTTTTCTACATTTCTCTATATCCTTACAGTTAGTTTTTTTCCTTCCCATCGTATAGGGACCTTGATGTAGGCGAAGGCACAAAAACAATAAAAGCACTGAAATACTTGATGATAAAAAAAAAAGTTGCAAGCTTGAATTTTAAATTTGCAATTTACTTTTTTGAAAATAAAACAAATAAAATCTGTCTCTTAAAAAAATTTATAATGCCTAGGTAATAGAATCAAAATCCTAAAATATAAAAGAAAAATAACATAAAATTCAAAATAACACAAGAAATCCAAAAACAATTAAGAAAAATTAGTCAAGCATGATTCAAGCTCTTTTTTCCTTTTGATTATTGATTGGTTGCACTTTGAGAGGTTTTTTTATTTATTTATTATTATTATTTATTTTTTTATCAACTTCGAATCTTTTTCGCAATTTTTTCAGACCTCTCAAAGAGAATAATGGGCTTTTTCTCTTGGACGAGTTGTTGGGCTTGGTGGATAAGTCATTAAACGTGATTATTGAACTTGGGTTTACTTCTCTACAAATTAGGAGACAATTTAATGATTAAATTAAAATTAATGAAGGCATCCAAAAAAATTCCCCCACCCTTCTCCCCATGGCTTTCTGATTTTTATATTGATGCTGTGTTGTTGTCTAAGATTAGTTTTATAAACTACAGCTAATTATCATTATTCATTGATGGGATTGTACACGGAAGGAATCAAAAGAATTTGAGCTTTTTTTTTAATATATTTATAGATAAAAAATATTTTAAAACATAATTATTACCACGATATCTCTGTAGAAATATAAGATTGTAGTAATAGAAACCGGAGCCCATGAGGTGAACCCGTTCCTAAGAAGGGTGATGTGTGCTCGGGAAGCTGTCCCTCTGTAGGTGTTTTCACTGTGAGGATAGGCTAGGCCGTACACCCGCCCATGGGCCGACCTCCCTTGCCTGGCACCGGCGTTTGGACTATCAACACCCCCCGGCATAGCTCAGGCCTTTGGACCAGTTTGGAATGTAAATGAAGGGTGCGGCCACCCATGCATTCTTAGCCAACCTCATAAGAGATGATGATAATGATTAATATATGGCGACATCTACAAGTAATTAATGTCTTCATGACACTCATGCGGTCTTCGCATTATGGAAAAACATAAACAATAGATTTGCCTAATCATTGTGTTTAGTGCTATACAATTTCGGATGGTCATGCCTCATGCCTTAGCCCCCACGCCTTTGGTTTTTTTATGAATTTCTTCAAGGTATGGTCTGAACCACGGGAACCATGGATGCCATGCTACAATCAAGAAATATCATGAGAAAAAAAAAGGGTATTGTTTGGATTACTTTATCCACATAAAATAGAGAAAAAAAACATTACTTGTATATTAGAACACTAATTAAATATAAAATTTCAAGAACCGTGGACTATTTTTGGAAATGACAAAGTCTAAGTGATTAATTAGTGAAATCACTCAGCATCAATTAAAATAATATTATTGATATCAGCTTGTCCCTTTCAATTAATGACATTAATTGCTGGAATCGCGAGTGCTTGGGTTGGGTGGTAGTTTCTTCAGTTCTCTATAATCAACATGGAATATTTGGGTGGAAGTTTTGTGCATTTATTATGTTTTATGATATCTAGGCTCCTTAAATCTTTGTATAGTTGGCCATCAATTTCTAATTTTTCCATGGCAATTATCGGTGGATAGTTTCTATCTGCATGGCATGTTTTTGGTTGGAAGCAGCTTGTGGATGTTTCCCAGATTTAATTACAAAAACATGGAAAATAAGAACAAAAAAATAAAGAAAAAAGAAAATTATCCCATAACTTGCTCGATGAACTATGATGACTCAAGGTAATACAGTGCCAGTTTAGGGAGAGTAGAGGACCATTTGGGACCAGCAGCAGGGTGGGATGGTGATTGGTGAAAACTACTGACTGGACCAGAAGCTATATAAATCAAATATTATATAAGAATTCCAGCAAAAGTGAAGTTGAACCTGACATTATTCCCATTTGAGTATACCCCATTAACCCACTCTCTAATCAATGGAGCGTGTTCATCACTCCCTCACCTTCCCATTGTTCCATCCCTGAATTGATTACAACGAATTTTAACTAAATTATGAGGTCGATTATTCGAGTTTTTAATTACATCAGACTGAGTTGTTTTAAGGAAACCAGTACAAGGATTGAACATCCATCAAGCACAAAAAGAGCAAAAGCAATAGGATTGAAGTCCTATCTGAGTACGACCAGGGATCCATGGCCAAAGAATGATCAAAATAGGGTATTTATGCATTTCTTTTCTTGTTAAAAAATAAGAACAGGAGGAAGTGAACAAGGGGCGTGTGTGTGTGTTGATCACGCTTGGAAAAACAGCAGCAGCTTCGAGAGACAAGCTTGAAGAGGAAAATAAAAAACATCATATGTCAGTGGGACCAACTGCCAAAGAAGACTTGTGGGGACAAGACAAAAACAAAGAAAGAAGAAGGAACATTGTTAGATTAGAGGCTGTGGTTTCTTTTCTACAGCTTTTAAAGAGCAGTGAAAGAGCTTTTGTTTTGCTTCTTGTCCTTCATTTCTTTCTTGTTATTCATCTGTTGTTTTTTTTTGTTGCTGCTGTCTTACTGTCTCTTCTTTTCAAAACAAGAAAGAACCCATCTGGCAAGAACCATTGCTTCTTCTGCTTCTGCTTCTGTTTTTTCTTTTCGTTTTTCTGATAATGTCTCCCATTTGGGTCTCTTCTTCTCCGATGTACAGTTCAAGATCTCTCCTTTTCCTTCCCATTACTGTTCCACACTCTCCCTCTACACAAGAAATTGTTTTTCTTTTCACAATGCAGTGGTTATGTTGAACAATGCTTGGTTTTAGATACTCCAAAGATCTGCAGATTAACATTGTTGAAGATTGCATTTTGGCTTGAGTTTGAGTTGTAGCCATGGAATTATTAGGTGAGTTCATTTTTGGCAGATAATGTGATTGAATGGCATTATTCTTTCTCTGACTCTCCTTGTTGGCATTTTTTTGTTGTGTAGTTAATTAAGCCAGATGTGCAAATATATAATATTTAGATATGTTGGGAATTTGGAATCTTGCAAGGATATGTAGATTACATTATTTGCTTTAACCTCCGCTATCTGTCATATAGATAGCTTGTGTTTTATGTAAAAAATATTTACTTTATTGCAGAATTAATCAAATTCCCAAAGGAAAACAACTTTTTTTCATGTTTATATGTCAAGAATAATGCTTTTTTGCCGCCATGGTTTTGTTTGTGTTTTCTTCCAGCATTTATCCTGGTCCAAGGCTATAATAGTGTTGCATAGAGAGATGGGCTATACCCTTTTTTGCTGAGGTTCTTTAGCATTACAATCTGCATTTGCCTTATTAGAAGGATGCTCGTTTCTCTATTTTTTCAAAGTGTTGGCATTAACAAGATTGAAGTATAATTTATGCACTCAATTAATGGTTAATGTTGATTCAGGATCTCAAGAAAATGATGTGGACTCATCTCCTGGGCAAAGTTTGAATGGGAGTTTTAGGAAGACAAGATCAGGTTGGTATTTGGATTATGGAATGCAATTCTTGCGAGCTGTGCATTTACCTTCTCGTTTATAACTATAATTGTGTTTTTACGGTATAGTTCAAGTGGGTTTTTGAACTTGGTTTGCTTTTGATTGCTCTAAAAACTTGTCTAATGTCTCTCACTTTGATTACCTGCAGTGGTGCTAAACACCTGTCTGATCTAGTCAGTTTGGATGTCCTTAACACTGTCTTAGGCCTCTGACTTCAGTTACTTGCTGTACTTTCAATAATCTGACGTACTTGACTATTTGGGTTGTGGCTTTCTCTTACTTGGACAAGCAAAAGCTTTAGAAGTAAAGAGGATCTTGCTTTAGCCATGTTTGATTTTTCTGCCACCTTACTTCTTGTTTAGCCCGGATTTTATCTTCTTTCATATGCCATTTTTCATGATAACAACATTGTCAGTTGATCTAAGCTTGTTATTCTAGCTTTAAATTTGCAAACCACCTTTCTTGGTTAATGAATTATTAATTATGTCCATACTTGATTGCTTTCCATGTTTTACAAGAGTGATGATTTTGGATCAGGTATTTCGCAAAATGATTTGGACTCACCTCCAGGAAACAGTTTGAGTGGAAGTTTCAGGAAATCTAGCTCTGGTTTGTAATGATGGCTGGTCCTTTTTCCTTCATCTTTGTCTCTTAAGTACTTTCAGTTGGTTCCTAAATTTCATCTCAGAACTTACAAATTAAATGTTTCAAAGTATAGTAGAACGAGATTGAATGCATTGTTTTCACTTTAAGATCATCGAGGTTTTGAATATTAAGATTTATTACTTTTAAAAAATGAATCATCACCTAATGAATACAGATGATGCAGACTTGGCACACATACTTTCCATCTTGCATAGGAGAGATCAATGCTTGACAATGAAATTTGAAATATGGATGATGAGCCAAGAAGGAGAAATATAGAAAAGAGATGTTTTGGACCTATTATTCTCAAGTACACGTGCATGGAAAGTACTAAGCAGCTCATTGCATGCTCACAGTTTACTGTCATTCTCTTAAATAGCACATGGAGATGTTCTGTCCTCTAACTAAGTATTAACCTGCTTTATTTCAGATTTCTCTCGATAATGATGAGTAACTAACACATGGATTTCTGTGGATATAGTGATGTCTGCCCGGAGTTTATCTGGCATTTCCACCTCAAGCAAGTCTGTTCCTGCTTCCAGAAGAGCATTTAAGGCACTTAAAGACTATGCAAGGAAACTTGTCAGCCTCGAATTATTCACACAAGGTCTTGAGGACTGGGTTTTGGAAAATTCAGTTGGAGATTTGTCCAACAAGGGGCAGTTTTTCAGGTCTCCCTTCTCGATTGATGAATTGTGCAAGCTTGATTTAGCATTGGAGGGGGTCCTATTTCAGCAACTGTATCGTATGCCGTGCTCAGCATATGCTTCTGATGATTCAAAAGAAGACAAGTATTTTGCAATAGAAGATTTCCTTCATGCTATTGTAAATGGCCTGTGGCGTACATTTTGGCACAGAAGTGGGCCGCTACCATTCTTTTTATCTTGTCCTCGTCATCCTGGATCAAAATTTTATACCGTGGAGAAGGCAGTGTCAAGGGGAAGGCTTGAAGAGCTCTGTGGTTTAGCTTTGGTACAAAGAACTGGGAGTGATATGCAAGTTCGTTGGGATCATGTTATGGAGTTTGCCTTGTTTAGACCAGATATACTGTCAGAAAACGAGTTAAGATTATCTCCTGGCAGTATCTGTGAAGCCCTCTTTTATGGTGTTCATATACTTATCACACAGAGTTTGAGCAAGTTCAGTGCAGTTGGCAATGATTCTGTATTTATTTTGGTTTTTGATTCTAAATTTGGTGGGGTAGTGAAGCTTGGGGGTGATATTGGCAAACTTGAAGTGAACTCAGCTGATCCATACCAATCTGTGACTGAATGGATCAAGTGTCATGCTGAAGTCGCAGTTTCCCCAGTTGACCAGGTATGGAACAAGCTAGGTAATGCAAATTGGAGAGACCTAGGAACTCTTCAAGTACTTCTGGCAACATTCCATTCTATAGTCCAGTGGATGGGGTTGCCAAGAAAGTCAATAACCTCACTGGCTTCAGATCATGGTCTCCGTCTTCAGAAGCGTAGGATGGAGTGTCGCCTAATTGAAAATGAAAATGCAATGGTCTCCTTCCAACAAATAGTACATCAAGGAGAGATTGAAGAACTTGACCAAAGTGACAATCCTTCTTTGAAAAAGCGAGCATCAAATATGAAGCTTAGACAGGGTGATGTATTGATGTTGGATGACCAGCAGCAGGGAAATAAAAGTTTTCAAATACAGGATTCTTTGGTTGGAGGGAACTACTTTATGTATAGTGCTGTTTCTCCAGATTTTCCCGCAGAGTTATTCACTTTATATGTGGGTGCTCACCCATCCAGACTAGAGCCATCCTGGGAAGACATGAGTTTGTGGTACCAAGTACAGAGGCAAACAAAAGTGTTAAACATCTTGAAGCAACAAGGAATTTCATGTAAATATTTGCCAAGAATAGTTGCCTCTGGCCGGATTTTGCATCCTGGTCCATGTAAAAAGCAGAGTCCTGGAGGGCGTTGTGATCACCTATGGTGTGGAACTCCGATACTTGTGACGTCTCCAGTCGGGGAGCCACTCTCTTTCACAGTTGCTCGAGATGGCCCATTTTCCTCAGAGGAAGCACTTCGCTGCTGCCGAGACTGCCTAGCTGCTCTAAGAAGTGCATCAATTGCCAACGTCCAACATGGTGATCTTTGTCCCGAGAACATAATTCGTGTCATTGACCCCAAAGGGTCTGGAAAGATGTTCTTGCATGTTCCGATTTCATGGGGACGTGCAGTTCTAGAAGACAGGGATAGCCCGGCAATAAATCTACAGTTCTCCTCATCACATGCACTTCAGCATGGTAAACTTTGTCCATCATCTGATGCTGAGAGCCTAATTTACCTCCTCTTTTTTGTATGTGGGGGGCCTATGCAGCAACAGGATTCCATCGAGTCTGCCTTGCAATGGAGGGAAAGAAGCTGGGCAAAGCGTTTGATTCAGCAACAGCTTGGTGAAATTTCAGCTCTTTTGAAGGCATTTGCTGATTATGTTGATAGCCTTTGTGGAACTCCATACCCAGTTGACTATGATATATGGTTGAAAAGACTAAACAGGGCTGTGGATGGCTCAGCAGATAGAGGTAAAATGATTGAAGTAGTAGCAACGAAATTAAGATTGGAAGATGTTGCTGAATCTTCAGGAACTTCTGGAGGTGGCATTTAATCATGTCCATGGAGGTTTTTGGCAGGGTTTGTTTTTGTTACTCTATCTGAGTGATAACAGCAAATTTTTTTTTTCCAGAGGCTCTTGGATTCTTGTATCCACAGCCTGCTATCCTTCTCATACATTAAATTGTTAAGAGTTGATTCTTACTGGCACAAATTCTGTTGGCCAATTTTGAAGTGGATTCAATGTAAATGTTTCTTTATTGCAATTGTCAATTCCATTGTCATTAGTAAGCAACAGAAACCAGCACAAACTTTTTCTTGTCTGAGACTTTTGGTACAAACATGTTGAAATAAGGCTTTGGAATTCCAAGACAATTTTATTTACAAGAGAATGATGTACAATTGAAAATTGGGATGAAACCATAAACAAAAGAAGCACAAGCGAAAATCATCAGATTTTGCAGACAAGAAACAAGTAATAGAAAGGCTAAAACTAGAATCAGATACAACACAACTGTAACTTCATTCCAGCTGCAATATCAGCACAAGCCGGAGTAGCATCTGCAGCAGAGGTAAGGTAGGAGCAGTGGCAAGCAGAGCTTCACAGCAGCAAATGGAAAGTTGAGAAGCAAGCAGAAACTGGCTATTTGAAGTTATCAAGAAAGCTCCTGATATGTCTACCATGGATTAGGAAGGATCCAACAGGGCGGTGGTTGAATCTTCTATGCATTACATTCATAGAACTGTTTGACACTTCTGTCTTCCAAGTTATAAACACCCATGTCATGACCACCACATGAGCAATCGTCATTTGTCCCCAGTAATCGTCAGTAAAGTAGATGGAGTTCTGTTTACGTCCTCCACAGTTTGAAACCGAGACTGATGCTGAGTGATTTGCACCAATAAAAAGCGCTCTATCCTCCAAGGTTTCCATGTCCACCCATGGTTTCTGCTCAAAGTCCATTCTGAACAAGCGAAATTGTAATGTCCAATACGGACAAACCAAAGGCTGAATGTCCTCATCAATAAGCAAGTCTTCTTCAAGCACGGGGCTGGCACCTCCAAGAACAAATTCCCCTACGCACCTTGCAACGAGAAGAACTGTGCCAGCTGATTCCACCAAATAAAATGTGGAGGTACAAAGATCTCTGGGGATATTCAGGTCAGTAAAGGAGGCTTTACAGTCATTGTTTTAAGAGGAAAGCAATCAGCTGCGAAGTCCCAAACCTCAAGAGAACCACAGTTTCCTAATGCGTGCAGCTTATTTTCGGAGCGCATGATGTCATGGTACGGAGCATTTTTACCATCAAGATACATCCAAGAGCTTTTCCTTTTACCTCCGCACTGACAGAATGCAAGTTTCCAACTTTTGCGACAGATTAGTACCACTCCAAAGCTGTCACTATGGCACGAATCTGATGACAAAATAGCCTTTTGAATCAAGTGCTCTCTCATTCTCTGCTGTTCTGAATCTTGCACTTGAGAAGCACAAACCCATTCAATGATGTATCTGCCACCTGCAGGGATTCGTATGCTCCCCAAGAAAGTATGTATTGGAGGAAGTTCTATTCGAGTGCTGGTTAAAAAGTTTCTAAGAAAAACGGTGTTACTTTCACAGTTGATGAAGATCATACATCCATGGGATGATCCAACACAGCATTCTTGATACCATAAAATTTTCCTTCTTCAATACTGAATAACCTGGTGCTGTTGCTTGCTTCATTATCTTCTTCTTGGGGAGGAATCAAGAGCCAAGGAATCTGATGGACCTTCATGTACGATTTAAGTTCTTTTGCAACAGAATGCCGATGAGAGCAAACAACTTTGACTTGAAGAACATCAATGAAAGACAAACCGTTAAATATTGCTAGCAACATATCACTATCAAGCTGAACCCAATCATGCATTGATGACGATCTTCTTCTTTTGGAATCCGTATAAACCAAACTTGAAGAGGATGATTATCAAAGAATCATCTTTACCCAATATCTTAAGCTGTTAGGTAAGGTCCCAGGATATGATTTATATTATTCTCAAACACTCCCCCTCAAGTGAAAGCCCTTTGGGCTTGAAACTTGCACAGACCCACATTACCTTGTGCTTAATTTTTATTAAATAAATGAGGATGGTGAGATTCGAACTCATGACCGCTTGGTCATCAAGGCTCTGATACCATGTAAAATAACCATCTCAACCCAATAGTTTAAGCTGTTAGGTGAGGTCTCAAGATATAATTTATATTATTCTCTAACAATGACCGTCTCCTTCTTGAGATGTGGAAACCATATGTACTGATAGCCATTGCTTTGCAAGAAACTGGCATACTCCTTTAGGGCAGAAAAAAGGAGAAGAAGGCAAGAAAACAAGAAAGCAAGAGACCAAGCCAATATAGATGATATTGTGGTTAAAATAGCATTGATAAAAATATTTTTATTTGTGTTTTGTTAAATATAGTTTTAATTTGATTCTTAATAAATTTTTAATTATTGAAAGATTATTTTGTAATTAATTTTGAATTTTTTATTTTTTTTCTACTCTCACATATTTAATATTTGGAATTATGATTTATACGCGAGATGTTTTTTTGATATTAAACGAATCGGTTAATTTGTATAAAAACAACAAATAAATTTTCTTTTAAAAATACAATTTTTATTTTAAATTGCATAAATCCTAAAAATTATTTGAGTATTATTTCAAAATCTAAAATATTCTATCATGTTTTTAAAAATATATTGTATGGATTTTACAACACGTTTGTAAAACTCCAAATGATTTTGGCCAATATTTCAATAACCCTAAAAATTTTAATTCTTGAAAATTAATTGTCAACATTCTGGTATAAATACTAGACTTACAAGAAGACTGATATTTAAATATCAGGAGTTGACTAGAAAATTTTTAGAATTAATTTGGATATTCACTAATTTTAATTGAGATTATTTTTTACCACAATATATGAATTATGGAAAACACTTTCGCCTTCTATGATAGGCGAACTTTGTCAGGGTACCTACATGGATTCTTCCTATAAGAATTTATCTGGGTATATGAGCCCATAATAAATTCAAAATGCCAGATTTATTCATAAGTTTAAATCTTTGTTCTGAGCCGTAGATGGACCACCGATTAGGAACCTATCAACACCTTTAAACCATATCCAGATCACACAGTGCAACTTACCTCAGGTACAGTGCGCTTGGGGTGCTAATACATTTCCTAACCACAACCAGTCCTTCACGCTAGAACTTTATACAAGACCAGTCCACCCGGGTCTCTTAGTGACCCTAAACCAAACAACTAGGTGACGACTCCTTGACCCTAACGTTCCACCATGTCGATAAAATGGCGACTTGACCGAGGAATTTCTGTTTTTCACAGCATTGGACTAGGCTTTGCGTGTTTTATGTGGTTTGATGTGTTTAAATTTTCGCATTTAGCTTACTTCTTTGTTTACTTATTTACACTTTAGCTTGTTTTATTCTGTTCATACATGTACGTTGGATATAAATGAATGTCTTCATGCATCACTAGTCTATTTATGATATAGCATTTCAGAATGCATATACATGGAAACTTTAGGTTAGGTGGGGGAGTAATGACTTATCCTATGACTTTAGTCATGGTTTAAGTTTGTGAAACCATTTGACTCTTTCCTGAATGCTTAAAATGGTAATGATTGATATACGTGCCATCTCATTACCTACTGAGCCCCTATATTACTTCCATGAGGGTGATCATTAGGATACTAAGAGATCCTTTTTAGAGATCAAGTAGTAAACTTACCCTCTGTCTCATGTAATAGGGTTAGAACTTACCTTTAGGGTATATGCTGCCTACACATGTTTTATATCAAGTCAAGCCTTTCATGTAACATCTTGAGTTCAGGATTTATGATTGACACAATGACCGTCACTTAGGAAATTTTTGTTGTAGAGGTTGAGCAAGAATCAAAATTCTTGTTCATCATGCAGTAGTAACAACCATGTGTCACCCTTTGAAGGACGAGTTCATCATATAAAAACATGCTCATACATTTAACATACATGCTCATAGGTTGAAATACAGGTCCTTCAAATCTGGTTTTCCCTTAAAGAGTCAAGAGTTGACAACGTTTGACAGTGTTAAGGAGGATTTGCTTAACTTCCAATCCAGAAGCATTGTTGTGGTTTTCTTTAAGCTAGTAACAAGAACCTTTGCTTTACCATGAAATCATCTCATGACCTATACCTAGATGTCATCTATGAAGTTTTAATGCATTCATCAATGGAGACTGTGGGGGAAATGTAGGCTTTTTTTCAAGGAGTGCAACAAGTTCACTTACGAATCCACATTCACGAAACCACACAACAAAAGAACCAACATTGTCTCTGGGTTCTTTATACAAAGTATGATCAGGAATGAATATCATATTTTCTTTGTTTCAATTAACACTCCGAGCCTCATCCTAAAATGTCATTTAATTTCCTTCTTGACCATGTGAAGATTGTGGCATCAACAAATGAAGAAGTGTTACTTTGCCACGCATATCATGGACCATGATATTATATGGGCAACCCTACTACCAAACAATGACAAAAGATCTCGAATATGAAGACACGATATGACACTATAGAATTTGACATGATGGTTGAAAGATCAAATCCTTTATACTATAAGATCGTGAGATTCTTGAAGCCCAAGTTCTGTCCGCATGATAAAGAATTATATATGTACCACTGTATTAGAGTCAAGTTATTTGACTCAAAGACTTGGAGGTGGAAGTTGTTGGATGAGGTAAAATTGCCACAAGAGGAGTCCCTTTGTCGTATGAAAAAAATATTAGTGAATGATTCACTTCATTGGCTTACTTGGAAAAGAAACATATTTGCATTTAATGTGAAAAAGGGAGAGTTATTGCTTGCTTCCACTTCCTCCACCAGCTTCTAAGGGTAATGATAGCTATGATATTGGGCTTGTAGAATACGAAGGAAAACTTGTCATGACCTATATTAATAAGGAGAGTGATTTCATGAAAGTATGGACAATGAAGAGTTACAACGGAAGATAATGAAACAAAAAAACACTCAATAAACATAGGGGTTTTAATGAGAAAAAAACCTCATGCAAGTCCTTTGGTCTTCTGCAATGCTGACATTGTGCTAATGAGAAAATATTTTTCTGACATGATATTTTTCAACTTCAAGACCGAAAGCATTGATATGCTATAATTAGGAAAGAGTTTAATTTATGGATGCTTTCCATTTTGATCCACTTTTATTGCCCAGGAAGGAGCACAACCGGACACAACAATGGAATTACCACACTCTCAAGAACAATTGCCCCAAACCACTATTCCCTAGGTGGTATAATCCAAATGATAGTGAGTAATTTCCATAATTTCAAGTATCGAGTCCAGAAGTTAATGAGCAAGAGGCAAGTTGAGGATGATGTCATCTGCCATATTGTCACTGAATCATCATGAGCATAACAAAGATTGATAAAGAATGACGAGACATGAGTGATTGTTGGAGAAGCTGACCTAATTGGTGTGTGCATTATCAACAATTTTGTTATGGAATTTTGTTATTCAACACTTTATTTTAGGATTAAATCATCTTTTTTAATGAAATATGCCTTTTATTTTTATTTTTGTTACGAGATGTTTAGCATTTTATTATTGACTATGATATTTTGATCAAACTCCAACATGTGAAACTAAGACTAATCAATCCTGAAAGATTAAAAGTGTTTTGTTTGTATAAATGATTCAACGTTTGTTAAAATATCATGACAAATAATATGGGATGACCAAATAATATTGAGCTCACATATGAAATTAAACCACACATCATGGAGCTAAGTCTTAGCAGTATACATAATGACATGTAGTAGATTCGATAGTTATGAACTCACGAATCATGGTTCTTTGCAAGTCCAAATTATTACACTAGACAAAGTCAAAATTTATTGGTTCTAACCAACCTTTCTTGAAATGAAAAAGCCATCTTTTTTTTTATTATTCTTTTCACAATTCTTAAAAATATATATTCCTTACAATCCCAATTTGAGTCTGATTGGAATCTTTCTTTAGAAAAGAAACCTTAACTTGGATCATACCCCACACTAGGGGCAAGTGAGAGATCTTTTGGTTGAAAAGATGATGACACTAATATAATCAATGGTAAATGGAATGCTAAGAATGAAAGCCCAATGATTGAGAAATGACTAAAAATGGAAAAAACCCTAAACTATGGGGCATCTAGGAAAACTTTGAGAAAGACTGTGAGAAAGCCAAAAGTAGAAATTTGTTTACACTTAAAGATAAATCAAGTTTTGATGATTGGTGGAATGCCATGAAAATGTTAAAGGTAGAAAAATGCTTATCATGTCTAGGAGGGACAAGAAAGGTTTTAATTGAGAAAAGACACAATAAATGCTAAAAGTTGATGTCGAGGGCAAGAGTAAAAAATAGTAAAAAACATAAAAAGCAAAAAAATACTGAACTGTGAACATGTCTTTTGGTATCTGTGATAAAGCCTCCAATGTCTTTAAATAATTATATTGGTTATCCATAAAATGAAAAGTTGGAGTTGCATTATGACCTCTGTTAAGAGAATATTGATCTTTTAGGTGAAAATGAAATATGTAGCATGGTTATATGCCTTTCTTTTACAAAGATAACAAAAGAAAAATGAAATAATGAGGCTAACGATTGGTAGTGAACCTTTACCCTTCCTTCAAATTGAAATGTAAGACAACAAAAAGATGAAGGAGTATCATGAGATAAATGATGGACAATAAAATTTAATATTCTCCTTAAGTTTGAGATTAATAATGAAATGAATGACATGGTTATATGCTAATGATTTATAAGAATTGAACTTCTTGAACCATTGATTGAATGAGATGAAAATTCCTGTTGAAATGAATGACATGGTTATATGCTAATGTTTGACCTTGATTAATAACATTGAAAGTTTTTGATTGATAAAAAATCCTATAAAGAGGAGAGGCATGATTATATGCCACTACTTGATTTTGATTAATGGAGATTCCTTAGAAAAGGTGAAGCATGGTTATATGTCATTGTTTGATTATAATTAATGGAAATGAAGTTTCCTGTCCAGTATTAGAAAACAAGACTTTTTGATGAAATTTATGGCATGGTTATATGTCATTACAAAGATAGCAAATGAGAGAGAGTGAAGTGAATAGTTAATGGTGATCCTAGGTCTTTGAAACTCTCAAACACATTTTGAGCCTACGAATTTCCTTTTTCTTTTTATGACCAAGAACTATAACCTGTATTACGTGCTTTTAAAATATCTTTTTAATCAAGTAAGAGATTTGAACTAATAAATGATGCTCTCAAAACATGAAGAGCTTTTCCATAAGGGTCGTGACTTCAATTAAAGGCAACCTTGCGGCTAACTAACAATCTAAGATAAGGTTGACACCAAAAAACCCTTTTGATAATTGTTGGCAGGATGCACACAGATAATTAGATGGTTGTTTTTGAAATAATCTAAGAAGTTTATGATTTGTTAAACTCCTTCATGATGAAACAAGCAACACCACACTTGGGGCCTTGGTCAGACTTGATAAACAATGAGAGCAATAATGGCTGTTGGATAGTCCATAATGAGCACTTATATTTAAGCAGAAGATTGACATATGATATACTCGAATGAGCTGGTGAATTAGAGGATTAAGAAGGCTTCAGATGGCAAGCCAAGACACCATATGATGATGAAGTATTGAACACGGGGGGCCTATATTTCAAAAAGCATGCATTGCATATGGTTTAACCTTAACTTTGAAATAGTGTTGGTATAGGATTCACTAATCAAGAGGAAAGTTGGTGAAATATGCATGGGTGAACGGAAGCCGAGAAATGCCAAAGACATCCTATCCATAAGGTATGAATAACTAAGGTCATAAGATAAGACACTCGTTTTAAGAGTTTACCCTAGGAGGGCATTTTTTTTTGTTTTGAATTTTGTTTAATAAAAGTTTTGGAAGGATCCAATGTAGATCCTATTTGGAATTTTCAAAATGGGCAGGTCTCCCATGAAAATAAACCAATTTCAATGAAGCATAGAGGCTTGCTGAAGTTATTTTTGGAATTTGAAAAAGGACAGGTCACCCATGAAAATATACCAATTTTTTAATTTCAAAATGGATAGGTCGCCTGTGAAGATAAATCAATTTTAAGGAAGCATGAAGACTTGTTGAAATTTTGTTTGGAGTTTGAAAAAAGACAGGCCGTTTGTGAAAATAAACCAATTTTAGGAAAGCATAGAGGCTTGTTGAAATTATTTTTGGAATTTAAAAAATGATAGGTTGCTCGTGAAAATAGACCAATTTCAAGAAAGCATGGATGCTTGCTGAAATTCTTTTTGGAATTTAAAAAGGAGCAGATCACTCATGAAAATAGATCAAATTTTTAAAAGTCAAAAGGGGTAGATCGCCCGTGAAAATAGTCTAATTTTTGAATTCTAAAAGGGGCAAGTCACCCGTGATAATGAGATCATTTTCTTAAAAAAAAACAAAGTTTTTAGAATTCTAAGATGGGTGGATCACCAGACAACCAAATTGGAATCTCAAGTTGATCGAGTTGAAGACATAAATTCTGGTTTTTGCTAAAAAGGATAGCCAGATTGGGATCTTAGGTTGACCAAGTTGAAGGTAAGATCTTGGTTCTGGTTAAAGGAGATTGCCATATTAGGATCTTAGGTTGACAGAGCTAAATAAAGAGATTTTTGTTCGGGTTAAAGAGGATCGCTAGATTGAGATTTTAGGTTGGCCAAGATAAAAACGAAAAGAATGGATTCTAGTTAAAAAGGAATTGTCAGATTAAGATTTCAGGTTAACTGAGCTGTGAAAACAAAGGTCTTATTGAAAGGAATCACTAAGATGCAGGATTTTAGGTCAACTAAACTGAAAACAAAAGTCACCAAAATGAGAGGATTCATTTCCTGATGGAAACATTTGAATCATAGTTCTAGTTAAAGGGAATTATCATATTGAGATTTTAGGTTAACCGAGCTGTGAAACCAAAGTTCTAGTTGAAGAGAATCGCTGAGATGCAGGATTTCAGGTCAACTGAAATGAAAACAAAAGTCACCAAAATGAGAGGATTTATTTCACGATGGAAACATTTGAATCATAGTTCTGGTTGAAGGAGATTGTTGCGAAGACAGAGTCTCAAGTCAACCGAGCTAAAGTTTTAAGAAGATCAGGTTTGAAGAACAATTTGTTTGTCTTTACAAACTTAATACATAAAACCCTTGATAAGTCTTTGCTCCGTAAGTATTGTAAAAGGAGGGCATCTGTTGCTACCTAATTTTTTACTCAATTTTTTAAAAAACCAACAAATAGTAAAAAAACAACAAAAACTTAAAAAAAAAAATGTTTTTGACGTATCTGCATCATTTTCAGTGTCTTTTCCAAATAATTTAAAATGTAAAAAATCTACTTTCAACGCATTCAGTTGTTAACACGTTTTTCGAGTCAACGTTGATGTTGCCCTTTTTTTTTAAAAATAAAATACAAAAAAATAAGAAAAATCAAAATATAATAAATAAGCAAAGGGACCAAAACTGAAGAGGAAGAAAATGAGGGATCAAAGAAAATTTAGATTGCTTGGGGACCAAACAATTGAGGGGAAGAAGATAAAAGGTTTTACTTATATATAGGTAGTTATACACACACACACATAAGGAGAGATAAATTTTAGGGAGCCAAAAACAAAAAAAAAAGCCAAAAATTTATTCACATACTTTTCTCCCTTCCCACGCATCTATCCTTTCCTCTCCAGCTCGACTGTGGACCAATGACCTCTTCCAAACAACAACTAGTAATTCCTACATTGTCCACCTATGAGTCACCATAGCCTTAACCATCATAAGTAGCTGCCCGTACAACCAAACTGATACGGTTCAGCCTTGTGATACGACCCAAGTAAGGTCAAATTCAGATTTTGGCATAAAATACGCAACAATCCAAGTTTACGACAACAATCATAATTCTCAATCCAACCAACCGTTGGATCGGGCTAAAATTTTACGTGGACTCTCCAGACATGTTTTCCTACCTTGGGTTACAATTTCAGGTCAATCGAAGTTTGGAAAGGCATGGAAATACTGGTCAACAAAGGCTGTACAAATTTTGTTATTTACTTCCTTTTGACTTGTGGACTTCCTATTTGGTTAGGATTCTTTTTCTACAAGGATGTGACAGCTGGTTTTGGGAATTTCCTAGTTCCACAAGGATCTGTAATGAGCTGCAATATAATCTCCAAGTGTGGCAAGGATTCATTAATGTTTTAGAATCCTTTTCTTATAAGGATTCCTTATTCATCCTAGCTACACAAGGAAAGAAGGACTAGTGGTATTTAATGACAAATTAGTTATTTTTATTATTTTCTTTCATGTTTGGGCTTAATTAAAACTTTGTTTTGAGCTAGGATCCAATGCTTGTTTGGATCAGGTTATGGGCTTTTCAGTTTAGGGTTTTGGGTCAGTTTTTGAGTGGACCTCATATAAGTTCACATAAGGGGTCCATTAGGGCTAGTTTTTCAAGAGCTATTTAAACTCATATAACCTAAATTTCGGCAGCCTTGGATGATTATTACTTCTGAATTTTTCAGTTTTAACGCGTGAGAGTGATTCTTGCATTCTTCAGTTCTTGAACGAACTGAATCTGACTTATCGAAGATTAACTGGCTTCGTGACGTCATTCTACTCATTCCAATAGCGTTGGTGCCTTGGGGCAGGTTTTCATTGGGTTACACTCCTATTAGACCTAAGATTAACTGGCTTCGTGGCGTCATTCTACTCATTCCAATAGTGTTGGTGCCTTGGATCAGATCTCAATCTTGATTATGGGTTGCGTGACCACGTGATCACGAGGTTCGCATCACAACAATAGGTCACAATGACCATTTCCTTTCTACCTAATGCTGCTTCCTCTTTCATAAGCCCTCCTCTATAGCCCGCCTTCCAATCAATAACCCCGTCTTTCTCCCTTGACCTTAACACCACTAGTGGTGGTGAGTTTCCCTAAGACAACTAAACCAACAAATACCCATCAATGCCTATTCAACAACTACTGACTTCATCATCGATTGAAACCAACAACCCCCCACCTCATCTTGCACCTCAAAAATCCATCGAAATTATACCCATCGGTAGTAAAAAAGAAGAAGAAATAAAACTAACCTAGCCATGGAAGAGGGAAACAAATCTAAAGAAAAGGAAAGCCAATTATTGTTGGTGTGATTTTGTTTTTGCAGGTGATGACAATACTCACCGTTGGCACATGAAGAAACATAAGAAGAATTTTCAGATCCACTAGTTTTCCTTTCTCACCGGTAACGATGCGTAATTCCACAAGCCGATAGTGATAGTGGCACGTGAAACCCACGCATCGCCACTATTTCCCTACTACCAGCATTGGTCTCGGGTTACATCAGCCTCTCCAGTTGATTCCCAGTCTTTGATAGGTCTATTTACAACCTCAAATTATTTTTTTGACAAATTGTTAAGATTGTGAAATTTTAGGACCAAAATTTATTATTTTGTATAATATTTGGACTATTGGACACTTAATTTGGTTTGATGTGTGTTGCGATTTGATCTAATTTGTGTTGGATTGTTGGTTTTCTTTTTGGTTGTGATTGTTATTTAAACATTAAATGTTGATGTGTGAATTTATGTTTGGATTTGGGTTGAATAATTTGAATTAGCATGAAATTAGAATATAAGTTTGTGAAATCAATAAGATTTGTGTGAATGTTTGACGTTGTTTATTTTTGAGTTAATGAATGATCGATAATTTGTTCTGAATTGATATCATGGTTGAAATAGCCTTGATAAAAACATTTCTTATTTACGTTTTGCCAAATATGGTCTTCGTCTAGTTTTTAATAAAATTTTAATTGTTGGAAGATCATTTTAAAATTAATTATGAATTTCCTACTTTTTTATCCCCTTACATATTTAATATTTGAAATTGTGACCTACACGCGAGGTGCTTTTTTGGTATTAAATAAATCAATTCCCTTCCACAAAAAAAAAAATTTAAAAATACAATTTTTATTTTAAATTGCATTTGGCAAAAAATCCTAAAAATTATTTAAGCATTATTTCAAAATCTAAAATATTCTGGCATTTAAAAAAAAATATTGCATGGATTTTAGATCAACTTTGTAAAATTCCAAAGGATTTTGGCCATTATTTCAATGACCCTAAAAATTTTAATTTCTAAAAATTAATGGTCAATATTTTGGCATAAATATTGGACCTACAAGTAGGCTGATATTTAAATATCAAGAGTTGACTAAAAAATTGTTAGAATTATTTGGATATTTACCAATTTTAATTGGGAATATTTTTTTTACCATAATATATGAGTTGTGGAAAACATTTTCGCCTTCCAATATAGACAACCCTGTTAAGGGTACCAACATGAATTCTTCCTATAAGAATTTATCCGGGTATATGAGCCAATAATGAATTCAAAATGCTAGATTTATTCACGAGCTTAAATCTTTGTTCTGAGTAATAGACGGGCCGTTGCTTAGGAACCCATCAATACATTTAAACCATATTCAGACCACACGATGTAGCTTATCTCAGGTAATGTGCGTTAAAGATGTTACTACTTTTCCTAACAACAACCAGTTCTTTATCATGGAACTTCATAATGACCACCATACAAGTAATCCTCGTTCATTCGCTCCCAATAATCTTCAGTAAAGTACATAGAATTCCGTTCAAATCCTGGAAGATCACAAAGTCTAATGTGTTTGGTATTGCGGTAGCTGTTGTGGTTGTGGTTTGAATAAAGTTGTTTTATAAAAAGTACTTTTAGTTGAAGTTGGTTTGAAAAAATAGATATTTGGTTAAAACTGTGGTTGAAATTGAGGTTGAACAAATAATAGTTTAATGTGTTTGGTTAAGAATGCTTTTGAAATTGAGGTTATAAAATAATTTATATATATATATATATATATTAATATTGATGGTTTTTAATTTAAATATTGTAAATTTAACTATTGCTATTACATCATGAAATAAATAATACTTTATATAAAATATTTTTTATTGTTCCATTAAAC
>Ga0307515_10008467_pt1 | contig 20036 bp, 9 predicted proteins | sample 17_EM_MG_FD_194513 | JGI IMG/M metagenome (GOLD analysis project Ga0307515, IMG submission 194513) | Populus trichocarpa ectomycorrhiza microbial communities from riparian zone in the Pacific Northwest, United States - 17_EM | ecosystem: Host-associated > Plants > Roots > Unclassified | place... | reverse complement strand
TAAAGATATATTATATTATCAGACTTGTTATTATAAAACATGCTTTAGTTAGGGTATTTAATGATACTTTAGTGCAATATGATGATATAAAGCGTTAATGAAAATGCACTTTTAAGTACTAATCACAACCCACAGTGAATTCATTCATAGTGCACAGTAGCCCGCGCTATAGTGAAACACTGATCAGTTTTACAGTGCAGAATAGTACAATCCATAGTGAATTCACTCATAATGCACAGTAGCCCGTGCTATAGTGAAACACTGATCAATTTTAGTTATAGTTAATGGTTATTTCGGACTATTTGTCAATCTAAGGATGAAATGTTGCACTTATTTTTAATTTTATCCCCAAAGCCTTTTGAATACTTTGCTATAATCTGGAAGTAATCAAAGATCTTGATCAAACACAATAGGCACTAAAATCCCATATAATCTGATCACTTTGTCGATGTACAAGTTAACCAATTTATCCACCAAATCCGTCATTTTCATAGATATGAACAAAATAAATTTAGTTAATTGATCAACAACTACCTAGATTGCATCTTTTTCACTATTACTCTTTGGAAATCCTAACACAAAATATATAGTGATTTTTTTTCACATTTTCACTTTATGTTTTTATTCTTTATTTCATCCGAAAATTTTTACTCATTAATTAGGGATTCTTAACCCCAATCATAAAATTTTCTTCTTAATTTATTTTTTGTCACAATTTTTGCTATTTAACATCCGGGGGGGTTTACAACATTATTCCCTATAATTGTGTTTTTTTTTCTTCCTTTAGTTTTTTTTCCTATCTACATTTTTTTTTTCAATTTCAATTTTATCCTTAAATAATAGATTTATTAAAGATTGAGCTTCATATTTCATATTAATAAAATGCTAAAAAAGGAGGGGATTTTACTATACCCCTCCTTATAAAATACTATTCACTAAAATATTTTTTATCTTCCTTTGTTATTTTCTTCCAATTTATGTTTTTGTTTTTTTATCAATTTCATCTTTCAACATTAGATTTATTAGGGATTGGACTTCATAATTTTTTTAAAATTTACTTTTTATGAGGTCATCTTAGTCTCATGAATTGGATCGCGAGTTTGACGGGTTAACTTTAGCTTTCACCCTTTTAACTAATTGACTGTTTTCTCAACTTCATCCTTTAATATTGAGTCGATTGAGAATTATACTTCGTGACTTATTTCAATTTACTTTCTATAAGATTATCCTCATCTCATGACTCAAGTCATGGATTTGTTTAGTAACCCTAGTTCACTCGAGTTATTTTTTTAATTATTTTTTTAATATAATTTCTATTTCAATTCCATCATCTAACATTAGGTTTATTGAGGTTTAAATTTTATAATTTATCTTTAATTTACTTTTTATGAGGTTATTCTAGTCTTATAACCCAAAATACGATAGACTGAAGTTTTTTTTTTGTTATTGATTTTTTATTTCTCATTTTCATCATTTAATGTTAGGTTGATTGAGAATTTAGTTTTATAATTTATTTCAGTTTGCTTTCTTTGAGGTTACTCATACCTCATGACTTAGGTAACAGGTTTGGTGTGTTAACTTGGGTTGACTCGAGTTCTTTTTTTATGTACTTCTTTAATCGGTATTTCTTTCAATTTCATCTTTTAACACTGGGTTGATTGGGAAATAGACTTTATAATTTGTTTCAATTTTCTTTCTATTAGGTTATCTTAGTCTCATGATTTGAGTCATAGGTTTGGCAAGTTATTTTAGGTTGACTTGAGTCATTTTCAAGTCTTTTTTAATTAATATTTTTTTTTCAATTTCATTATTCAAAATTGAATTTATTGGAAATTTAGTTTCATTATTTGTTTTGATTTGCTTTCAATGAAGTCATCATGATTTCATAACCTGACATGTAGATTGACAAGTTAACCCGAGTTGTCTCGAATTGATCTAATATGTTTCCATCTTAATATTCTTCAAAAATGTCATCTTGAATATTTATTTTGAGTCAAACTATGTTTTTATCGGTCATCTAGGTTGCTTTTGGACCAGCCAAGTCGACCATGTCACATCGGGTTAATCTCTACATAGTTTGATTTTTTTTTCTACTAGAAAAAACCATTAGCAATGTCTATAAACTTTTTTTTACATTAAAAAACAAAATTGATATGACTCATAACATAGCGCAAACAAATAATATAGTATTAACTAAAAGTAAATGAATCTAATTTTATCTACTTAGGGGCTAGTGGAAAATATATATGCGATCAAAGGGTTTAGTTAAAAAAAGAACTCTGCATACAATTATAAGCTTGTAGAACAAACAATAACCAAGTACTGTGGACTATAATAAAAATATTAGCCACGATTGATGTAACAATTTTTGCTACTTAAACTAACATAATTGATGTTATTCACAACCAATGAGACTATCAAAAGTAAGATATTCAATTATAAAGTTCTTTTCATTTGCTTTTTAATTATTTAGAGTGAACTAGTTTACAAGTCGACTCTACGTTATGGGTCGGATAAAAAAAAACTTGAATGTAACAAAAAACATCAAGGTCATAAAGAATTATTTGACATTGTTATTATGGCCTAGTGAGTCAACCTTGAAACCTCCTTACTTGACTCACCTAGTTTAGGTTTAAAATTAAACTTCATGGAAGTTGTACTAATGTGACCTAATCGACTTGGTTGGTCCAAAGACAACTCAATCAACCGTAAAAAAAGTATAAAGATGAAATTGAGAAAATAGAATAAAATTGAAAACAAAAATAAACCTCACAACCTAACTCCTCGTCTGACCTGAGTTTAAAATTAAATTATAAAAAGGTTGCCCTGACATGACCAGTCAACTTGGTTGGTTCAAAGGCAACTGACCAACATGTAAAACAAATCTAAGTATGTAATTGAGAAAAAAAGGATAAAATTGACCAAAAAAACCTCTCTACCTGACTCTCTTACCTAGCTTAGGTTTAAAATTAAAGTATGTGAGAGTTTCCCTAATGTGATTCATTGAAGTTATTCATCCAAAATACGATTGTTAAAAAACTTTAAGGATGAAATTGAAAGAAAAAATGATGAAATTGAAAGAAAAAAAAGACTGAATTGAAAAGAAAATGAAGAGTTTAACTATTCATATGATTAGTGAATTTCCTATAAGAATGCCAAGTCTTTTAGTAGAGAAAGGTATGAATATTGGGTTAGCAATATATTTTCTTCACATTTTACTTTTTAGTTATCTAACATTTAATTTGGTTCTTTTACCATAATTCCAAACCTAATTTCATCTAATTAAGCTATAAAAAGATGTAATTGAAAGGTAAAAAAAGTAAAAAAAAAAACTATATAAAAAAGAAGCTCCATAAAAGGAGGTAATTGAAAGGAGAAAAAAGTTAGAAAACTAAAAAAAAAAAGCTTTAGTATTCATTCATATGAATAGTGAAGCTCCATAATGTTTCTCATTTGTTTTATAATAGGACTAGCTATTTGACCTGCGCTTCGTCGTTTGTTGAATAATTTTATTTTTCAGCAAAAACATGAATATGCATCCTTTTCCATCACGTCTTTTTCTATAATAAAATTATTAATAAGAAACATAAAAGATTATGCATGCATTTAAATTAAATAAATTGAGAATTATCCGTGCCACTAAATATAAAAAAAAGTCGTTAATAATAAGTAAAGACTAAATTGGAAAAATCAAAAGATTGATGCAAATCAAGATATTTTATCTCACAACATGGATCATATACCCAATTGTGTTTAATAACTTTGTTTCATTGAATAAAATCTTTATTTATCCAAATGATTATCTGTGCCTAAAAAAAATGTACACCCAATATATTTTTTATTTTCCTTTTCAAAATATCACGAACTAAACATTTCATGTTTACATTAAACAATTAATTTAATTTAAATAAATAACAAAATATCTTTTAAAAATCTAAATTTAAAAGGGAATGATAAATAAAAAAATATGCGAAAACCCAAATTATTTTCCAAATCAATGAAAAATCATGTAGAAAACAAATAAGAAAAATTAATGGAGCCCAATCTCTAATTAAATAAATTTTAAAAGATGAAATTGAAAAAAACATTAGTTTAAAAAAGAAAATAAAAATCAAGCAAACTCGAGCTAAGCTTTTAAACCCGAGTTAATCTCACAAACCCACAACCTATTAAATCCTAGACTCGAGCTAAATCAAGAAGCTAAATTCTCAACCAATTTAATAGAAAACAATAGCAATAAAAATAATGAGGATTAAGTTTTATAGGAAAAAAATTGGAAGAGATGAAATCGCAAAAAAATTCAATTATAAAATTTAATTCAAATAAAACAAATAACAATCAAAATAATGAGGACCAAATCTAACATAAAAAAAATGAAAAACACAATCTAGTTTTATAAACTACACATAAAATAAATAGCAATAAAAACAACATGTACCATGTTGCTACCCAATTTTTGACCCATGTTTTGATAAATTTTCAGAAAAATAAAAAAATAGCAAAAAACAACAAAATTTCAAAAAAAACGTTTTTTAAATATATTTGCATCGTTTTTAGCATTTTTTTCATCGTCTCAAAAGAATTTAAATTTTCAAAGATCTTTGGAACGCGTTCGACTTTTAACGCGTTATTTTTAAAATCATTGATTTTCCTCATTGAGTCAATGTTGATATTGCTCATTTTTAAAAAATACAAAAAAATAAGAAAAATCAAAATTTACAAAAAAGAAGTTGAGGGACCAAGTGAGACCTAACAACATTTTTTTCTATAAATAGTAGCCTTCAACACACACAAAAAAGGGGGGCAATTTTGAAAAGAAAAAAAAAACCTAAAGCTAAAGCTTCACAGTATAGGCCGGCGCCCCCTTCCTTTGGTTTCTCTCCCAAAACCAGCCAAAAGAAAGCAGCCCCACAGGCCGCTCTCCATTTCCTTCCCCCCTTCACCCGACCACAACATCCCTCTCCTGGTCATCAACACACTGCCCCCCAACTCCGATCTGTCTGCCTTCCCTCCACAGACCAGCCAACACTAGCCCTCTTTTTCCTTTCAACCCACAGCCGATCTTCCCCCCATTTTCTCTCATCTTCAACCTACAACACAACAGCCCTATTTCCCTCCACAACAGCCAACACTCCCTCTATCCTCTCCTTTACCTGCCGGCTTCCTCTTCTTCTTCACCCATAAAAGTCAGCCGCCGCTGCACCTCCATCTCCCACACCGGACAAGCTCCCCTTCTCCAGCCGTTCCTCCAGCGCCCACATACCCAACAACACAGAAGCTCCCTCCTTGGCAACATTTTTTTCTTCGGTCTTCTCAATAGCAAACGACCAAAACAACAGCCCGAAGCCAGCCCAACAACAACACCCCCCTCTCGGTCGTTCAGCCTGTTTGTGTGAAAAACAAAGAAATAAAAACCTAAAATCCACTGTTTGTGTGTTTTTCTCCTTGTTGCAGGTGGCAGTGACCGTCACAGACGGCGTAGGAAGACAAAAGAAGAAGACGTTCATGATCCATGGTTTTGTTGCCTTCATTGGTGGCAGCGCGTGAACCCACGCGCCGCCAGTAGCGGTGGCACGTGGAGAAATGCGCCGCTACTGTTTCTGCAGTTTCAGAGGGCTTCCCGACACTGTTCCTGAATTTTTTGGGGTTCATTTTGTAAATTTAAAATAGTTTAATGTGTTATTTGATTTATTTTAAATTTTTGATTGATTTGTAATCATGTAATGGGTGTGTGCTGAAACATAGTAAAAGGAAAGTGTTAGAGTGGGTGTTTTGTTATTATTTTTTTATGTATGTGTTGTTTATGTTAAAACTAAAAAGAAATAAAGAAATAAAATTAAATGTTTTAATTTGCATTGAATTTGGTTCATATTTTAAAAAATATCAAAAAATAGTTTTTCTTTTGGTATCCGGATTATAATCTTATACATAAGATATATTCTTGATATTAAATAAAAAAGTTTGTTTTGTTTTTATTGATGCTAGAGCAAAGTTCTTTTATCTGATAAGATAAGGATCTCCTTACCAAGCAGAACTTTTCTTCTCTTTTTAAGAAATAATTGACAAGACAACTTTCGAAACCTTTTAAATTACATCAAATCGCGAAGCAGCTTACCTTAGGTAGGGTGCGTTAGGGGTGCTGATACCTTCCCTAACCACAACCAGTTTCTTACCCGTGAATCTCTGATAAAGACCAGTACATTCGGGTTTCCTAGTAACCCTAAATTAAATGCCAGGTGGCGACTCCCAATGAATCAAATCTACGAAAAGAAAATTGCCAAAACGACGCCGCGCAAGAGACGTGCGATAGAATGACGACTCGACTAGGGAAGGTACTGTTTCTGACAATATTGGACTAAGCTTTGTGTATTTGATGTGTTTAAGTTTTTGCCTTTTGTTTTATTTTGTTAATGTTTTTTTTCCATGCATTGTATAGAATTGTCTCATGCATCACATGTATTTATTTTTGAAAGAACACACAAGCTTCTAAGTTAGGTGGGGAATTAACGATCTGCCCTATGACTATTGGTCAGGGTTCAGATGCATGAAACACCCAACTTATATCTGAGTGCCTGCTTGGTAATGGTGGGTATATGTACCTTAACCATTTCTTGCAATGCCCCTATACTGTCTTTACGAAGATCGTCACTGGGCAGATATGAAACCCTTTTGAGACCAGGTAGAAAACCTACCCATGTTCACATAATGTATAAAACATGTCCTTAGGATGTATGTGCTATCATTATTTGCATTAGGGCAAACCCTTCTTGAAGCATCTTGAACTCAAGACTTGTGGGTGACACAATGACCGTCACTCAAAAAATTTTCATTGTAGAGTTTGGGCAAGAATCAAGATTCTTATTTCATCATACAAGAGTTACGATCATATGTCACCCCTCGAAGGGCGAGTTCATCATATAGATTATATGTTCATACATTTATCATGCATGCATCAAGTTAAAAGGTGGGTTCTCCATATAAACTCTGCTACACCTGATTAAAAAAAGATGGAAAATGAAGAAAAAGGTTGGCGAGAGACCGATTGTCAAAAGGAAATTGAGAGCATCAAATGTGAAGTAGATAAACTCGATCTGTTTGAACAAGTGTTGAACTTTAAGAATGAAAAGGGAATGTATGTGCGGCCTCTTGTGGAAGCACTATCAGTCCATGTCCCACACAAGGAAAACATCTTTGACTTTTCTCATCAACACTCCACCAGCAGTGGCTAAAACATTGAAGTGGCACTGCCTCTCCTCAATCATGAACAGCAGCAGCAACGCCTTCAGTAATCAACAAAAGACAATCTCCTTTTTGGTTCAGCTGCACTGTTAATTATTCACCTACTCCACATCTTTCAATGGCATCCAATAGTTGTTGGCCTTTCACGCCATGAGCAAAGGCCTTCTTTCTAGCCACATATGCTGTGAACTCCATTCCAATACAGCAACACAGGATGTTGGTCTGAAAAACATGATTTGGCATTAAACTTCAATGTAGCAGAGCTCTCTTTGTAGAGATCTGTTTGTGAATCTACTAGTGAAGAATCTAAGAAGGAATACAGTAGTTTCAGATCATCTATAATTTTTCTCCTACCAGTGTCAGCGTTAAAACGCAGAAGTAGAGAGAAGGACATGCCTAGACTGAAAAACATGAAGAAGACCGAAACTTCAACAAAGCAGAACTCCCTCTACAGGTGTCTGTTTGCTGCACCGTTCAGGAGGAATCGAAGAGAAGACATAAGAGTTTCATATTCATCAGTTTATCTTCTAGTAGAGATAATACATGATTCCACGCGTCGACAGTGACGGTGCTATGCGCTACCAAGGATACTTAACAACCTTGAAAGGTTTCCACCAATCTTCAAACAACCACAACAAGCATAAAAGATTGGCATAAGATTGTGAGGATTGCTATAAGAGTTAAACAAGCTATAATGATGGGAAAGATTAAAGGTTCTGCCATGGATTCCAGAACAATGATGAGAGATGAATCGAAAGATAACTCTGAAGTTGGAAAACCTTATTTATGTGGTCTAGCCATGTCTCACTGTAGCATCAACTGCTCAAATGTCTTTGCTAAGATTGACATACCTCCGCCACTCGACTTTGTCTACCAGCATATGTCAGACTCTAGACTTGTTGCCTCGACTCCGTTAAATCTCATACAGCCATCATTTTCTAGGTGGTATAATCCAGACAAGAGATGTGAATATCATGGTGGGGTTTTGGGCCATTCATTTGAATAGTTGCAAAATTTTCAAGAATCGAGACAGGATAATGGTGAGCAAGAAGCGAGTTGAGTTTGTGAAAGATGATGTCATTAACCATATTGTCACCAGAACATCCTCAGATTGATAAAAGATAAAAAATGCTTGGCAAAACATAAATATTGCCAGAAAAGTTGATCCAGGAATGGTGCTGAATTGTCAATTATTTTGTTGTGGATTTTTGCCATTTTGCATTTTGTTTTGGGGTCACATCTCATCCTTGAACGAATCATGTCTTTCCTTTGTCTTTCTGTTGTTTTGAAATCAAGAGATGCTTCTTTCAAAGGGTATTTTGACAAAATATTTTAATCAAACTCCAACATATAAAATTAAGGCTAGTCAATACTAAAAGATTAAAAGTGGTTTGATTGCAGAAATGACTTGATATTTGTTAAAATGGCAAGATAAACAATATGAGGTGACCAAATAAATTTTGAACTCACACATGAAATTGAACCACACACCGTGTAGGTAAATTTTACCAGTATGCATAATGACATGTAGTGGATTCAGTAGTTATGGACTCGCAAATCATGATTGTTTCAAGTCCAAATCATTACACAAGACGAGATAAAAATTTATCGGTTCCAACTGACCTTGCTTGAAATGAGAAAATGCCATCTTTGTTCATCCTTTCACTTTCTAAAGATATATATCCCTTGCAATCCCCATTTGAGCCTAATAGAATATTTCTTTTCAAAAGAAACCCTAACTAGGATCACACCCCACACTGGGGGTAAATAAGAGATATTTTGAAGACACTAATAGAATCAATGGATAAAAGAAAGGCTTAGAACAAAAGTCCAACAATTAAGAGGGGGCTCAAAGAAAGAAACCATAGACTGGGGTATGTGAGAAAACTTTGAGGAAGGTTATATAAAAAAAGAGAGTGGAAATTGCCAATACTTAAAGGCAAATCAAAGATTAAGGAAGGAGAACACCTATCAAGTCTAGAAAGAGCAAAGGAGGTTTCAATTAAGAAAAGACACAGCATATGCCAAAAGTCAATAGCAGAAAAAAAAAATACCGAGTTACAAACATTGTCTTTTGGTATCAATGATAAAGCCTCTAATGATTAGATTGGTTATTCATCAAGGAAGAAGTTGGATTCGCTTTATGACCTATGTTAAGAGAATTCTGATCTTTGAGGTTAACAAGGTTATATGTCACTTTCTCTTCAAAGACAACAAGAGAAAGAGAATTGATGAATAGTTGATGTTGATCCTAAGTCTTTGAAACCCTCAAACACTTTTTTGAGCATGTGAATTTCCTTTTCTTTCATAGCCATTAACCATTGCCTGCATTACGTGCTTTAAAAGCCCTTTTCGATCAAGTAAGCAATCTGAACCGATAAATGACGTCTCAAAACTGGAAGAGCTTTTTTATAAGGGTCGTGACTTCATGAATTAAGCTATTGATTATTATACATGCTGATAAAATTGGTACTACAAAAAAGAAACAATCTTTTTTGATAAAGCCTTAAGTTTTAACTTGAACATCTTGTTTCTTGAAATCCACAGAAGGTCACCTCATCACAGACCAACAAAAGATATACCCAAAATCAAAGTTTAAAGTGGATACAAAAAACCATGAAGAAAAAAAAGCCATTTTAATCTTGCAACGGGTCAATTTCTATTTTCAAAATGCAAGACAATCAAAGGATTACATATTTTGAATGACGTGTATTGGGTCTTTGACTAGAAAGCTTGATTTTCAAAAGATCTTTTCCAAAACTGACATCTCTCTGATTTCATTTCAACAATTAGACTTAATAGACATGATCTTTAAAATATGAGATTTGATTCTAAAACAAGAAGGATTGTCAAAAAAAAAAAACAAGAACATTGATCGAGTTTGCGAAATCCTTGATAGAAATAACATTAACTCTTCTCAACACTCCTTGAAAAGTTGAGCCACCTAGGGGCAATACAGTGGACCCTGAAAAGGAAAAACAAGCAGTATTCAGATCAGCTGGGGGACAAAGAAAGATGATTAAATGAAGAATCGGTGAACGGAGGATAATGTGGTTTAAAGAAAGATAATCAATGAACGAGCACATTCAAATCACATCAGGGGCAATATTGTTCAAAAAATCGCCAGATGGGATTTCAGGTTGACCGAGCTACACACATTATTTGGTTTTGGTTAAAAGAGGTTGCCAGATGGGATCTCAAGTAGCTTTGGTTAAAGGGAATCGTCATATGGGATTTCAGGTTGACCGATCTGCCTATTCTTTGGTTCTAGTTAAAGGAGGTCGCTAGATGGGATCTCAGGTGGCTTTGGTTAAAGGGAATCACCACATGGAATTTCAAGTTGACCGAGCTGCACATTTTTTTGTTCTAGTTAAAGGAGGTCGCCAGATGGGATCTCAGGTTGACCGAGCTACACATTCTTTGGTTTTGGTTAAAGGAGGTCGCCAGAAGGGATCTCATGTAGCTTTGGTTAAAGGGAATCGCCAAATGGAATTTCAAGTTGACCGAGCTACACACATTATTTGGTTTTGGTTAAAGGAGGTCGCCAGAAGGGATCACATGTAGATTTGGTTAAAAGGAATCGCCAGATGGGATTTTAGGTTGACCGAGCTACACACATTCTTTGGTTTTGGTTAAAGGAGGTCGCTAGATGAGATCTCAGGTTAACGGAAAAGAAAAAGAAAAAAAACAGAGAGAAGGAAAAGAGAAAGAAACAAAAAAGAAAGAAAAGAAAAGGAGTAAGGTCTTTAGATGAGTGGATATTGAGCAAGTTAGGAAGATAAGAAAATAAGTTTTCTTTACAAAGCTTACTATGCAAAACATTGAGGAGTTTTGCTTCGTAAGCATTGTAAAGAGAGGGCATCTATTGCTACCCAATTTTTGACCCATGTTTTGATAAATTTTCAGAAAAATCAAAAAATTAGTGAAAAACAACAAAATTTCAAAAAAATACGTTATTAGCATTTTTAGCATCGTCTAAAAAAAATTTAAATTTTCAAAGATCTTTGGAACGCGTTCGACTTTTAACGCGTCATTTTTAAAATCTTTGATTTTCCTCATTGAGTCGATGTTGATATTGCTCGTTTTCAAAAAATAAGAAAAATTAAAATTTACAAAAAAAAAAGTTGAGGGACCAAGTGTGAGATCTAGCAACAATTTTGCCTATAAATCATAGCCTTTAACACACACACAAAAAGGAGGGCAATTTTGAAAAAAATAAAAAAAATAAAAAATCCTAAACCTAAACCTTCACAGTGTTGGCCGCTGCCCCCTTCCTTTGGTTTCTCTCCCAAAACCAGCCAAAGGAAAGCAGTCCCACAGGCCGCTTTCCATTTCATTCCCCCCTTCACCCGGCCACAACATCCCTCTCTTGGTCATCAACACACTACCCCCCAACCCCGATCTGTCTGCCTTCCCTCCATAGACCAGGCAACACCAGCCCTCATTTTTCTTTCAACCCACATCCGATCTTCCCCCTATTTCCTTTTATCTTCAACCTACAGCACAACAACCCCATTTCCCTCCACAACAGCCAACACTCCCTCTATCCTCTCCTTTCCCAGCCGGCTTGCTCTTCTTCTTCACCCATAGAAGTCAGCCGCCGCTGCACCTTCATCTCTCATATCGGACAAGCTCCCCTTCTCCAGTCGTTCCTCCAGCGCCCACAGACCCAACAACACAGAAGCTCCCTCCTTGGCAACATTTTTTTCTTCGATCTTCTCAACATCAAACGGCCAAAACAACAGCCCGAAGCCAGCCCAACAACAACACCCCCCTCTCGGTCGTTCAGCCTGGGAGCCGCCTACCACCCGAAGCGAAGGAGAAGAAAACGAAAACCAAAGAAGGACATGCGGTGAAACGATCTGAAAGGAGAGAGACATATCTGAAAAACAAAGAAATAAAAACCTAAAATTGACTATTTGTGCATTTTTCTCCTTGTTGCAGGTAGCGGTGACCTTCACAGACGGTGTAAGAAGACAAAGAAGAAGAAGACGTTCCCGATCCACAGTTTTGTTGCCTTCATCGGCGGCGGCGCGTGGAGCAACGCGCCGCTACTGTTTCTGCAGTTTTAGAGGGCTTCCTGGCACTGTTCCTGAATTTTTTGGGGTTCATTTTGTAAATTTAAAATTGTTTAATGTGTTGTTTGGTTTATTTTGAATTTTTGATTGATTTGTAATCATGTAATGGGTGTCCTGAAACATAGTAAAAGGAATGTGTTGGAGTGGGTGTTTTGTTATTTTATATATATATATATATGTGTGTGTGTGTGTGTGTGTGTTGTTTATGTTAAAACTAAAAAGAAAAAAAGAAAAAAAATTAAATGTTTTAATTTGCATTGAATTTGGTTCATATTTCAAAAAATATCAAAAAATATTTTTTCTTTTGGTATCCGGATTATAATTTTATACGTAAGATGTATTCTTGATATTAAATAGAAAAGTTTGTTTTGTTTTTATTGATGCTAGAGCAATTAGGTTCTTTTATCCTATAAGATAAAGATCTCCTTACCGAGGAGAACTTTTCTTCTCTTCTTAAGAAATCATTGGCAAGACAACTTTCAAAACCTTTTAAATTACATCAAATCGCGAAGCAGCTTACCTCAGGTAGGGTGCGTTAAAAGTGCTAATACCTTCCCTAACCACAACCAGTTTATTACCTATGAATCTCTGATAAAGACCAATACATTCAGGTTTCTTAGTAACCCTAAATTAAATACTAGGTGGCGACTCCCAACGAATCAAATCTAAGAAAAGAAAATCGCCAAAACGACGCTGCGCGGGAGACGTGCGACATACCAAATCTGAAAAAAAAACAAATTGAAGGGTTGTTTTGAGAATTTACAGAGTTAGACATGTAATCGAAGAGGAAAGAGAAAAGTAGAAGGAAAAAAAAATTGTTGGTGTCAAACTAAAATTTTGTTTAGCACACACACAACTTAAAAATGGAGGGGCCACCGAGACGATTCAAACTCCACTCTTAAAATTGTTGTTTGGTCATCTGGTGATATCGCATGCACCGCCCAAACAAAGCGGCTACCACGTACGTGATATAGTCTCTCTATTATAATAGTAACAAGAAAAACCCGAGTGAAAATACAAAAAAGCCCCTTGATGTAAGTTTATCTACTTTTAAGGATATTTAAATCATTTCATTGTGCTTAAAAAATAAAAATAAAAATACTAAAATACCCTTGTAGGCAAGCTTTAATTATTATTTTTGTGAATTTAAGGGTAGAATAATCATTTTATTGTGCATCATAAAAGTGAAAATGCTTAATTGTCTCTTTTAAATTTAGCAATGATCAATGGATCCTTGTGAAATTACTGAATTATCTCCAATCACTAGTTTGTTTTTTTGAAGAGCAAAATGGATATTTTACTGTTGATTACTACTTCTTGTTAATAATCTTAGACTTGTATCATTAGTTGCACTCATGAATCAATTAGTGAAATAGGACCTAGCTTCATTACCATTTTATTGTCATTAATGTATAATTGAATATCTTTCTTTACAATTCATTTTTTTATTCTTTCTACTATATTTAGAAAAGAAAAAAAAAACAGAGACAAAATCACATATGAACCAATTTGACGTTTAAACTTTCTTTCATTTCTTAGCATGTTTTTGAACACAACTGAGTAAGTATATCTTGCTTTCATACACCTAAGAAATGAAGATAATCAAATGCATAAAGAAACCAAGCAGTTACGAATATGAGAGAGAACCTTATCTACCTTCTCTCCTTTCTTTCAAATATCTTATGTCTTTACATGTTTCATTTGTGTTTCTCTTTATATTCTTTACATGCATTAATAGTTTTCAATACTCGTCTATTTTATTTTATTGATACTTTCTTAATATTAGTAATTAATGATGGATAAAAAATGACATCTTAATTATGCTATTAATCAAGGTTTTTTACTTTAAGTGATAAAGAGAAGTCTAATGCTTCATGTATGAGTACTACAACTAGTTTTTAAGAGAAACAACCTTTCTATATCTAAATAATCATATTCATCAGTGTTAGTTTTATCTATAAAAATATTTGAAAAATTAAATAATAGAATGTCAATACTTCTTCTAATGAGAGGATCATAGAATTAAAAATCTAACTTAAAAAAGGACACTCAATTAATATGAAAAAGAGAAGGAAAAATACTTTTTCATAAAATACAAGGAGTGAAACTCCCTGTGTGTGTGTGTGTCAAGAAAAGTATCTTTTGTAACTCAAGCATGCTTTTCCTCGATTAGAAACTCTCAATCGCCAAAGAAATCATACTCCACTAGCATGACCTCTAGAACACCATCTTCATCCAAAATATCAAAAATAAGAACCCAGTGTTAAGGTTTTCCTTAATAAAAACAATGCAATAGCTAAAGAAAAGAGAGTTAGAAAAAAAAGAAAAAAGAAAAAAGAAAATGAGGGAATGCATTGCAAAAACTATATTTCATTTCTTGTCATTCGCGTTTTTATTACAACCAGTCGTTTCTTCTAACTAACTTCAACCGCTACTAATATTGCTACGCTGCTTGTTTATGTATTCTTCATTTACTTTCGAAACTAAACAAGGATGAATTATCTATCGAAGTCAAGCTTGGGTGTCAATTTTTCTTACTTTATTAAGAACATTTCCCTACATGTCTTGAACTAAACCCTAGTATTCTTAGATATACGCCTTTTGGTATTACAAGTGGATCTCTTATTCAACTTTGGAAAACAGGTGAGCTTTAAGTACTTACCTTTGGAACAACTTATTATGTAGTAGAATTGCTGGTGCATGATAGATAATATTTTGATTTCTTTGGTTTTTTTGACAAAAATATGGTGGTAAGAAATCATTTGTAATTAGTAGTGTTTCTTATATAGCCTAAAATCTTGGTTAGTTTATAGGGCACCTAGACAAGGACTCGATAGGTAGGAAAATATAGACGTTAACCTTTTTCTTCTTGAATGGCATGCTTTCATGTTAAGATGAGCTTTAAATTGCACTTATATTTATAAACTTTAGTTTAATGGAAAACAAAAAAGATCGATTTAATTAGCTTCTTATAAAATTATCTTCATAAAATGCATCTACTTAATACAGTGATGCTGGTTCGTGGAAAGTGACAATTGTAACTATTCTATGTATGCTTCTTTCATACTAGAAATTATAGGAGCGAGGTAATGGTGGATAGTTTTGTTGCAAGTTAACATTAAGTTTTAACTCGTCTATTGTTTTGATTAGGTTGATACGTATAAGCATACACATATTCATAGGATTAAATTTAAATCTTGTTCAAATCATAACTATCTATATAGAATAAGTATTTTTATCTTATCAAGGCCTGGTATGGACAATATATCTAGGCCCTCTCTAATTAGATAGTATGAGAGCCAGTAAAAGTTGTTTAATCTTTAGAGATAGCTCTAGAAGAAGAACAACATGAACTATTTGAACAGGAATAATAACAATTCCAAAAGAGAAAAAAAATATGGATCACCTTTTAATAAACTGCCTCTCTTAAAAAGGAGAGAGGTAGTGAACAGGTCAGTCTTTCAAGAAAGGAGAAGATTTATCGTATAAGAAATTTCTAGTAGATCACCATAGTTTAATAAAGGAGGGTCTTCAGGTTGATGACCTCCTCGTATGGGGTCAAGTAGGAAGTTCAACCAAAAACATAACCCGTGGGACATCTTCATTTCTATAGTATTTTTTTTGTAACTGATCACATCCCAGTTATTATAGGGTAACAATATTTATTTTCATTTTGCAATCATTTTTTTTTAATATTACACCTTTCATCTGAGTTAAAGCTGATTTTCAATATAAATAAAATAACACTAATACCCTCATACATTTTAAAATATTAAAGCTAATAATTACTATACCACTCATTCTCTTTCTTTCACCTCACATTCTCTCCCTCAAAGACTCATCTCATTGTCTAAAAAATATTTTTCCCTTCGTTTCTCCTTCACTGTCACCTTGCCTTTGCAGAAGAACCAACTTATAGGGTAGATTTAATATTAGCTGACTCTCGAGTCTGCTTGTTTTTATCCAAGACAAGAGTTCCATTATCATCATTGTCATCCAAATTTATGCTTTGGTTTTGTGATTGTGTTGATGTTTAGACCTTTGTTGCACATGGGCATGTGGTGTAATAAGATGTTGGGATTGAGAAGTCACCACCTAGTTGTTTGATTCAGGATCACTAGGAGACCTAGATGTACTGGTCTTATCAGAAATTCCAAGGGTAAGGGACTGGTTATGGCTAGTGAAGATATTAGCACCCCTAAGCACCTTAGCTAAGGTAAACTGCATTGTGTGGTTTATATATGGTTTAAAGGTTTTAATAAATTAGTAACCAATGGTTTGTCTATGACTCGAAATAAAGATTTACTCTTATGAATAAATTTGACATTTTGAATTTACTATAGGCTCGTATGCCTAGATAAATTCTTAGGGGAAAAGTCCATGTAGATGCCCTAACAGAGTTCATCTATCTTAGAAAGCAAGAGTGTTTCCCGCAACTCGTATATTGTGATGAAAAATACTCCCAATTAAAATTGATAAATCTAAAAAAAATCTGAGAATTTTTTAGTCAATTCCTAATATTTAAATACCAGCTTACTTGTCGGTTTAATATTTATACCAGAATATTGACCATTAATTTTCAGAGAAAGAAACAACTTAGGGTTATTGAAATATTGATAAAATCCTTAAGAAATTTTACAAACTTTTTGTAAATTCCATAAAAATACAAAGAAATACAAAAAGGTTTCTAAAACAATGCTAGAACATTTTTTCTCTTTTTTATAAATAAAAATGCAATTTTTGTAAGGATTGAGTCATATACAACAAGCAGAAATCATTTTTGTCGTATGCAATTAAAATATTTGGTTAAAAAAACTTTTATATTTTTATGATTTTCCTTTTTTATCATTTATTTAACACAAAATAAAATGCAAACACGCATACACATTTTTTTTACTATATTTTTACTCACACACCCCACAATTACATGTTTACAAGTCACAAAAAAATCAAAATTTAAAAATAAATTCAAACACACATTAAAATTTTAAAATTTGTAACATGGTCCTTCCAAAGGTTGGAAACAGGTTAAAGAGATTCCTAGGAACTCAGGAAACATACTAGAAGATTCTGGGTTGCTAGAATAGTGGTGGCGCGTGGGTTTCACGTGTTGTCCTTATTATCGGTGCATGGGTTCATGCGTCATCACTTACGAGGACCAAAAATGGGTGGATTGGGCAGATCTCATCTTCTTCTTCATGTCTGTACCAGCAGTGAGGGGTACCACCACCTGCAAAACTAAGAAAAATCCACAAATAGTCGATTTTATTTATTTATTTATCAGATCTGCCTCTCTTTATCTCTACTATAACTTTTGTTATTTTATTTTCATATCTACTCCTCTCTATTTGCTGTAAATGAGGGTTGTTGTGAGTGAAGGGAGGCTGATGACACTGCCATAAAAAAAAAAAAGCGAAGGGAAGCTATTGTGTTGTCGTGGCTGATGGTGGCACCATTGCTTCTCTTCCACCATTGGTGGTTTGTTGTTTACATGTGTGGGATGGGGAATGGCTGTTACAGGAAAGAGCTACCAGTGTGGGTTATTGCCAAGAAAGCTTCAACCGATCAAGAGCTACTGGTGTAGGGTAATGGCTGGTGTTGTTAAGGGCTCACGAGTTTGTAGAGGAATGTGGTTGTGGTTTCGGTTGGAAGGAAGGATAAAATGGTTGGTAGCGGCGTTAGGTTTGACAATAATGGAAACAGAGCTGTTGTGGTTGTGAGGTGTTTGGTGTCGTTAGTGTTGAGGATGAAAAAACTAGTGATGTGGGTGAAAAAAATAAAAGTGAGCAGCAATCAGTTTTTTGGTCTTCCCAGCGGCTAAGTTTAGGTTTATCAGGGCTTGAAGATGATAGGTTTCTCTCTCTCTCTCTCTCTCTCTCTCTCTCATTTTTTTCTTTGTATGGATGACAAATATTTTATGTAAAGATGGGGGCTATGGTTTTCTTGTTTGTGGGGGTGAGAATCTGTTTTTTTTTTTTTTAAGTTTTTTCTTCAAGTTTTTTGTTGGCCTTCCTAGAATTCCCTCTTTTTTGTGTAACCACCTATTTATAACTAATTTTTTTTTGTCTTCTTTCTCTTAATTTCTTAGTCCTCAAGCAATCTAAATTTTCTTTGGTCCCTCATTTTCTTCCTTTTCACTTTTGGTCCCTTTGCTTATTTATTATATTTTGATTTTGATTTTTTTTATTTTGATTCTAAAAAAAAAGGCAATATCAACGTTGACTTAAAAAGCGCGTTAACAATATTATTTTAATTTTAAATTCTTAAAAAAAGTTGAAAATAATACAAATATATCAAGAATATAAGTAAAAAATTAAATAGCAACAACCTTTATTTTATCTCCAAAGACTTTTGCATTTGTACAAAGGCAATCATTGAAATTGTTTTACCAAGGCCTTGAAATGTGAGATCATAATGAGTGTGTTGACGAAAATATAGATCAAAACAAAAAAAAAATTCATGAACAAAAACAATAAAAATAAAATGGACTTCTCTAAATCATTAGCATGATCACCAACTAAAATTCCACCTAAACAATGTACACTTTATCAATAAAACCATGAGCTCGTTAATAACCCCACCATTAATTGTGATAGTTATATGAAGAGAAGAGACAAAAAAGATTTTCTAAGCTTATAGTGGACAGATATCCTTCTATTTATGTGTTTAGATGGGAGGTAGCTTTAACTTTTTTTTGTGGGACCCTTATAAAAAAACATGTTTTTTTAGTTTTTGAAGATGTGATTTATGTTTAAAGGGTGTTGTACCGTTGAATCACACCTCCAAACCAAACACACTCATGTCGGCCTTCGTTTGCCTCACCTCCAGTTAAGAAAGAAAGATGAGTTGATGATCAACCCGATCAACCAGGTGACCCTCTCTATAAAGCAGTGGCGTATGACCACCATTGTTGCAATTAATGGAGGTCTTTTATGTGATTTAGTAGTAGTGTACTCCAATAATAAAAATTTATTTTCTAAAAGCTCTATAAAGTGATGAGATCTATATACAAATGTGTTGTACTTGTCGTTGAGGAGGAAAATGAGATAGTGGCGGCTAGGGTGTAAACTTGTTATTTAGGGAAAATGAATTTGGTAATTTTTTTTTTGTTATTTTTATATTTCAAGGGCTTTTTAGTTATCATTTCAAGTATAATACCGGTCTTGTAAATTATATTTTTAAAATCCGGTCCAGTTCGGTGGGTCGATCCTGAGCTGGAATCAAGCCGGGTTAAAAAAAAAATAGGGAAAGAAAACACCCAGTGTGATTTGGCGGGTTGACCTGACAACCCGGTCAAAACCCGGAATCCGGGTCTTAGACCGGTGTAAAACTATATTGTAAATAAATATATATTTTATAATACCAAGAAAATTAAAGAAAAAAAGTGTAATATTTAAAAAAATTGGTTGCAAAATTAATAAATTAATAATAAAGATAATAAATTAATAATAATCACGACTCACGAGCCACTCGTCATATCTATATATAAATCAAAAAAATTTACTCAATTAAAATGAAAAACGAAGTGGACGAAAGAAATTCTTATGAACGTGGCAATCAATACTTGGCTGGAGGATCCATGATGTGATGATGTTTGGGTGCACTCGCAAAGCACAGGCACAAACAAAACACACTCGAGTGGAGAGGCGCGTGGAGCATGGAATGGACAGTGTCGGCGGCCATGACTAAAACCAAAAGACAAAGGGTTTGTTGGGGTGG
>Ga0307515_10008466_pt1 | contig 20040 bp, 19 predicted proteins | sample 17_EM_MG_FD_194513 | JGI IMG/M metagenome (GOLD analysis project Ga0307515, IMG submission 194513) | Populus trichocarpa ectomycorrhiza microbial communities from riparian zone in the Pacific Northwest, United States - 17_EM | ecosystem: Host-associated > Plants > Roots > Unclassified | place... | reverse complement strand
GATCTCGTCGTGGCCCCCGCCCGATGCCACCTGGAGCGCGTTGCCGTGGCGTCCACCTTGCGCGTTGACGTCGGCGCCCTTGCCCAGCAGCAGCTCGACGATCTTGTCGTGGCCCCCGCCCGATGCCGCCTGGAGCGCGTTGCCCCAGCGTCCTCCACCTTGCGCGTTAACGTCGGCCCCTTGACTCAGCAGGTACTTTACCGCATTCACCAGACCTCCAAATGATGCGTAATATAACGCTGAAGCTGGTTCCTCTCCTCTATTGACTGGTTCATTGTCCCATGGCCGATCTGGGCGATAGAGGCTGTAGCAATTTCTATAGGAACTTCTATGAGAGCAGAAAAACTCTCCGATAAAATCCTGCAGTGTTTCGTCCTTACTTTCAGCTGCAGCAGCATTAGCCATCCAGTATCTTGCGCTGTACTGCGCTAACGGAAATCTCTGCCTGATCTCCTTAGTTGGAAGCTCTATGTCCAAGTGCAATAAATATGCAAGGCAAACTGTTGCAATTGATGCTTTAGCAGCAATCTCCTGAAAATTCTGCGCGATATCTTTGTCAAGCCGGTTTGAGGTTAAGTATTCCTTAACCGAGAAATGCGCCAACTGAAGCTCGATAGGCCTATCATCTTTATCGTACGAACTGTCCTTTGCGGACACCAAGACCACTAAGCTTGAACAGTAACACGAGATCTCGCGGGGATTAGGCATTCTATACTTTAGATTAAAGTATTGATCTCCTTTTATATCTACTACTATTGCGTCAAGGGCCTCCTCAATCTTCAATGGCCGCTCGGAGTATGTCAAGAATTGAAGAATCCTTGTAGCATTCTGCTTGTGTTGCTCAGGAATACTACGTAAGATCCTGGCGTAAGTTTCGTCTAACGTCTTCGGAAGGGATGCGAGAGCATTTTGGAGAGTGCGATAATCTAGACAATTTTCCAGCGTATCAAGCTGACATGCAGCCCATCGAAACCTATTGACTATTATCATCTCTTACAGATAATAAATTAATAATAAACTACTTAGTCTCACATTCCATCTGCTTTCTTCATAAGTTCGGTCTCAATCTCATTCTGAACTTCCAGTTGTGATCGCCATCTCTCAAGACCATTTTCCTCTCTAACTCTCGCACGAACGTAGGCACGGATATCATCAGAAATAAGGCTGCTCTGAATGGGCACTATATCGTTATTATAAGCAAACTTCCTTATTCCGAATTCGATGTCCGGTTCTGGTCGACTTGTTATAAGAAGGTGGACGTTTCTTTGCTCCGAGTCTAAGATATCTTTTATCCAGGATAGTAAGCCTTCTGTTGAGGGTCCTTTTCTTGTATGGCATTCGTCAAGTGCATCTAGAACGAGCCAGACTTCCTTAACTTGCTCTATCATATGTAATAAGACTTTGCAAAGTTCTCCGCTAGTTGGTTGTCGATGTCCATCTTTGCAAGAGGAAAAGAGAGAGTCCAGCTGTTTCGAGGTCTCTACATAATTATAGTAGAGCTGACTAATAAGGCCGCGGAACATGCTGTCAAGTGTTTGCTTTTCTATATCGGTAAAGTCGAAGTAAAAGTAGAGGACGGGCGGAGAAGACGGTATACTATTAAGATCCTTAACAATGGCGGAGCTAAGAATTGTCTTGCCACATCCAGGAATGCCGTAAAGCCATAAAAATGAGTTTCGCCGCGTCTTCCATTCGGTGAAGGCTTTACTTGTTAAGAACCAGAGTCCTGAGCCTTGGTAGCGTTGCTCCAGAGCTTTGTTGTAATTTGTTGATGGATCTGGTGGATGTAGCCACTTAATGACTTCTCGTTGATGATTAATAAGACTTAGTGTGTCAACGCTATTCCTTGTCTCTTTTATACTGTCAAGAACTGCATATATTATTAGAGACTTGCTGTCAGCTCGACTTGAAAATGGCTAACCCTGGCCTAGTATGTCCTTCACTGGGCGTTCTCTGTCAACCTCGCTTGGCTGTACATATTCCAAAAGTTCCTTTGCGCTCGCTGCAGCTGTGGCTGCAGCGTGTTTCTGCCAATCCTTGTTCTTTTGTGAGTCAGCATAATCGCTGATCCCTCGGATAACAATGCACGGAAAGTCGTTCATCAGTCCTGCTGCCTCCATTTCGACACACAACAAGTTCCCGCCAAGACTCTTGTTGAGAGTGTCACGAATCTTGGCGTCCTTGATAACTTGGTTACCGGATGCGATTAGGCCATAATGAACGCGCACGTTTCTTGGCCTGCTCTGCTCCCCACTAACAGCCCTGCTCACTGCGTTGCTCGTCACTTGCTCGGCCTCATGGTCCATAGGAGCAAACGACCACCAGCCTAAAAGGTAAGCGAGTAGTGCCAGGGTCTTCTCCCAGAGCATTAAGAATATGACTTGCCAGTAGCTCCATCTAAGATAAGAATTGTCCAGTACGAACAAAGGGTCCTTGAGGGAATCAGACCAGATATATTTGGGTACTAGGCTTGGCCAGTTCTTTTGCAGATCGTCCAGATATTGAGGGATCTTAGATCCATTCATCTCGTGGGTAGTCTCCAGTTTCGTTAATGCTGTCAGCAGTGCGCTTGGTGGATTGTTTAGCGCACCGGTTCTTCTGAAGTTGCCACCTTCTTCCGCCTTGCCAAGATCCCACTGGACCACTCCAGGATACTGATCGACCGGTGTACTAATCACAACGTCGCCGAGTCTGACCTTGGGTGGAATACCACCGCCGATGCCAACCATGAGGCCGACCTTAATGGATGGAAAAGTGCTGACCATCCGGGCCGCGACAGTCGCTGCTGGATTATTGCCGTATTTGCCTTTCGGCAGACAGGCTATGACGATTTTATGGTTGCGAACCGATCCCAGGGTATATGTGTTGTGGTCGTGTAGTGGCTTGGGGAGATCTGGATGTATTTGGTCTAGCATAGCCGTGGCTGCGGTCTGCTCCTTGGGCAGCGCGCAAATCCATCCCACAGTGTAGTCATTATGGGTGAACTTAGTCGAATGAGACGAGTTGTCCGCCTTTCTTGTCTTGGTCTCGTTAGACACAGGGCATTCCTTCCCAGTATCGCCGTTTCTTTCCGACATCTTTGAATCGTTCAGTGTAGAGGTTCAGGTTGGAAAGGGTCCCTCGGACGATAGGGACTGGCAGCGCTTCCACGATCAATCGCCTTCTGCCAAGAGATATGTCGAGAGAACAAAATGACAATATAGCAAAACAAAATTGGCAGTCTCGATACGTAGGGCCCGAAGTTTGCTATATTCGCTTAGAGGACGATGACTGATAGAGTGTGGAGAATGCAGCCGACGTTACCCTTGTTAGCATACGTCTGGCAGAAACATAATAGTCAGCGACACTTACAGACCGAAGTGTCATATAGATGAGGAGAAAGGAGAATGCAATGAGAGCGGAACATTGGGCCTGAATTCAGCCTTCGGGGCTGAATCTGGCGGGATGGTCTGATTGCGGCCTCACGCATGTACGGATTCGATCGGGCACAGGAAACACCCAACAGAAGGCAAGGACAGATGGTGGCTGTTTAATAATAATGCTTTTTCTTAGGGCACAACCTATGTGATCGACGATGTCACGATTGGTAGGCGGCGATATTTTCAAGTAGTTGGCTCTAAATTTGTCACGAGACAAGATATAGTGGTCCGGGCGCTGTAGACTTTCTCACGACCCATCGCTGGAGATCTTCTACTTGTAGAAGGAAAAACTTGACAACATGATATCCTCAACCTTGCCTGCGCAGGGACGTTAGCTCTATCGTTCAACGGCGTGTGCCCAATGTACTAAAATGGACATGTCAGTCACCTTTGGTGAAGACATGGCATTCCATATCGTCCAAGTCGAGCCGCTGGGTCTATCGGCCAAGGAACCCCAGTTTTCGCACTTCAGTGACCCTAGGACCCCAAAAGCTCAACAGAGTCCTATCATCAAATTTCAGTCCCTTTTTTCGAAATTGCGTATTAAATTATTTTCTGCTATTTGATAACTTGAATTTCTCACTGTCGCGATTTAGAGATCAGATAAAATAAACTTGGGAACAAAGTTAAAAAATAAAGTCGAATCTAAAGGTGGCTCAGCCGAATCCTTCGTCTTTACATTATTAGACTGGCTCGTGTTACATTCAAAGAAAGGCTGCAGGTAAAGCTCATTGGCAGCCCTCCCGAGTTTCACTGCCTCCTTTGCGGACTAAATGCTTCGGTGATTACTGTCCATGCTTGAATCCTTCGAAAATCTTAGGACCCTTACAACGTCGTCTCCTTAAAACAATCGAGAAAAAGACTCCCCGCATCGCGCTCACTAATTATCAGGTACTTGCCACTTCCTTATTCGCGCAACGATCAACTCATCATATCGCGTACCATTATGTCGCGTACCATTATCGGCCCGTTAAAGTCAACCTTCACCCCTCCACCCGCATGCTCTATCCTGGTGGCCCAATGCGCGACCTGTACCATTGCCTGGCAAGGACAATCATGTTATAGCATCGATAGCAGCGATGAAGGCGCTGAGGACCAGGCGTCGTGTTGGCCTCCGGCAACTGCCACCACTCCGCCGGCACCGCTGGCAGGATGGGGCTTCTACTCTCCTGGTTTGAACTGTCCAGTTGGCTATACTAGCGCCTGTACAGCTATATCGCAAGCACAAGGATCATCATCATCAGTATCGCTGATAACCCCATTTGTGTTCCAATATTCCCTCAATGCTGGCGAGACTGCCGTTGGCTGTTGTCCTACGTGTGTTGCCCGATTCTCCAATGCACTCCCCCTATAAGTTACTTCTACTAATAATTAGAAAAGTGGCTATTCTTGCTCAAACAACCCACAATACAGCTGGCAGACATGCGTATCAATTGCTACGTCTGCCACATACTCAGCTGTCACGTGTGAGTCTGGAACGAGTGGCGGCTTCGCATTTTGGACCATCCCTTTCACGACCGTCTCCGCCGTAACCATCTCCGAAGTCTCACTCTACGCGCCCATGATCCAAATCAACTGGAAGGCCTCCGACCGGCCCGTGAAAACTGTAACCGTAGGATCAACCTCAGCCTCAACCTCCGCCACCTCCGCCACCGCCTCGACCAGTGCGGCGGCGGCAGGCAGCTCCTCCAGCGGCCTAACGACGGGCGCCAAAATCGCCATCGGCGTCGTCGTCCCGCTCGTCTTCCTCATCGGCCTCGGGCTGGCCCTGCTCGTACTGCGGAAAATGCGCCGCAACAGGACGGTTTCCGGTTCCGGCGGCGTCCACTACAGCGGGGTCCCCGCCGAGCAGGTCCACGAGCTGCAGGGCTCGCATCCCGGCGGCATGGCTTCGGGCGTGAAGCTGAACCCGGGCCCGCCGCAGGAGCTGTTTCAGCATCATGGGCCTGTATACGAGCTTGGCTCGCCGGTGCGTCCGATAGTCCCAATAAACCGGCTGCGACAACGTATCAGTAGGATGTCTGATCGCCGTTAAGGTTGTATTTTCTGGAAATCTGGACTCCGTGGCGCTGTAGGGGAGTCCTCGCTGTGTATACTTAATAGCGCCGACTTGAATTCTTGGCCATTCCATTGCCAATCGGTATGCTTGAATTCTCGTAAGCCGGGGGAAAGGAATCCCCCAATCGTGGAAAATGGCCTGGCACGGAATGGAGTTGCTCGAGATCAGGAGGACAGATTCGACTGGCCCGGCCCTTCCGCCTTATATGAATAGCGCATTCCTAATTTGCTGAGCGAATTGGAGAATCACCATTTATTAGCTTCGCGAGATTGACTACGGCAAAGCTTGTCGAGAAAACTGATGGGCGTGCTGGGAAGGCCTCTAATGGAATTGCGGTCGAGGATGAAGAAGAGTTAGCAAAAGCCAAACGGATGACGTGTTAGGCATGAGATCTGCTTCAGCTCGCATTTCGTAGTGCGAAAGGGTCAGGAAGAAATGTCGGCAATTTGATGGTTAGGCAGGTGTGGTTTGGAGGACCGTAAATCGAAGGTGTAAAATCGTCTATCGCACCACCCCGCATTAGCATTCTGTGTTGCGCTAGCCATCGAGAGATGAAAATAGGGTTTCCCGTGTGTCGCTGGAGTGTAATTTCGTCTCCCAACTACGCCTTCATGGATGCCTTCAGACACCGAGGAAATCTTAACAAGGTCCTCTGCAGGATTAGTTCCGAGGTCCTCGAAAACCCGCATGGTGTCGCAAGGAATAGTGGAGAGGCTTTGATCGGTTGTGCGTAAGCGTTATCAGCGGTGTATGGAATAGTGCATATTCCTTATTGCTGAAGTGGGATAAATATAAGGATCGTCAAGATCCAATGTTAACATATTCAATTAACTGCTTGAATCATATACTAGGACGGCTATGTGCATACGTCCCTAACTAAATAAATATCATAGAATGCTGAAAACCCTCCAAGCCACGCCGCTACGAACTAATCTCATCCACAACCTTAACGAAGCCCGACCAAAAGCTACGCCCCCAACCTAGCCTCCGTGGCTCTGTAACCAGCGTCGGCTCATCGATATCTGATAGCCTCTCCGGTCTTTGTTGCTGCGTGAAAACCTTCAGATCCGGCGTTTGGAAGGGCGAGCTCGACTCAGGTGAGATGCGAGCGAAGTGCTTCTCCCAAACCCATCCCTGCTTGCGATCGTCGTCTTGACTTATCGCGAGCCAGATCTCATCGTGTACGCTAACGATGTCAAAGATCTAATGCATAGTTAGCGAATTTGTTAGGGACGAAGGAGAGTTTCTCCTCACCTCGCCAGGGCTGTAGGATAGAAATGGAATTCCGCCTTTGCCTACTCCTTGTCCAACTTCTTGCGTGCTTAACGCGTTAAACTCGAATAGGCTGGCGGCTAGGAATTGAACCCCCATGTCAGAAGGGGGTCTTTCGTCTGCATTAACCTTTTCTGGACTGAGAGCCGGGGTAGAATGGCTCGATATTGAGGTGGCAAGGGTGGAAATTGAGGTGTGGGGAGTTCTTCGAGGAGAAGAGGGTAATATTGTTGCACTGGATAGTAATGCTAGAGCTGAAGATAGTGATATAAGAGTATCGGATGCTGAGGTTGAGGTAGGTGAGGATTGTGCAAGGGTGATAGAAGAAGCTAGTGGGCTCGTATGGGATGCAACTGAATTGTTGGAGGATGATATTCGGTTTTTAGAAGGTGAGGCGGGTGCGTCAGAGGATGATAAAGTGTTGGAGGAGACTGACATCGGGATTAAAGTAGCTGACAAGCGAGAGATGTTTTCATGTGACATCCGCATTGTTCTCGCAGCACTTTCATGATTTTCCTCGCTTTCTTCTAGAACGAGCCCCATACTCTTGAAGCTTCTGTAGAAGGAGCCACGATCAGAACTAGCATCATCGTCGTCTTCAACCATCTGGTCGACTGCATTTGGAAGAGTGGCAATATCAAACTGCTCATCTACCATTGATAATCGTAGAGATCGCAGGTCATCGAAGATCTCGCGAGGGACCTGGACAGTCGGTATGGAAGCACCAGGTTCAGATAAGTCGATGAGATCTCCTTCCGGAGTGTTAACTTTGCGTTTCCCCTTGGATACCTGTCTACGGGCCGCAGCTAAGGCTCTTCGATATGCTCCTGAAGTGACTATCAACTCATCAAAATCAAATTCAGCCATACTACTCCTTGATGCGGCTTCTCCAGTCATGCTTTCCCTAGTGGTATCAGTGCCTAGGATTGATCCTGGAATCGGAACATGCCGATTTGACTGTCGGAGAGATTGCGTTCGATGAGCTACCTTCTCTAGCACAGCGCTGTTTTCTTGTATGATTTGTTTCATCTCGGATATCGATTCCCTGTCGTTGTGAGCATAAGTAAAGTTAAGAGTAAGGTTTCGCGAACATTTGCATGACCTGAATTAGCACGCTTACAGCGGACTGCTGCCCTCGGAGTTGCACCAGTAAATCATTCATCCTCTCTCCATTCCAAACTGCGCGAAGTCTCGTTTTCCACCGAAGATTTCTTGGGTCCGTCGGCCTCGCAGTGAGCTTGCGCACCTCATCGTCAAGGCATGAGAAAACGACCATGCATCCCGTCAATGCTGTATCAAAGGTGGCCAGGAGCTCTGGTCTGGAGCGGAACTGGTTACTCGAAGCTTGTGGATCCTGGATAAGCAGTGACTGGATTTGCACCAACGATGCGCTTATAATAGTTGTCTCGTTGCATATTGATGCTATGGTAATTCCGGCGTCTTTGAACTTGGTGCACAAATCCCGAAGCGTCGTTGCAGAAGTAAGGCCGACGGCGGTGATCTTGGCCTGTGTTCAAGTCAGATGTAATTCAAACAAATTGCACCGCTAAAACCAGCCTCCGGGGGTTACTGTAGGTGACCGTGCTCTGTGTATTTGTTACTCACCACACTAGCCGTAATTGTTAAAGGATCCATTTACGATACAGATTTCTCACGGACAGCAATTATGTACGAGCCGAGTCAAATTATGAATAAACGAAAATGTGGAATCTGGGAATGTGCGGATTTTTGTGCGGACTTATACCCAGCCACCCCCATCTGCATCCTTGAGGCGGGAGGTCGAGAATACTGCAACCTCCCAGCCTTGCATCGCTCACTTGCTTGCCGAGTGACCCCGCTGGCATTAGACACGGGAATCCCTGCTAGAATTGGTACGATTGTCCCGTGAGTTGGTGGCACACGTTCAATGGTAAGCGAGCCAATAAGAGGTTCTACATTAACGTCCTCATCGTTCCATGAAGTCATGCAACTCGCGATAACAAGGCCTTATATAGCCTAAAATATATGTGCGGGTAGCCTCTCTTGCAGAGGCTCAACAAAGTCTATATCATTGGAAGCATGTTTGCTACCTATTTGGCGGTAGACTTGTTAAATAAAGCTATGTAGAGCTGCTTGGTCTTCGCGCACAGACTGCCAACTCGTTGGACGCCACCAGCGCATGGAATACGATGCATTGCGCCGACATACTGCATAATGACAAAACCGGTGCTAAAGGTATCGGAAAAAAAGTGCTCAAAGCTTTCCGATATTAACGGCCTGTAAGTTCGATACAACCCGCTCGTCCTATTTGAAGCCCATTTATGAATCCCGTGTACGAAGGAGCTTGAAGGTAAGCACGCGAGATTTAAGGGCACCCCAACCGCCAGGCTCAACCGGATCTCCTGGCAATCCTTGAGTACGAACAACTATGGCCTTGGGCAAGCTCTGCTTGTATAGATAGTCTAGCAGATATGGCACTTGCTTATCTAACGCGCTTCACTCAGTCGAGAATAATATGCCTCAAGACCTTATGAGCCCCTAGCCAGGCTGAGACTTCAAAAACACCCACACCGAATCGCACCGCAAAATCGCCTTTCCAAAGGACTAGTATGACATTATAGACATCATGCGTCTGTGACAAAATGACTAGATCGTATAGTGATGGGTTCCATTCTTCAATGTGTATAGTCTCATTCACAGAATGTGTCAGTAGCGATTTCCGTCATTTAGTGTAGGTATGCTCCAATCGTTATTTCCTAAATATCCAGGAGCAACAGCACTAGCATTGATGGCACGGGCGACGAAATGAAGCATACCCTGGACGGCGCTCCAATCAGTATTAATATACGACACATATACCCTTTCCCAGCTGAGACTATTGCGGAATGTCGCGCCAATCGAAATTGCATAGGCTTCTTCTTCCAAAGGCTTCGTGCCAGTCCTTTGCGCTTGTGCGATTTCTGACTTGATATGTTCTATAGCTTCTTCGGTCAGGATATAGCCGAATTTATGGCACAGGATCTTTCCCTCTAAGTTCTCAATGTTCAGAAAGGCAACGCCGCCAACCCATCCAGCCCAAGTCCAACTTGGGAAGCATGGGGGAGAGCGTCTGGTTATCTCGCCTCGGGAGAACCAGAGTAAGTAGTTTTCGATCTTGTGCTCTGGTATTCTATGGAGTAGTACTCCACTGTGTCCCTTTCTCACAAGCTCGCTTCGCAGCACTGCTGTGAGGCCCGCAAAGGCGTCCAGAATGTCTCCGGGATACGATAAGTTACTTGCTGTGTATTCCTCTACTAACCTGCAATACGCAAATGGCGTGAAGTCTTTATCCGATCCTCCCGCATGATACCTTTCTTCCGTTCGACGTAAGCAGTGCAACGGATTGGCTTCGTGCACACGATATCCCTTGTGGCCAAAGTCAACCTCAGGTGCGCCGAAGGCCTCCGCCTCGAAGGCAGAGTTGCAGTAGAAAAAGACTTGCTCGGTAAAGAAGTAGAGGCATCGTCTCGAGAGCAGTCGCTCCTGGAAGGTCCACGCTCGCGTTCGGACATGTGAGCTTGAAAGTGCGCTCTGGAATGTTGGTCGGGAGCGTAAGAAGCCGAATGGAACGCCGCCTAGAGCAATGACCGGATACACTGGTATGCCACGGGAACCTGGACGGACGCCAGGAAGGCCTGCATTGGCACTAACGCCGGAAGCTGCTACAATAGTCATATGTGCATGACTATAAACAATATCCATTCTTTCAATTTGTCGATGTTTATAGTCTGCATCGTCTTAGACTATGGACAAACGATCAACCCAGAGATAACGTATATCCAGATTGAGGGTGAATCTAATGGCATCTTGAACAGTTAGAGGAAGGTCAACACGATTAGATGAAATGGCGCCTGGCTGCTGCAAAGCCTGGAAATTGCTTTTTGTGGTCTGGAGTCCCTGAACATTACCCCACGAGTAAGATAACGTTAAGTATCTCTTTTGAAATTGGCTTTGAACTGGTCGTCCTTGGATCACGTCTATAAGAATGAGGTCGGTAGGCTCGTTGTATCTATCGTCGACCAACCTTGAGTTACAGCGTTCACCGTCCGTATTTGTGCATTTCCAGAGCCATTTACGAACTAGACCTGTTGAGAGCTGCGACCCTTCAATGATGCCTTCGGATTCATCAGGGATATCTCTAGGACTAGACATCCATGAGCTATTGCTATTGAAAGACAAACGCTTCTCGGCCAGGTTTTCTTCGATCAGCTTGAGCGGTCGACCGTACTTCTGTTCGCTTTGCACAGTGCCATTTGATTGCAAAGTATGGACCCAGGTAATCTCGTGCTGGGCTAATAGTTACACAATCCAAGGCTCTCTAGCCGCGTACTCGAAAGCCGCGATGCCAATTGTGCTAAATCTGTCAAGATGCGTATAACTAGATTTTCAACGTCGCGTGCTCGAAGGATCCTGACGGTCGGTTTTTTGGCTCGGAGATGGTAGAGCACTTGGCTAAATGCGATGCCGAATTGGATGCTATCGCCGAGAGTAAAAGCTGGAAGAATGGTTGAAATTCTCCTTCGTAGCTTCTCGATATCTAACTGTCGACAATCCTTACAAAGATTCCGGTCGCGTTTTGTATCTGAAGAATGAGAGCCTGAAAAGAAATTTCGGCGAAATGAATATAACTGATTCATGGTGCTAGAGATCGGACGATAGACAGCAGAACGCAGGCACATGGTGGACTAAATGAGGGTATAGAATACCGTGACATGTCAATCTGAATGTATTGCACTTTATCTATGGCTTGCAATTGGCCAGAGGAGTTAGTCTTCAGAGGTAATCAGTCTCCATCGTGCTGCTGCTGCTTGGAGCTGAAAGACACAAGGCTGAGTCGCGATCTCGTTTAGGTTTTCCTGTTCCAGCAAGCAGATCAGAAGCAGCCAAATTCATGTTAGTGTAATCATGGGTCTTGACGTGGGCAACAGCCTCGGCCTGGAGTTGGGTAGCAGGCAAGCTTGCCAACCCTGAAAACGAAGCCAAACCCTACCCGATCTTTCCTCATGACTTGAAACGAATATCTATATTACCCTTTCTTCCACCATGATAGCTTCCACGCGCAGGTGGTTCCGGCGCAATCGGACCAATTTCGCTATCGGAGCTGGCGTGCTGGGGGCTGGATATCTTGCAGGTCAATATATCCTGGGCAAGGTCTCAGAAGCGCGGCAGCGCATGAGTGACGACCGCATTGCGAAGGAGAAGTATGCTCTTTGAATCCTTATGCCTACGCACGCGTCGAGATCGATGCTAACTGGACCCCCGCCAGCCTCCGCCGACGATTCGAGCAGAATCAGGAAGATTGTACCTTTACGGTCCTTGCTATCCTTCCTACCGCGACAGAAAATATACTTGAGGCGCTGCCTGTTGAACAAACATTGAGCGAGCTTCAGAAGCAAAAAGCAGAGAGATTGTCAAGGAGTGTGGGCCCCTCCGAGATTGCCACCTCGGATGTGCAATCGGCACCACCGAGTGTGACGGATGATGATGGAAAGAGCTTGACTAGCTTTCAGAGCGAGAGTTATGTTCACGCCAGCCAGATTGGCGACAGCAGCAGCGGAAATGGAGAGGGTGGTGGTGATGGTGTGCCTCAGGCTTCCCAACGGCAGAAGAAGACTAAGCTTCAATTATGGAATGAGATGAAGATAAGCTGTGAGTGCTCTAAAATCTCTTTCTACTAAAACTGATTTGGGCAGCAATTGCGAGGGCCTTTACCTTGATTTACACTCTATCCCTACTCACACTCCTCACTCGAATACAACTTAACCTTCTCGGCCGTCGCAATTACCTCGCAAGCGTTGTCTCACTAGCTTCACCACCTACACATGAGTCCTGTATAAATTTGGAGAATAATGATGATGATAACTTCGAGCATGCTTATGGCAATGATTTTGAGACAAACCGGCGATACCTGTCTTTTAGTTGGTGGCTACTACACCGAGGATGTTTGGACATAATGGACAAAGTCACCACTGCCGTGAAAGAAGTTTTCGGCAGAATAGACCCACGTGAAGAAATTACCCTGGAGAAGCTCTCTGAGCTCACACTAGAAGTACGAAAGAAAGTCGAGGGTGCTACAGATGAGCGGAGAAGGTATGCAATCCTGTTTCAAGCTCATTCGCCCATCAGGCCAAACTAATCCTTTAAAGAACCTGTAAATGGCTCCCCTACCTATTGCCGGGTCCGGACCAAGAAGACTACGTCCTTCAAGAATCAGGGATGGCCACCGCGTCGACGACTACCCCAGCATCACCTTCCCTCCGCCGTCTCCTAGATGAAACATCTGACCTTATCGACTCTCCAGCCTTCACCCACGTTTTAACCCTCCTTCTCGACTCGGCATTCTCTCTTTTAATTGATAATAAAATAGCCGCCCTATCCTACAAAATACCACCAACCTCTGCGTCTACCGCACGGGTGCAAGAGATTGTCGGCGCCGACGCAAAAGCTAAAGTGGCGAATAGTCTTGCGGTCTTCTGCAGACAGGCACACAGCATTGGTAGCGGCATGAGCAACGAGTATCTGGCAGCTATGGAGAATGTCAGAGACCTTGAAGCTTTCGCCGCGGTGGTGTATAGTAGTAACTTCGAGTTTGAGACACCAGAAGCCAGTGCCGGAGATTTGGGTGTTGACCGGAGTAAATTCAGCCGGCCGAGTACGGCTAGCGCTGCCGATAAGAGCTCGGATAGCGAAGGAGCAGATGGTGAAACGACCTTTGTGAACGCAGAAAGCGGTTTCGAGTCGGCATGGGGAAAAGCATTAGCTAAGGAGGATGGGAAAAAGAACTAAATCTTAGTACAGGAGGAGAGACAGGACGTTGCTTAGGCTAAGAACTTGTACAATACTATAAACTAGGGTTACGGGTGTGAGGTTGCTAGATACCCTAAACTATCTCTAACACGTAATGAATGAACTGTGTTCTTCTTAGGTATTGAGGGTCGTCGTATTTCAGGAGGTCCGAAATTCGGCATATGCATTAAAGAAATTTCATTGACCAGCCACTAACCTTTTCTTTATTGCCTTAAATCCGCATAGTTCTATGCTAAATCGGCCGGGTCGGTTTGTATGGCAAGATATTTCGATTTAGAAAAATATAAGCTTGAGTGAAAACTAACTCAGACCTAACGAAGGATGAAGTAGTCCTCGAGGCCATGAAAATCACTAATAGTTATGATAGTCCTAAAACTGGATACAAAAGCCGAGACTATAGTTACCCTACCTTGCCTACAGCTCTATGCAGACCACCAGAATGCCTTTAGGAACTTAGGGAAGGGGACCACCAGCCGACACTTAATGTGACGTTTCCTAATTTGGAAATGCGTTTCCATTAAGTCTAGAGCAAAGAATCGTATGGCAGACTTCATAGGCAAAGGTTTACTTGCAAAATTGTATAGCCATCTTAAAGAACTCATGATGCTCTACTATTATAACTACCCTTAACCTGAAATTTAGTATGTGAGTGAAGACAAGCCTTTCCACAAACTTCTGACATGGCGTCCCGATGACGTCACGCCGAGCAGGTGAATGTGCAACAACGCCGCCACCTATCACTGTCACCTTTAATTCGAAACTTTTCTACCATGTCGAGTTTTCCCTCACATCATATTATATCCTCTACAAATATGGCACCTAAAGCTCTAAAATATGCCTATGCAACCCTAATAACTTGCCCCTCCTATCTCGCCGGCGTTATTCTTCTTGCCTACACACTGCGAAAGCACTCACCTTCGTACCCCCTCATCATCCTCTACACGCCGTCTAGTCTTCCCACTTCCTGCATCACCGCTCTAGAATCCGAATCCCGCCACTCAAACCTAATCCTCCATCCCGTCGAGCCACTCCTCCCACCAAACTCTGACCCCGAACACCTCATCGCCGAGCGCTTCGCCGACACATGGACGAAACTCCGCGTCTTCGAGCTGCCCTCCCTCCCCCACACGAAAATATGCTTCCTCGACGCCGACATGCTCGTGCTGCGCGACCCATCCGTGGTCTTCGATAGCGAGCCGCTGCCCGACGACGGCATCCTAGCCACGCACGTCTGCATCTGCAACCTCGACCACGACCGTGACCCGTGGGCCCCGGCGTCCTGGACACCGCCGAACTGCGCCTACACCGGCCTGACGCACCCGTCCGCGCTCTCGCACCCGCGGCCCGTGACGCCGGACGCGCCGCCAGAGCACCGGCTGCTGGATCCGGGCATGTTTGTCTTCGCGCCCAGCCAGCGGCTTGGTGAGAGCTTGATGCGGGCGTTTGAGAGCGTCGAGCCGGGATCGCTGGCTGCGTATACGTTTCCGGGTCAGGATTTCCTGACGGCGTTTTTCGAGGGGAGGTGGCGGAGCGTTGGGTATCAGTTCAATGCGCTGAAGACAATGCGGTATTGGCACCCGGATATGTGGGATGATGGCTCGGTGTGCTGCCTACACTACATCGCTGACAAGCCATGGGCTGCGAGGGTCGGAGAGGATGGGGTGGCGGGCTATAAGGGGAATGATGGAGTCACGCACAGGTGGTGGTGGGAAGAGTTTGGGAAATGGGAGAAGGATAGAGAGGGTGAGGAGGAGCTCGTCGGGGTAGTAAGGCAGTATGTGGCTGGCGAGAACGGAGAGGAGAGGGAAGAGCTGAGGGCTATAGGGAGCCAGACACAGCCATTTGCGAGTAAGGCTGCTGAAGAAGCAGAGAAAAGAACTTTTGGGCCGGTTCTGCGCAAGAAGATGTTAGGAGAAAGAGGTCATGGTCCGGTAGTACATCCTCAAAGGCACCAAGAGCAGACTAATTCTGAAGGTAACGCCAACGAGCATCAAGTGGACGAAGAACCCCAGCAAGCCCCTTACAGACCAGTCCTCCGTAAGAAAATGCTTGGGGAGAAGGGACATGGTCCTGTAGTTCGTTTACATGGGCGGTCAATGATGGACTCATAACTCTGACACATTGATACCATTCCTGTTACCTCTACATCATCGGCCATTTTTAAAAACTTAACCGTTTCAAACAAATGAACTTTATTTTAGCCAGGCATCTCGAAGTTCTTTTTCACGTCCGATAATCCCCGTTAATGGTAACATACTCATGACTAAAATCACAAGTCCAATACACCGCTTCCTCGCCCTCCCGCTCACTCAGCCTCACCAAGATCTCCAGGTCTTCAGCCTCCAGTATCTGCGCCGCCCGCGCTTCATCCACCGCCTCCGGCTCTCCCCGCACCAACAGCTTCAGCTCCGGGCTGCCATCCGTCGGCACGAAGCTCACGCTTGTCTGCTCCGGCACCACGGACTCAACGCCCTCAGCATAGCCTGTCGCGCAGAGAACCCGGCCCCAGTTAGCGTCCTTACCGTACAGCGCCGTTTTCACAAGCGGCGAGCGCGCGATGGTGGACGCGACGCGCTTGGCGTCGGTGTAAGAGGCCGCGTTGGTCACGCGGATGGTAACGAATTTGGTCGCACCCTCGCCGTCGCGGACGACTAGTTTGGCCAGGTCGGCCGCGAAGGTCGTCAGTGTTTCTTGCATTGCTGCGTAGTCCGGGCTTGCGGAGTCGGCGATCGGGGTGCCGCCTGCGGCGCCGTTGGCTAGGAGGGCGACGGTGTCGTTGGTTGAGGTGTCGCCGTCTATTGAGATGCTGTTGAAAGACTTGTCGATTGCGGCTGTTAGGAGGGATTGCAGAGGTGCGGGTGCGATGGGTGCGTCGGTGCAGATGATACCGAGGAGGGTGGCCATGTTCGGGTGGATCATGCCGGCGCCTTTGGTCATGCCGGCTAGGTGGTATGTTGTGTTAGGAGAGGAAGGGAGCGTGAAGGAGCGGGACAGTAATTTAGGAAATGTGTCGGTGGTGCAGATAGCGCGAGCTGTGGCTAGCCAGTGGTCGTGGGTTGAGCCTAGGGATGCGTATGCAGAGGGGATTTTGGAGGTGATTTTTTGGATGGGTAATCTACTGAGCCATCAGCACTCAAATGCACCCACACACTCCTTAAATACATCTCCTCCATAGCTCAGAAATAGAGTGCTTACCGCTGTCCTATAACCCCCGTGCTCATCACAATCGTACTCGACCCCAACCCATCTCCCTCCCCGCTAAAACACCTATCCGTCTCCTCCCCCATCTTAACTGCATCCTCTATCCCCCCTCTCCCCGTTACAGCATTCGCACACCCTGAGTTCACCACCACAGCCCTGATCCCGCTGCCGCCCCGCCGCGCCAGCATGTCCCGCGTCACCGTCACCGGCGCCGCCTGAAACTTGTTCTTGGTGAACACCGCCGCGCCCGCGCATGGCGTCTCAGAGGCCACCAGTGCCAGGTCGTCGAACCGCGTGTTAGACGCCTTGACGCCGACGTGTGCGCTCGCGGCGAGGAAGCCTAGGGGGTAGCTCCCAGAGGTCGGGACGTATTTTTTCTTGGAGGGGGGAATTCTGCCTTCACCGGGCGCAGCGTAGCGTCGGATTTGGGTTGAGAGATGAGATATGAGCCGCCTAGTGGCAGAGGTAGGGAGAGCCATGGCTGGACTGGTAAGAGGCATTAGCTTAAGTGGTGCTGGAATGGTTGGGAGAGCTCTGTGGGAGAGCTCTGCGGAGAGCAGGTGGAGCTCGGTGATGTGGGAGCGGTGGAGGGAGATGAGCTCTGATAGAGAGGAAGACGAGGCCAATGGACATGAACATAGATAAACTCACCAAGAGGCCCAAGTATATGCTCGAGACAAGTCCAACAGAAAGCCAATTGAGGTGGTGGCTACCCCTCAATATATTGGATAGCTCGCGACTCAAAATTTCAGTGGAGCCGTGACCTTATCGGTTTTGCGGTATCGGCCCTGTCGCGCAGCTAAACCGCTCCCGACTAGCACCAAAAATGCCAGCGCCCAAGACTGCTTTAAGAGGTAGCAAAATAGGACAAGACACCATGAGAATGCTACTCAGTTAGGCTTCACGATAGCTGGGCTGGCGACGAAGAAGATCAAGGCTGTGGGTGTGCCCAGGTATAGCGATTGAGGCAGTGACTGGGCGAGGTGAAGTAGGTGGAGGCGGCAAAGAACGCGAGGGTTTTTGAAATGCAAATTTAAGATGGAGGCGATGATAGTGAGGGCGAAGATGCTGCTGATCAGGACTACCTCTCCTCCACCAAACCTGTCAGCCGGTGGGATATCCCCGTCAATTGATGCAGATGCGTCCACCACTAGGGCTTTAACAAGCCCAACTGTAGGAAGGAGAGGTGCGGTCTCATCGACGGCTGCCATTGTTCAGTCTCGCACTTCAGTTCAAAGTATCAAAAAATCAGGACACTAGCAAACAGCCTATATCCATCTAATAACCAGAGGCAATGTCAACACCACAAAACCCTCGTTCGTGTCTACATCCAGCGCCAACCCCACCGTTTGTTCTGCCGCCACAGCCTTTGCGTCACGGCGACTGGGATCGGGTGTCCTATTTCGGTGGATTTGCTTTGAAATAGCCTGCGTTTGGAATCTTGGCAGACAGGCGGCTGAGGGCGATTAGCAGTAGGAAGTTTCAAATATTTGCTCTGGATACGTGGCCTCGGGCTGCTTTTCCTTTGACTACTGTTGCGCAAGCCATTCTCTCATAGCCTCGATTCATTCTTAGTGTTCAGATTTTTGTTAGCGGTCTAGACTGATTTGAGTAAGATGCTACGTTAAAGGGGTTAGGTACACTCACAGGGACCCCTTCCCACCCACAAAATATAGGCCTGATACCACAGTATATGTATTGTTCCACGCAGCGCATCTGGCAAGTAAGCTAGACACTCGCTTGCTTTTTAGGGTCTAGGTGGCGTAAAGCCTGTCACTTCACACTAAGTAAACCGTTTACAATCGTGTAAAAACGCTTCTATAACTATTAAAAATAAGTCTTATTTTACAAAATTGGTAAAGAGAACTATAAAATAGATACCGCTTTATAATTTTAGATACGTAGCAGCCTTAGTAGATAATGTAGTAGTAGAGCTATAGGGATAGTTAGTATTTAGAGGCTAGAAAGTGCTGTGTCTTGGCTGTCTTGGCAACGAAAATGCGACTTGCATGTTAGACGTCTAGGCCGGCTCGTGCACGGTTTTCCTCACCAAAATCTACCTAAATACACCTTTTTCTACTACGTATAACTTAATGACCTTTTAATATAACTTTATAAAAATTTTAATATAGCTTATTAAATACTATAGCCATAATTTTATCTAATAAAAATACATAATATTTTTAAAAAAAATTGTATTAAAAATAAGGTTAAAAAAGTGCATTTTTAATTAAACTTAAATTATTAATAATAAAATTAATAGACGTATTATATAGGTATAAAAAAATATATATATATATAACTATTATATATATAGGTTTTTTTATAAATATTTATTAACTTTATTAACTATATTTTTAAATAGATTATATTAATATTTAATAAAGTATATATTTAAATATTTAAATTAAAACTAAAGCCATAATATTATAATATTACATTTTAATATGCTTTACTATAGTATAATAAGTTATAAAAAATAATTTTTAGTTTATAATTGTATTATATTATTATTTTATATTACTATAAGTATAATATATATAAATTATATGCTATTATATAAAGAGGTTAAAAAGTTATTATATTTTTAGTGGGGTAAAAAAGCGTATACGAGCTAGTACCGTATACAAGCCGGCCTAAACGCTTATCTTAGCCACGCTCTACTACCTAAAACTTTATAACTATATTATTTACTAAGCTGCTACGTATTAGGTGAAACCTAAGTAGATAATTATATAGCCGTAAGGTATAGGCGACCCTAGGGCAACCTAGGGGTGACTTACCTATAAGGTATATACTCTATACGTACCTAGGGAAAACCCTTCCTACCTTATACACAGACTCCTCCTTTTCCCTTAAGGATTCGTCTCTACCTATACAATATACCTATTATTCTATTATTAAACTCCTTATCTATATCCTTACCTTATATTTAAATCCTTACTAATCCCCTTAGGAGGATAGCCGGTTTAATTTTTTTATAATACCTCTAAAAAGAAAACCGACGCCTATACCTAATGGTAATACGTAAGTAATATAACTGTAGAATGCCTTAGGATCTAATATAGACAAAACCGCTAAAAGTATACCAGTAGTATCTAAGCTATTTTCCAAATCTTAAAACAATTAGATATCTATAAACGCTAAAGACTAGTTTGACTTATATACCTAGGCTTAATAGGAGCTTAGTAAGGTTACTAGCGTCCTACCTAATACCGCTAATATAAAGGAGCTAGATAAGCTAGCTAAGAAAATAGCTAACTT
>Ga0307515_10008465_pt1 | contig 20043 bp, 16 predicted proteins | sample 17_EM_MG_FD_194513 | JGI IMG/M metagenome (GOLD analysis project Ga0307515, IMG submission 194513) | Populus trichocarpa ectomycorrhiza microbial communities from riparian zone in the Pacific Northwest, United States - 17_EM | ecosystem: Host-associated > Plants > Roots > Unclassified | place... | reverse complement strand
TCTGTCGCATTGCGTAAGGTGCAAGTGACGCCGCGCAAATCGGATATTGCAGTGGGTGAGGTCTGTTTGGTTTGGGCACCGTGGCGTCGCGGCGCCGACGGCTTTCCCACGCAAGCTTTCGATCTCGGCGCCGCGTAATCAATCTACTGACTGAAGGTGCGATGACATGCCCTCGTTCGATGTCGTATCCGAGCTGAATGCTCATGAAGTTGCAAACGCGGTAGATCAGGCCAACCGCGAGCTGGGGCAACGCTTCGACTTCAAAGACACCGGCGCCCGGTACGAGTTGAACGAGCTCATCGTGACGATGAGCGCGGAGGTGGAGTTTCAATTGAAGCAGATGTTGGAGATTTTGAAGCTGCGCCTATCGAAGCGCGGCGTCGATATCTCGTGCATCGAAGTCAAAGACCCGCAAACGAATCTTGCAGCGGCCAAACAGGAAGTCGTGCTCAGGCAGGGCATCGATCAAGACACAGGCAGGAAGATCACGCGCTTCATCAAGGAATCGAAGCTCAAGGTGCAAGGGGGGTTGCAAGGCGACAAGGTGCGTGTGACCGGCAAAAAGCGCGACGATTTGCAAGACGCGATCGCGTTGCTGCGGCAGCAGAACTTTGAAGTGCCGCTGCAATTCAACAACTTCAGAGATTGAACCGGGCGGGCGGCGAACTCAACGCAATTGCGGGGCGCGCAACGAGTTTTCGTTTAATGCGCCAGACGAGAACGCGCGGCGTCGATTTCCTTGCACAGCGCCTCGCCCGCGTCCACGACACTCGGGCCGAGGCGACTCAGTCGCTGATCTTCGAACACCACAACGTTGTTGGCTTTGACAGCGCGCAGTGATGGGAGCTTTTTCCAGTCCTGGGCCCACTCGGCCGATGCGGGTCGCGGCGCGGCTGCGACGATCATCTCCGGATTGCGCGCGATGACGGCTTCGAGCTCCACGGCGGGACCCAAGTCCTGCAGATCGCCGAACACGTTCTCGGCACCGCAGACTTTCAACACATCCGACATGATGTGCTTGCCGCCGACGGTGTAGATCGGCTTGTTCCAAACTTGCAGTAGCACACGCACGGGCTTTCGATTGCCATACTTCGCACGCAACTCGTGCAAGCGAGCTTGAAGGCGAGCGGCGTTTGCATCGGCGACGGTTTGCGTGCCGCTCAGCACCCCGAGGCGACGAAGCGACGCCGGCAGATCGTTTAACGAATCGATGCGATGCCGGTAGATGGGAATGCGCAGGCTCTCGATCTTGCCGATCTGCGCGGCATTGTTACCGCCCGGCCAAACGACGACGACATCGGGCCGCAACACCACGAGCCGCTCCATATCCACGGCGTTGCTATCTCCAATGCGCGGCAACTGCTTCGCCGCCGCCGGCTCGTCCGAATATTCGGAGGTCGCGACAATCAGGCGACCGGCGCCCGCGGCAAACAACATCTCGGTTGCGCCCGGCGCAAGACTCACGATGCGCGGCGGCGAGTGCGCGGGCGAAACAGAGCGGCCAAAGTCATCGACAGCGGCAGCGCGGACGATGACGGCTGCCGACAGGCATAGCACCGCCAGCGCGTACACAGCGAGTTGCCTAAGGCGCCCACAGCCTGCTCCGCGTTGAGAAAGCGCGGGAGCGCAGGCCCACTCCGACAGGGCGCCGGAAGGCGACGCGACGATATCGAGAGCGAGCAGATTTATTTGATCGAGCCCGGCTTGCGCATCATCTTGCGGATCTCGGCCAGGTGCGCGTCTTCTGCGGCGATCTGATCGCGCGCATATTCCTCCAGCATGATGCTGCGGCCGGCGACCATTTCCAGCAGCCGGCGATACTCGAGCAGGCCTTCTTCCTCGTGCTCGTACGCCTCGCCGAGAATCTCATCGACATTGTGCTTGTGAGTTTCGAGCAGTGAGCCGATCTTGAGCGAAGGGTGGCCACCGAGGTTCGTGATGTGCTCACCCGCCTGCACAGCATGAGTCTGCGACTCGTCCGCCTGGTCGCGCAGCCAACTCACGATCGGAATGCGGTTGTGGCCGAAGACCATGAAGCTGTAGTGCAAATAGCGCACGAGACCCGCGAGCTCCAGCTCCAGAATCCGATTTAGCGACTCGATGACTTTATCTGTGTCCGCTTGCGAGAAGGTAGCGCTCATAGCCGGTCTCCGCCGAAGAGTGAGTCGCGGATCGTAACGCGAGCGCCGGTGCGGTGCGATGAAATCCTTGTGTGGCGGCTCAGTGAATCGCAGCCACGGGGTTTGCAGCTTCGGAAACTACGGCCCGGCGGATGAGATCCTGCGCTTCGCGCCGGGCTTTCTTGGCGGCGCCGCGGTCTGCGAGCTACGCTTGGTGTCTTCGCGTCGCGGCAATCCTCACCATTCAATCTTCAAGTTCGCCGCCACGGTCCGGCCGGCTTGCGTAAAGCGGTCGATGCCGGGATCGGATAACGAACGACCGCGCACATCCGCCCATTCCCAGTATTTCTTGTCGGTGAGGTTGAACACGCCGAGGTTGGCGAGCATCGAATCCGTAAGGCGCACGTGACCGAGTAGATCGAACGTCGTATAGCCCGGTGCGGCGAACAGCGGGCCGCTGGTTTGATCGAGCCGCGTCTTGCGTTTTGCGATCGTGCTGACTAATTCGGTGTTCCAGCGATCGGACGGCGCGTGATATTCAAGCCCCAACACCGCGCGCGCGGGATCCACTGAGTTGAAGGGCAAATCCGTGTCCGTCTCTTCCCCGCGACCGTAGCTGACACTGCCGCGGAACGTGAATGCCTGCAGCCTTTCGGTGATGCGCTCGATCGGCAACACCGCTTTCATCTCCGCGCCGTAGATACGCACGGCGTCTACGTTCTGCGATTGATAAATGATAATGCCGTTCCGCAAACCCACCGGTACGAACGACTCGATGAAGTTGTCGTAACGGTTGTAGTAGAGCGAGGTCGACCAGTAAGCGCCGCCGTCCACAGCGCGCAATCCCACCTCGTAGCTGTCGCTCTTCTCCGGCCTCAGATCTGCATTAGGAATCGCCGTGTAGCGGAACTGCAGGTTGGTGAAGCCCACGTTCACGTCGCTGTAGGGCGGAATGCGGAATCCGCGGCTATAGCTGCCAAACGCGGAGAGCATAGACGTGGCCCGCCAAACCATGCCTAAGCGCGGGTTGACGCTGGTCGATTCAATGTCTTGCGGCGTAATGCCCGGATTGTCCGCAAGGAAGATCGAATCGCTCTCAGGCTTCAGCTCGTAACGATCCACGCGCACGCTCGGCAACACAGTGAATGAGCCCAAGCGAATCTCATCTTGAAGATACGCACCGGCCGTTGTCGTCTCCGAGAGCGGAAAGTCGCGCACCGGGAAGGTGTCGGGGCCTACTGTTGTCGTGACAGCGCCCGTTGTCAGGTTCGACTCCGTGCCGTTGCGCAGCTGCTCGGTGTCCGTGCTCATGGCTTCCAAGCCATAAGTCAAGACGTGCCGTGCGGGCCCGCTTTCGATGGAGCGATGCAAAGTGATTTCGCCGCCCACGAGCTTTTGATCGAACTCGAAGCTGCGATCGCGACGCCGAAGGCTGGTGGCCGTGTTCGAGCGCACCGTACGATTTTCGAAAGTGTCTTGAGTGATCTCGCTTTGCTGCCAATACACCCGCCACACGCCGCTCTCGGCAAGGAAAGAATGCAGCCCGATGATTTCTTGCTCCAAAGACACTCGAGTGCGCAACTGCTCATCTTCGGCCTGAAGCAAAGTGGTCTCGGTCGTCGGCGTCGCGGGCGAGATGCCGAGGCCGGAGAGCACATTCGTCCCCACATCGCTTTGCACCCTCTCTCCCGTCAGGCGCCATATTTGACGATCGCCGGCGTTCCAAACGAGTTTGGCGAGAAAGCTGTCGCCGTTACCGTCTTGCGGATCCGGCGTCGTTCGCGCGATGCCCGCGACATCGCTATCGCCTTGGTTGGCGTAATCGCTTGTCTCGCGATGCGTATAGCCAAACAGACCGGACCAGTCTTGCACGCGACCCGCGAACGTCGCCGTGCCGCCGTAGGCTTCATCGGCATCGCCGTAACTCAGCTTGCCGCTCGCGTAAAAGTCGCGGTTCGGTTCAATCAGATCCACCGGATCTTTGGTCGTGAACTGCACGACACCGCCCAAAGCATCGGATCCATAGAGCGACGAGGCCGAGCCGCGCACGATCTCCACTCGCTTGAGCAAATCAATGTCGATGCCATCGCGCGTGGCGTTGGAAAAGCTTCCGATGGCGAAGGTGTCCGGCACCCGTACGTCATCTATTTCGAGCAGCACACGATTGCCGTCGATGCCGCGGATGTTGATATCCGACAGACCGAAGCGGCCGATCTGCCGGCGCACCGAAACGCCTGGCTCATAGCGCAGCAGATCTTTGAGATCGTCGGCAGTGCTGCGGTCGACTTGATCGGCCGTGATCACCGTCACTGTCGCAGGCACTTCTACGATCGGTGTCGCGAGCTTCGTGGCGGTAACGGAAACTTCATCGACGGCGTTAGCGGGCACGACGGCCAGAATGCTTTGCGCAAGGCCCAGCACGAGTGACACAACCAATCTCCCTTTGGATGCGGCCGTAAGACCGCGACGCGTGGCGGAGCTGGCTCGCCGCTCACGCGGCCGGCTGGCTGGCTGTTCTTAGAACGGCCTATTTCGTGAGAATGAGCTTGCCTTGACGCGTAATCCGCAGGCGATAGTCAAAACCCGCGTGTTGAATCACGAGCTCGTGACGATGCGGACCGATGAGCTCTTCGCTCGTCAGGCGGCGTGGGGGCTCGCTGACGCGAACCGGCTGTGGGCGCGGAAAACTCGACGCTGGCGTGCTCATATCCCTAGACCCCAAGGATTCGACGGATGCAAATAATAATGATTCGCATCTCTGCATGCAATGGCCTAGGCATTTGTGGACTTTCGTATAGTCATTGACATCATGTCAAAGAGACTCTAGCCTCGCTCGCCATGAATTACATCGCCGAACGCCGACTCGAAGAAAAGGAACGCCGCCGAGCAGACATCTTGAATGCTGCCGAGGATGTGGCGGCTGCGGTGGGGTGGAGCGACATGACCATGGATCAGGTTGCCCGCAAGGCGCGGCTCTCACGAGCGCTCTTGTATGTGTACTTCCAGGACAAGATGGATCTCATGTTCGGCGTGAACGAACGGGCGCTCATCCTGTTGCAGCAGATGAGTGTCGAGGCAGCAGCGCGGCATTCGCGAGGCATCGATCAAGTGGCGAGCATCGGGCGCGCGTATGCCTCGCTAGCTCAAGAGCATCCGGTCTATTTCGATGTGTTCTCGCGTTGTGAGCTTTCTTCCCTCGATGGCATGGAGCCGAGCTCGAACCATGACGCCTGCCTGCAAGCGAGTGACGGCGTGTTCGATGTCATCGGCAAAGCGCTCGAGCAAGGCATCAAAGACGGGACTGTCCGCCCGGACATTGGGCCCCCGCGGCTGGTCGCGATGACATTGTGGGGCTTCATGCACGGCATCATTCAAGTCGCGACCAATAAGGCGAGCGTGCTTCAGCATCACGATGTGACGGCGGAAATGGTGACGGAGAAGGCTTTGGATTTGTCGATGCGCGCCTTGGCGAGTCCGAAGAAGCCGGATCGCAAGTCTCGCTAAGGCGTTTTTTTTCGTAACGAAATTGACACGTGTCTAATGAGTAAACAAGCGACATCCCATCGATGGCTTGCGGTCATTCTGAGCTTTGCAGTGTGTGTCGTGCGCGCAGCGGAACCGCCTTCGATCCCACCCACACCCGCGGCTGTTCCGGCCGGCGGCGTTGCGCTCTCGGGGATCGACCATCCGCTTGGCGAAGTGATCGATCGCTACGTCGAAGAAGGCTTGCGATCGAACCTCGCGCTGCAATCTCGATCGCTCGAAGTGGAGCGCAATCTGGCCGCGCTCGATGCTGCGCGAGCCCGATTCCTGCCCGCGTTTGCGCTCGAAGCTCGATATACGCGTGCGGACGGTGGGCGTGAGATCGCTATTCCGGTCGGCACGCTGCTGAATCCGGCGTACGCGACACTCAACGAATTGCTGGCCGCTCAGGGGCAGGCGCCGCGCTTCTCGGCCATCGAAGATCAATCCATTCCCTTCATTCGCGAGCGCGAGCAGGACACTCGCGTCACGGTGCGGCAAGCGATTTACGCCCCGGCCATTCCCGCTGCCGTGCGCGCGCAGAGTGCGCAGCTCGAAGCCTCGCAATTCGGGCACATCGCGCTCGCTCGTCAGCTGAAGCGCGATATCACGGTGGGGTACCTCAATTGGCTGAACGCGCGCAATGCGGAGCAAATCGTGCAGTCGAGCCTTGCGTTGCTGCAAGAGAACCTGCGCGTCAACGATTCTTTGTTTCGCAACGGCAAGGTCACGCAAGACCAGGTGTTGCGCGCGCGAGCGGAGTTGCTCGCGGTTCAACAGCAGCGGCGTGAAGCCCAGAACACGGGCACGCAGGCGCAAAGCTATCTGAATTTTCTGCTCAACCGCTCTTTGAATGAGCCTTTGGAAGTCGCGGCCGTCGCCGGCGAAATTCAGCGCGCCGCGCAGGATCTCGAATCGCTGCGCGCGGCCGCCATAACGAATCGGCCGGAGATCGCACAGTTGGATCGCGCGGTCAGCGCGGCTGAATCTCAGGTGCAAGTCGCGCGGTCGGATTTGAAGCCCACGTTGTCTCTGGGTGTGGACGCCGGCACGCAGGGCGAGCAATACGAGTTCGGGCGCGGCAGTAATTTCGCGATGGTGTCGTTGCTTTTGAACTGGCAGTTCTTCGACGGTGGCGCGAATCGCGCGCAAGTGCGCGGCGCCCGCGCGGCTGCGAGGCAGGCCGCCACACGCCGCGATGAGATCTCGCGACAGATCCAGCTCGAAGTGCAGCAAGCGCTGGATCGGCTGATCACCGCGACAGACTCTCTCGATACGGCGCAAGCGCGCGCCGAGGCCGCGCGCGCGGCATTTCGCATCGCTTCACGCAAGCGTGACGAGGGCGCAATCAATCAGGTGGAATTCATCGACGCGCGGAGCACGCTGTCCAGCGCGGAGCTGAATCTCAATCTCACGACGTTCGAAGTGCTCGCACGGCAAGCGGAGCTGGACTATGCCACCGCGGCGGGCCGGCTTCCTTTGAACACCGGCATGGCTGCTGGACGAGGTCGATGATCATGAACAACAAGGCGTCACGCCTGCTCTGGATCGCACTGCTTGCCACGACGGCGGCTTGCTCCGGCAAAACCGAAACCACCGTGGCCAAGCCCACTCCCGTGCGCATTCAACAAGCGACCGTAGGCCCCGCGACTCCGCCTATCCGCACCAATGGCGTCATCGCGACCAAGGACGAAATGCGCTTGTCGTTCAAAGTCGGCGGCGTCATCAAAGCCATTCACGTTCAAGAAGGGCAGAGCGTGCGGGCAGGCGATGTGCTCGCGGAGATCGAGCAGACGGAGATCAACTCGCAGGTCGAGCAAGCCCAGCAACTTGCCGACAAAGCACAGCGCGACTTGGAGCGAGGCGATCGCCTATATGCCGATCAGGTTATCAGCCTGGAGCAATTGCAAGATCTGCGCACGCAAGCTGCGCTCCAGCACGCCCAACTCAAGTCTGCAAGATTCAACCGCGGCTATTCGATCATCAAGGCCCCGCGCGACGGCGTCGTACTTCGCAAGCTGGCCGATGAGCGCGAATTGACGCCGGCCGCGCAAACCGTGTTGTTGCTGGGCGCTCGAGATCGCGGCTACGTGGTGCGCGCTGCGTTGGCGGATCGCGAGATTGTGCAGTTGCAGCTCGGTGATACCGCGGACATTCGCATGGACGCATATCCGGGTCAGTCGCTGCGCGGCACACTCACTGAAATCGCCAGCGCCGCCGACGAGCGTACCGGAATGTTCTCGATCGAAGTGCAAGTCGACTCGGCGCCTGTACCGCTCGCGAGCGGTCTCGTCGCAAAGTTGAATGTGTACTCATCGGCCGGTCGTGCGAGCCAACTGACTTATGTGCCGATGGCCGCTGTCGTGGAGGGCGACGGTGATCGCGCCAGCGTGTTCGTGGTCGAAGGCAATCACGCTAAGCGCCGCCCGGTGAAAATCGCGTTCATCGGTGACGATCAAGTAGCGCTTACCGGTGGATTGCGGCCGGGCGAATCCGTTGTCACGGACGGCGCGCTCTACTTGGGGGAGAACGAGCGCATCGAAATCGTTCCGGGCTCCGCCAAACTCGCCGACCGAGTCGATTTGGGCGCGAACTAACCGCGCTGCCGCACCGAGCACGAGGCCGCCGCCATGTCGCTACTCGAGTTTCCCGTTCGTCGCTATCAGTTCACGCTCGTCGCGTTCTTGTGCCTGGCGGTCATGGGCTGGTTCTCCTTCATTAGCATGCCGCGCGAGGAAGACCCTTACCTCAAGTTTTCTGCTTACTACGTCACCGCAGTGAACCCGGGCGCGGATCCACAAGACATCGAGCGACTCGTCGCAAAACCGCTCGAAGATCGCATCGCCGAGCTCGACGACGTAAAGAAGATCGAAACGACGATCACCGATGGCCTCTCGGTGATTATCGTGGAATTCCAATCGTTCACCGACCCCGATAAGAAATACGACGAAGTCGTTCGGGAAGTGAATGCGTTGCGACCAGAGCTTCCCAGCGAGCTCTCGCGCTTAGAGGTCAGCAAGGGCGGCCCTGCGCAGGTCAACGTGATGCAGGTGGCGCTCGTTTCAGACGATGCGCCTTATCGAGAGCTCGAAGACTACGCGCGCGAATTGAAAGACACGCTGAAAACGCTGGATGGCGTTCGCACGGCGGAGAGCTGGGCTTTTCCCGAGCGTGAGCTGCGGGTCGAAGTCGATCTCAAGCGCATGGCGGAGCTGAGTCTGGCGCCGGCTCAAGTGAGCGCTGCCCTACAAAGCGAGAACGCGAACATTCCCGGCGGTTTCGTCGATCTGGGGCCGCGAACGTTCAGCCTCAAAACCTCAGGCAGCTATAAGACGCTCGATGAGGTTCGAGACACGGTCGTAACCGCGGTCGGCGGGCGTATCGTGCGTGTGCGAGATGTTGCGCGAGTCAGCTGGCAATCGAAGCCGCTCAGCTACATTGGCCGTTACAACGGCAAGCGTGCGGTGTTCGTCACTGCCAATCAGAAAGATGGTTACAACGTTCTCGCCGTTCACGAGCGTATCGATCAAGCGCTCACTAAGTTCGAGTCCACGATGCCAAAGCGCATCAAGCTCGAACGCGGTTTCGACCAATCACTCAACGTCGGGACGCGATTGTCTCGGCTGTACACGGATCTCGGGATAGCCGTTGCGCTCGTCATGCTGACGTTGCTGCCGTTAGGTTGGCGCTCGGCGGGCATCGTGATGGTGTCGATTCCGCTGTCGCTCGCCTTCGGCCTCACGGTCATCAACTTCCTCGGTTACTCGCTCAATCAGATTTCCATCGCGGGTTTCGTGGTGGCGCTCGGCCTGCTCGTGGACGATTCCATCGTCGTCGTCGAGAACATTGCACGCCATTTGCGCTCTGGAGTCTCGCGCGTCGAAGCCGCGCTGGCGGGAACGAAACAGATTTCTGTCGCCATTCTCGGCTGCACGGCAACGCTGATCTTTGCCTTCCTGCCGCTCCTGGCTCTACCCGGGCCGCCGGGCAAATTCATTCGCGTGCTGCCGGTAACGGTGGTTGCCACGATCGTCGGCTCGTTGTTCATCGCGATGTTCATCATCCCGTTCCTCGCGAGCCGACTGCTCAAAGAGACCGATCACTCGGAAGGTAACGCGATTTTTCAGCGCGTGATGGGCGTGATTCATCGCTACTATCGGCCGGCGCTGCATTACTGCCTCGCGCGCCCGAAGAGAACAGTGACCGTCGCCATCGGCGGCTCGCTGCTGCTATCGGCGCTGCTGGTGCCGGTGATCGGCAGCAGTCTCTTTCCGAAGGCCGACACACCGCAGTTTCTCATCAGCGTCGAAGCGCCCAACGGCGCCAGTTTCGCGGAGACGAATGACGCGCTGAAGTTCGTCGAAAGCAAGCTTGCGAAGATGCCGAGCGTGAAGTCCTGGTTTGCGAATCTCGGGCGGAGCAATCCCCAGATCTACTACAACCACGTGGCGCAGCGCGAATCTTCCAACTATGCCGAGGTCTTCGTGCAGCTCGTCAGCTACAACACTCGCGACACGCCTCGCGAATTGGATGGCCTGCGCGCGCAGCTCGATCGCTATCCCAACGCGCGCATCTATGTGAAAGAGTTCGTGAACGGAGCCCCGATCAGTGCGCCGGTTCAGGTGCGAGTGATCGGCAACGATCTCAACACCATCGAGAAGCTATCCCTGCGCGTCGAGGCCTTGTTGAAAGAGACCCCGGGCACACGCGATGTGTTGAATCCCCTCAAAGTCTCGCGCACCAATCTCAAGCTCAATGTCGATTCGCAAAAGGCCAGCTTGCTGGGCGTGCCCACGGTCGAATTCGATCGGGCCGTGCGGCTTTCGGTGGCCGGGATTACGGTGGGCACGTTTAAAGACCCCAGCGGCGAACAGTACGACATCACGGTGCGCACGCCGATCGGGCAGCGCGCAGACCTGTCGACTCTCGGCGAAGTGCGTGTGCCCACTCTTTCGGGCGGCACGCTTCCGATCGCACAGCTCTCCACTTTGGAATTCGAACGCGCGCCGACACAGATTCAGCGCTACAACCGCGAGCGCGCGGTGAGCGTCAACTCGGATGTGGGGCACGGCTTCAACACGGCGAGAGTCACGGCAGCCGTGGTAGAAAAATTGAACGCGGTGCAATGGCCCCGTGGCTACCACTACGAACTTGGCGGCGAAGCGCAATCGAGCGCCGAGGCATTTGGCGGCATCGGCACGGCCATCATTGTCGCCGTGTTTGGCATCTTCGCGATCCTGGTGCTCGAGTTCGGCAACTTCAAATCGACTTTGATCGTGTTGACCGTAGTGCCGCTCGGAGTATTCGGCGGCTTGTTAATGCTGCTGATCTCGGGCAATTCGATTTCATTTACGGCGAGCATTGGTTTCATCGCGCTGGTCGGCATCGAGATTAAGAATTCGATCTTGCTCGTCGACTTTACCAATCAACTTCGCGAGCAAGGAACGCCCTTGGATGAAGCCATCGAACGCGCGGGAGAGGTTCGCTTTCTGCCGATTCTGCTCACGTCGCTCACGGCGATTGGCGGATTGATGCCCTTGGCTCTGCAGAACATCGGGCTGTACTCGCCGATGGCGTGGGCAATCATCGGCGGATTGATTTCATCAACGCTACTGGCGAGATTGGTCACGCCAGTGATGTACAAGCTGATCCCGCCGGAGATTCATGCGACGGAGAAGACCGTGGTTGTGGGTGCGCCCGCGGCAGCGATCTGAGCCACGCGTAACGCTAGCTGATGGCGCTTTCTAAGCCGATTGTCTTTGCTGCCCAATGAATGATCGGCTCGACTCTTGGCGACACCATTCCCAGCGCTTCATCCACTCCCACCCAACGCCACTCGTGATGTTCCGGCCGGCCCAATTCCGGCCGGACGGGCAAAGTCACGTCATTGCTCACAGTTTGCGCGACATAGTAGCGAGCGACTTTGTTGCGGCTATAGGGCGCAGTCTCCACAAAGCACTGGCCCCAGGAGAAAGAAAGATCTTGAATCAACGTCTCTTCGGCCACTTCGCGCCGTGCCGCGTCGAGCGGATCCTCACCCGTCTCCACCAGACCTTTGGGGAAGTCCCAATTCCGGTAAGCGCGCAGCATGAGAAAGAGCCATTCTTCCGCAGCCCTTCTGACGACGACAACGCCGGCAGACAGATGCGGTGTACGCACGATCTTCATTTTTCGGGCTCTGGGCCTACAAGCATCAAGTATGGCTCAAGCCCGATCCGTTATCAGCCGAGTCAGGGCCTACAAGCATCGAGTATGGCTGAACCCTGATCCGTTATCAGCCGAGTCAGGGCCTACAAGCCTCCACTTTGGCTCAGACCCCGATCCGTATCAGCCGAGTCAGTGCCTACGAGCCGCCAGTTTGGCTCACGCCCGATCCGTTGTCAGCCGCCAGCCTATTTATTTAAAGCACCACCCCCATCCCCCACCGTACGCCCGCGCGCCCCATCCGAGCGCACGGCCATTTCCGACCAACCCTTCCCCCCAACTCAGGCTGCGGCCGCCTGCTCCCTCACGCCGACTCCCTGCTCCAATACCACGGCAACCGCATGAATAGTCGAAGCAATTCTCACAGCGCTTTGGATCGCCTCGCGCGTCACTTCATGACCGCGCAGCACACGCTCATGCGAAGCGATGCACATACCGCAGCCGTTGATGGCGGAAACGGCGAGCGATAAAAGCTCGAAATCACGCTTGTCGATGCCGGGATTGGCGATGACATTCATGCGCAAGCGCGCCGGCAGCTTCTGGTATTCCGGGTCTTCCACCAAATGGAGGAAGCGGTAATAGATGTTGTTCATGCCCATGATCGCGGCGGCGGCGCGGGCCCCATTGAGGTCGGCTTCCTGCAGATGAGCGGCAGCCAGCGACTCGATGTCGCGGGCGAAGGAAACATTGCGCGAAGCAATCGCGGACGCCACAGCGACGCCCCAGATCTGCTTCTCGGTGAGACCGGGCGCGCCGGCGGTGCCCAGCACGGTTCCGAGATTGAGCTTCAAATCGCGCGCGTAATCGGGAATGGTGTCCCGGATAGCATCGAGCGTAGTCATGATTATTTCTCCTGCGGTTTCGAAAAAGAGCTCTTGCCTCGTCGCTTACGTTGCCGATTTTGGAATCGCCGTACGGCCGATCCGTACGGCGTCCCTCGACCGGCCGACTACGCCGCCTTCAGAGTGTCCTGACCTTTCTGCCAGTTACATGGGCATAGCTCATCGGTCTGCAACGCATCGAGAACGCGAAGCACTTCATCCGGGCTGCGACCGACGTTCAGATCCGTCACGTACACAAATCGAATGATGCCTTCCGGGTCCACGATGTACGTAGCGCGCTGGGCGACGCCCGCTTCCGGATCGAGAATGCCGAGCGACGTTGTCAGCTCGCGCTTGATGTCGGAGAGCATCGGGAACGGGAGATTCCTCAACTCTTCCTTGTCGCGGCGCCAAGCCAAATGCACGTACTCGCTATCGGTGCTCACACCGAACAGCTGCGCATCGCGCGCCTTGAATTCTTTGTCGAGCTTGCCAAAGGCGGCAATCTCGGTCGGGCAGACGAACGTGAAGTCCTTCGGCCAGAAAAACACGATGCGCCATTTGCCCGCGGCGCTGTTCTTGTCGAAATTCTGAAAAGCGGTCTTGTCGTCGTTCGAAACGACTCCGGTCAGTGCGAAATGCGGAAACTTGTGACCAATACCTAGCATGAAAGTCCTCCTTTAAAGGGCTTGCCTTGCGGCCTGTAGATTTGAGCCGCGAACTCTAGATGAGAATCAGTCGCGATAACAATCGATTGATATTATGGTTTTGATAGATAGAATGAATCGCGAGGCAAGGACTCGTAGATGCAATGGCGGACTTAAAGCTCAAAGACCTGCGTTACTTGGTGGCGGTGGCCGATGCCCGCCACTTCGGGCGCGCGGCTGAAAACTGCTTCGTCAGTCAGCCCACGCTGTCCGCTCAGCTCAAGAAACTTGAGGACTATCTCGGCGTGCAGCTCATCGAGCGCCAACCCAAGCGCGTCACATTGACGGAAGCCGGTGAGCAAATCGTCGCGCGCGCGCGCCGCATCCTCGAGGCGAGCGACGAAGTGATCACGCTGGCCCGCAGTCATCGGGATCCGCTGGCGGGCCGTCTGCGCGTGGCGTTCCTGCCGACTATCGGCCCTTATTTGCTGCCGCATGTCGCGCCGGTCATTCGCAAGAATCTGCCACGGCTCGAGCTACTGCTGTTCGAGCATCAAACCGCCACGCTGCTTCAGAAGCTGCACGCCGGCGAAGTGGACCTCGGCATTCTCGCGCTGCCCGTGGAGATGGATGGGCTCGACAGCCGCGAGCTGTACGACGAGCCGTTCAATGTAGCGATGCCCGAGAATCATCGTCTCGCGAAGAAGACCAGTATTCGCGCTGAAGATCTTAAAGACGAGACGCTGCTGCTACTCGAAGATGGGCATTGCCTGCGCGATCAGGCGCTCGAAGTCTGCAGCCGCGTGAACGTTCACGAGAAGCAGAACTTCCGTGCGACCAGTCTGGAAACACTTCGGCAGATGGTGGCCACCGGTGCAGGGGTCACTTTGCTTCCGGAGCTTGCAGGCAAAGGGGCGTACGGTGCAGCGCGCGGCGTAGTCATCAGACCATTCGCCCGCCCATCGCCGGTGCGTCGCATCGGTGGCGTTTGGCGCAAGAGCACGGCCCGCCTGCCGGCCATCGAGGCGTTCTGCAAAATCATTTCGGATCATGCGAGGGATTGATGAACCGAGCGAACCCCGCGGCAGCCGCTGCGGAGCCCGTGACGTTGACCGCGGCGGATGGCCGCGAGCTACATGGACTGTTGGTGCGAGCGCTGCGCGTCGAGCCTCAGCAAAGCGCTGTGGATCAGAATGGGTCGCGCGCCGCGCCCACTCCGCCGCGAATGAGATCAGCGGATGTGGCAAAGGGCGCCTTCGTCATCAGCGGTGGTGTGGGGTTTCCACGCGAGTTCTATCTCAAGTTCGCCAACTATGCCGCGCAGCGTGGTTATCACGCTCTGGTTTATGACTATCGCGGTACTGGCGCCTCATGCCGCGAGCCTTTGCGAAATGAAGATGTGCGTCTGCTCGACTGGGGCGTGCTGGATATTCCCGCGGCGTTTCAATGGGTGCGCGAGCGGTTTCCCGAGCTGCCGCTATTCACTGTGGGCCACAGCATCGGCGGACAATTCTTAGGATTGACCCCGAGCGCCGCAGCCGCGCGTGCACACGTGATGATTGCCACTTCATTCGCATACTGGCGCTGGGAGCACGCTCCTTTCCGCTACAACGCGCTGTTCTTTTGGAAAGTCTTCGGTCCTCTGATGATTCGGCTGCGCGGCTTCGTTCCGCAGGGACGCGTGTGGACCGGGCTTTCTTTACCTCGCGGTGTGTTCGAGCAATGGCGCACCTGGGGTCTACGAGATTCTCACTTCGTCCCCGATCTCAGCACCGCGCAACGCGAAAATCTTTTCGGCGCGCTGCATGGACCGGTGTTGGCGTATCTCTTCGAGGATGATCCAATCGCCACGCGTCGCTCGTCCTCGCCATTGTTCGCGCTATATCGCGGAGCGGACGTCGAGCAGCGTTGGATCAAACCAGCGGACATCGGCGCAAAGCGCATTGGGCATCAGGGCTTCTTCTCGGAGCGCTTTCGCGAATCGCTATGGCGCCCGGTTCTCGACTGGGTCGACTTGCGTTGCTGAAGGCGCGTTGCGCGCGAGCAAGATGGCCGAGATCACGATGGCCGCGCCCACGACTTGAATCGGCTTGAAAGTCTCGTTCAAGAGCAGCCACGCGTAAACGCCCGCCGCCGCGGGTTGCACCAGTAGACCCACGGAACCGAACGCCGCCGGCAAATGAGCCAGCGCATAGGCGACGAGCCCTTGGCCCACGCAATGCACGACGAGGGCAAGCCCGATGAGCAGCAGCCAGCCATGCAGATCGTGCGGCAGGAAATCTTGCATCAGCGCAATCGGCAAGAGCAGCAGGCTGTAAAACAAGCTCGTCCAAAACATCACGACATTCGTGCTCGTGGAACCCCGCACACGAGACACGATGGCGAGATAGCCGCCGTAGAAGCAGGCCGTAGCCAGGCCAAGCACATCGCCCAGCAGCGAGCCTTTGTGGCCAATGAGTTTGGGCGCCACGATGAGCAGCACGCCTCCCAGAGCCAAGGCCAGCGCGAACAAAAATTTTCCCGACGGCCTTTGCTTCCAGACCACCCAAGCGATCAGTGTGACGACGAGCGGCGCCAGATTCGCTTCGAGCGTCGATGCGGCAATCGAGGTCAGGATCAAAGACCAGTGCCACAAAGCCAGGTCCGCGGCGAAACATGCGCCGGCCCAGAACATCGGCGTGTAAGGCACTTTGAGCGACACGGACGACGGCGTCGCGCCACGCCATCTGTCGAACAAGATCCACAGTCCGAAAACCGGAGCCGCCAGAATGCCACGCCAGAACGCAGTAGCCGTCGGACCGGTTTGCGATAGGCGCACCCAGACCCCGGAGCTTGCGACAGCGAGCGCTCCGAGAAGCAAGATCGCCAGCGCGAGCGATTCCCTCCGACGCTGCGAAGCGACGCTCGTTCGCGCCCCTTCGGCGGCAGCTTGTGAAACATGATTGGATGGATGCAAGCGACCACGATACGCGAGCGTCGCAGTCTCGCGCCAGATGTGAGTTGCGCTGCGATTCGAGCGCGCGAGGTCTGGCATAATGCGCGGCCGCTTGCCGAGCGCCTCAGTGGTCCCGCATGAGCCGACCGGAACCGTATCCAGATCACATCACGCCGTATGACCGTTTGGCTTGGTCCGACGTTGAAGTCGAACAGCTATTGGCGAGTGGGGAAATGCGGCCGGAGCTCGCCGCATATTTCGGTGAGCAGGAATATCGCGAGCTGGCGCGACTCGCTCGCGAGGCCCGCAAAACTCCTTTGAAGAAAGACGCCACGCGCGTCTTCGTGCTGCCGGGAATCATGGGCTCGCAGTTGGGCACGCATCGCCGCGTTCCGCAGCCGAACGACATTCTGTGGCTCGATCCGGTGGATATCGGATTCGGCAAGTTGATGACGCTCGAGATGTCGGCCGGGGTGCCGATCGTGTCACTGGGCGTGATGCTTTACACGCATCTCAAATTGAAACTGTTCTTGCGGTCCGCGGGTTACGACGCGGTGTTCTACGACTACGACTGGCGGCTCGGCGTCGACGAGCTGGGCCTTCAGTTGGCTGAACGATTGCGCGCCGAGCAGGGAAAGATTGCGATCGTCGCGCACAGCATGGGCGGCCTCGTTGCACGCGCGGCGTTGGCGTTGGCGGGCACCGAGAAAGTCGAGCGTTTCATCATGCTCGGCACACCGAACTTCGGATCGTTCGCGCCAGTGCAAGCATTGCGCGGCACTTATGCCGTCGTCCGCAAGATCGCCCGCCTCGACATGCGCAATTCGGCCGAGACTTTGGCGGAAAAGATCTTCAGCACCTTTCCGAGCCTGTATCACTTGCTGCCGCCGACCGGGCACAGCGGCGCCACCGATTTGTTCGACCCGAGCCAGTGGCCACGATTTGGTCCTCGACCGCGCGTGGATCTGCTCGAGAGCGCGCGTGCCTTGGAGCGAATGCTCGCACCGCCCGATTCGCGCTTTGCGGTCATTGTGGGCGTGAATCAGGAAACGGTCACATCGGTGGATCGCGAGCACGACGATTTCGTCTATACGATCACGCGATACGGCGACGGCACTGTGCCCACCGCTTGCGCCGTGCTTCCGGGCGCGCGCACCTATTTCACTCAGGTCTCACATAGCGAGCTCACGCGCGATCGAAAGGTCGCGGACGCGGTGGGCGATCTATTGCGCTCCGGCGAAACGCGCCGGCTCGCCACGGAATGGACTCACGGCGGAATGGAAGAGGCGCGCATCAGCGATCACGAGCTCAGGCGCACCCATGTGGACAAAGTCGACTGGGCCGGCTTGGAGCCCGAAGAGCGGCGTGTGTATCTGCAATCGCTGAATGAGCCGCCGAAGCTGAAACTCAAAGCACGAACGACCTATGCACTTGGACCGAGGTTTGTGACCGCGTCACGCGACGCCGCGAAGCAAGCCAACGACCAGGTACATATCGATGGCGCGGTAAAGACTGCAAAGAGCACCGGAGCGGATTCCATCACGCGCAGCTCGCGAGCGACTACGCCGCAATCGCGGAGATTTCCTGGCGCTACCGGCGGGCGCTCCAAGCGCGCAGCGGTGGAAAAGCCGCGCCCCTTAGAGATTCGCATTGCGCTCGGCGACATCGTCAAAGCAGCGGATGAAGCGCTGGTCGTCGCTGTGTTTCAGGATGTGAAGCCGGCGGGCGCAGTCGCTGCGATCGATGCGCATCTCAAGGGCCTCATCGCCGAGTTCACTGCACGGCGCATGTTGCCGGGCGAAGCGGGGAATGTCGTCACGGTGCCCGCGCATGGTCGACTGCCGCACGCTGAAGAAGTCTTGCTTGCCGGCATCGGCCGCTTCGATCGCTTGAGCTCCAGAACCATCGAGTTCACCGCGGAGAACGTGGTGCGCCTGTGTGTGCGGTCGGGTCTCAAAAGCTTCGCCACGGTGCTATGGGGCAATGGCGCGAGCTTCCCCGCGGAACTGTCCTTTGAAAGCCAGTTGCGTGGCTATCTCCACGGGCTTGCCGCGGTGGACCCGGATTTCACCTTGGAACGCATCACTTTCTGTGTGCGGGATAAGACGCATCATCGCCAACTTTTGTCGGCCGCTCGCATCATGCTTTCGACTGAGCGCATGCCCGGGCGCGAGATGGTGCTACGCGAGAAATCTCCTGCCGCGCCGCGGGGCAAGCGTAAGAGCGCGCCTCGTGTGCGAGTCGAGGGCGTTATCCCCGCGATCACGTATCTGTTGGTGAACGAGCAACCCACGGCGGACGGCGGTACCGTGCTGCGCTCGGCACTACTCACGGCAGGCAAGCAGGCCGCAGTGATCGCGGAGTCGCAGCCTTTCACGCACGACTTGCTCGATCAACATTTACGCAAGCTGGAAACGACCGCCTTCAAGCCCGGCGACATGAAGAAATTCGGCGAGGAACTGGCGGTGCTCACTTTGCATCAAACGGTGCGCAGCGAGCTGCATCAAATGCGCAACCGGCCTCTGGTCGTCGTGCACGATGCGCCCGCGAGCCGCATTCCGTGGGAAGCCATGTGTATACGCGGCTGGTTTCCGGCGGTGGAAAAAGGCCTTAGCCGCCGTTATGCCGCGGAGCAACTCTCGCTGGCACGTTTCAACGAAGCGCGCCGGCAGCGAAAAGACCTCGCCGTGTTGTTGGTAGCGAATCCCACAGAGGATCTTGCGGGCGCGGAGCTCGAAGGCGATCGGCTCGTGGCGATGTTGGAGCCGGTTGCGAATGCGCGTGTCACCGTCGTGAAGGGCCAGGCCGCGACACGCACCCGCTTGTTGGCGGAGTTGCAATCGGGTGCCTATGACGTTCTCCACTATGCGGGCCATGCTTTCTTCGATGCGAGCCTGCCGAGCCGCAGCGGCATTCAGTGCGCGGACGCGGTGTTGACGAGCTTGCAGCTCGCGGAGCTTGCGCAGCTGCCGGCGCTCGTTGTCCTCAATGCCTGCGAGTCCGCGCGTGTCAGACGAGATGTCACGCGACGCCTGCAGGAGAGCCACGGGCTCGCGGAGATCTTTCTGCGCGGCGGTGTCGCGAATTACATCGGCACTTATTGGCCGGTGAGTGATACGGCCGCGGTCGCCTTCTCGGAAGCGTTTTATTCGACTTTGCTCCGCAAGAGCGCGCTCGGTTCGGCGGTTATCAAAGCGCGCACGGCCATTCGCGAGCTGCGGTCGATCGATTGGGCAGACTACATCCACTACGGCGATCCGGATTTCAGACTGAAGGAATAGTGGGTTGACGGGCGCGGCGCTGGTTTGGTTTCAACAGGATCTGCGCCTGGCGGATAACCCTGCCCTCGACGCGGCGACGCGGACGAAGTCATCTGTCGTCATTCCCGTTTACATCTGGTCGCCGCGTGAGGAGGGCGAATGGAGGCCCGGCGCCGCTTCTCGGTGGTGGCTGCATAAATCTCTGGCTTCACTCGATGCCGGCCTCCGCAAGCGCGGCTCACGCCTGCTTCTGATGAGCGGCGATTTCGGCACCGTTCTTCCCAAACTCGCCAAAGACTGCGGTGCAAGTGTGGTCTTTTGGAACCGACGCTACGAGCCGGCGGCAATTGCGCGAGAGAAGGCCGCTCCAGCCGCTGCGCAAGCAGTTCGAGAGCTTTCCGTGGCGACGCAATGCGAAGGGTCTGCGCGCTTGGCGCGCGGGCCTCACCGGTCAGCCGTTAGTGGACGCAGGCATGCGCGAGCTTTGGGCAACGGGATGGATGCACAACCGAGTGCGGATGATCGTTGCGTCTT
>Ga0307515_10008464_pt1 | contig 20043 bp, 6 predicted proteins | sample 17_EM_MG_FD_194513 | JGI IMG/M metagenome (GOLD analysis project Ga0307515, IMG submission 194513) | Populus trichocarpa ectomycorrhiza microbial communities from riparian zone in the Pacific Northwest, United States - 17_EM | ecosystem: Host-associated > Plants > Roots > Unclassified | place... | reverse complement strand
CAATAGAAGATTTTGTTATTTTAACTGGTGGGTTCCATCCTCCAAACATTATATAAGTATTACTAGTTTTTTTTTATAACTAGGTCGAATTATTTTTTTATAATCTTTAATATATATATATATATAAAGAAATTAGGAAAAAAATTTGATGTGTAATGAACGAAGTATTTAAAAATATCGAGGTAATGACATACTGAACATTATATTTTTAAAAAAAAAATAAAAATTGAGATAACGACATATTGGATTAACCTATGTCAATTATGTTTAACCCGTGAAACTCACAATCCAGAACATAAACCTGTTATAACCCTATGAAATCCAAATTGAAACAAATTAGAAAGTTTAATTATAATTAATCAAGTATTGAAGGCCTAAAAAAAGCATTCAATTAAGAAAAATGATACAAAAAAATGACCCGAACAAACCTAGATTGGTGGTTTGCACTATGTCGCGGTTCAGACCAAATTGTTTCTAACTTAAAAAAAAAAGAATGCTCAGGGAATGCCATTGCTTTTAAAGAGGAAATGAAAATTTAAGACTTAGATCATTGACTTGAACAGATCTATTAAGTCGGGTTAATTTAATAACATGATTTTTTTTTTGAAAAAAACAAAAAATAAAAGACAATCACTTTTAAAAGTAGCGACAAATCCTATAGAAAGCTAAAAAAAAATTACAAAGGCCAATCTCTAAATAAATAAAATGTTTAAAGATAAAATTGAAAAAAAAAGCTTGAAAAAGTTTTTTTTAAAAAAAATGATGACATACTAGATGATATTTCTTTTAAAACAAATATTGAGTAGTTAATTTCATTTAATTCAAAAACAAATCTTTAAAAATAAGTTAAATTGAACAAAAAATGACATATATAAAAACCTGAGATAACCCAAGATATTTTTAAAATTAGTGAAAAATCTTATATAAATCAAGCAAATAAATAAATTACAGAGCCCAGTATCTAATTAAATCAAATGTTAAGGGATGAAATTGAAGAAACATGAATTTAAAAATAAAAAAGAAGAAGAAGAAGTGCATCCGACAAATCTTCTAAACTTAGGTTAAACTCTCAAATTCGTAACCCATTAAATTCTAGACCCATGTCAATCAAAAAGCTCAATTTAATATTGAATGATGAAATTGAAAAATAATATATCAATTTAAAAAACTTGCCAAGATAAAAAAAAATAGCAATAAAAAGAATAGGAACCAAATCTAAAACAAAAAAAAAATTGATGAAGGATAAAATAATTTTTTTTTGAATTCCATGAATTAAATCAAATTAGAAAAATAACAATTAAAAGATCAGGGACTAAATCCTAAAAAAAATAAACTGAAGGGCTACTGTGAAATGTTGTCAGGTCAAGCATAGAAACCAAGAAATAGAGAAAAGGGAAGAAAAAAAGAGAAGAAAGTCAACCACTGCCAAACCAGAAATAATTCTATCACATGTGCTGCTCAACAAGGTAGTCCCCTTCGTGAGAAATTGAAAATACCAAGGAAGCCCATTTTGCCTCGCCATGAGCAGTGGCTTATGCACAGGCCATCCAAAAACGACGAGATGACTCACTTATTAGTGTGTTCAACAAACACACCAACAATTTTTTTTTTTATTAATTAAATTATCAAATCACCACTGGTACTACATGATTATTACAAAAAAAAAAAACAATGTGAAATTATAAATATACCCCTCAAGTCAAGCCAAAGATTTTTTTTATTCCAACGACAACAGAGTAATCACACTATGCATTATAAATGAGAATTTCAAAAAATAAAAACCCTTAGCCCCATGTTTTTTTATTTTTTTTTACTTTTAAGAGTAACCAAGTAATTTAACTATGCAAAGATTATGAAAATACTAAGCTATCTTTGAACAATTTTGGAATGGTAAATAAGCCCGGTGAAAAGATTTTTTTTTACCTTTCAAGATGTTCATTGATTTTCTTAGCGAAGGAAAAAAAATATAATCTCATTATTACAAACCACAATAAATTAAGCCATTTATACAACATTCTTTAAGTTTTTGCAATTTTATAAAAGGTATTTTTAAAATAGCATGCATCAATTGAGATTACATATATTTTCAAGCGATATTGGAAGCGTATATTCCACGTGATTTAATGAATTTATAGAGGAATTTTCTTGCGTGCCAACCTGAAAATTTAAATTAAAAAAATAAAAATAAAAACCAAAATATATATATACACACTATAAAAACTGGATAAATATTTTTTTATTGTTTATATGAACATGGAAGGAGGTCCCACCTCTCTTTTTGTATTTTTTTTATTTTATCCTTTAATATTGATTTTGTGTTGAATTTTTTTATTGGTTTCTTTTCAATTTCATTCTCAAATATTTAGTTTATTTTGAGTCGATTCTCACAATTTGTTTTAGTATGAGGTTATCTCATTCTCAAACAACTATCATAATATTTAGTTTATACTCAATTTCACGAGCATTTATTTTTGTTTTCATAAAATTAAATAAAAATAATTTTTTAAAAATAAAGTTATTAAACTCAGTGGAGTCCATGACTCGAGTCGTAGATTTGATATGTTAAGTCGTAAATTCCAGATCAATTCAATATATTATCGTCTTTATATAAAAAAAATATTATCTTTAATTTTTTTTAGTTAATCCATGTTTTTTATCAATCGATTTATGTTACTTTTAAATTTGTCAAATTAACTAAATCATGTATAAATAATTTTTATATGTTTGAATTTTAAACTTAAATTAAATAATAAAATAAATTAATATTTTTTTTATTCGACTTGCTTGCACAGCATCACCTAATACACTGATAATTACTTATAAAAACAACGAATTAAAGTTGTTATATGATGCAGTTTTGGACCTTTTGGCGAGAGATGCCCACTTCAACCACTTTATATGTATATATAACAAATGTCATTATTATTTATTAATGGATTTAATCATTATTCAATTCTTGTGTGCAAAAATCTTAAAAACACACCGGAGAAAGAAAAACAAACCTCGAGGGTTGTGACACGCGTATGTAAGAAAAGGACTAATTACTAATTAGTTAGCGTTGAAATTAGAACAGCGGAGACTAGAAGGTGGTAACCTCTGTTTTAGTGGATGTGGTCGAGTCAACAATATGGGGTGGGTGGCTGGGTGTCGTGGAACATGGAGTGGAGTTGGCATCCTGCGCATGTTACCATTCGGGCAATATGACCACACTCGTATGTTTTGTTTTATGTGCAAACATATCTTGTAAGGATCACTGTAAGTGTTTTTTTTTTCTTTCTTTGTTCTTGTTTCTTGATTAAAAACATGTGTGGTCTGTATACTATCCCCTCCGTTCTAGAAGAATTGGCCGATTGTGTTTCGGAGTCGGTAAAACGTTTTTAACATTTTTTTCTCGTTCAATATTTGCTAGAAAATTCACAAAAAATATATAAAAAATACTAACGTAGAATCATAGATGATCCTTGAGAGATTCAAGTCCATGAGATTATCTAAAAGGAGTAGTTGCATGGTGCACGTATTTTTATATATTGTGTAAATTTTTTATTTACAAGATTAATAAATTTTGAGAGAATTTTTTGTATTTATTGGGTGCTTTGAAATTATGTACCTGTATTGATTATTTGTTTATAATAAGAAGAACAAAACATATAATTGTAGATAAACATAACAAGAAAATAAATTTTTTTTGTGAATTTTGAATTTAACAAGCCTTACACCTATGACTTATTTCCACCTCTATTTATATTGATTTTTATAACCAAAATTGATACATAATTAATTATGCTGGTTATCATAATTAATTCATATTGTTTTGTCTTGATTACCGACCATGAAAAGACACAAAAACCTGATAATTTTTTACTTTTAAATCGAGTTTGTTTTGAAAATAAATTGTTTACGAAGAGGAAGAAGAATGTTCATACTTTGTATTCATGGTTGGATATATAAATGAGCTAGTAAAAAGTAATTCTTATGGACCAAAAAATTGTTTTATAATAAACTTAAATCCAAGTTCAAAATAGATTAGTAAGAAACAAACTCAAACACACAAACCCCAGGCTCGAGCCCGAGCCGAGCAAGCACATATGACTTTAACCCAAAACCTATTTGCTTAGGCTCGTTTATGACCATTCAACTTCTCACTATATAAATTATAAGATAATATTGTATTTTTTCAATATGTGATAATAGGTTATGGGTTTTGCAAAAACATACCACCCAAAAGTTTTTTAAGATGAATTCCCCATTCACCCATAATTTATTTTAATCTTTTAGTTCTATGTCAAAGAACTTTCATTGGAGAATATTTTCAAATAAAGTTTCAATCCTAAAATGAATGGATCTCATTTTCAATTTGACCTCAAATATACTTATTAATCATGGTTTGAAACAAATTTTCTAATAACTTTAGCTTATATGGACAAAATATCCTACCAGTCAAACTTGATGTCCCACCATGACATAATGATTGGCTATGTAATATCTAATTATCCATTTAACATGTCATAGTCTAACATTATAGAAAACACTAAAAGAAATGGGGAAAATATTATTCCTTGCACACTGTTCACATACTCACATTTCATTGCGAACTTCTAAAATGATTTTTTTTCCACTTTGGTCATCAAAGTTTTTTCTCCTCGATTTAGTCCTTTTGTGGTCAAATTGATGGCCAATTAGTTTTAAGTTGTTGAAAAATGGTAGGATTGAAAGATAAGGGATAAAAATGGAAAAGACAACAAAACTTGGTGGCCCCTTCAAAGTTTGTACAAAAAATTCATTTTAATCCTTATACTTTCCTATTTTTTTTATTTTCAGTCCTTTTAGTTTTTTATCATTCAATTTTGGTCAAAAAAATCATTTTTTCTCATTTTTTAACCCTTAGTTTAAGAGAAAAGAGAGTGTCATCGGATTCTGGTGGTGGGGAGAGGAAGTCTTAGTTGAAACTGATTATGAGCATGAAATTGATTGATCTTGGTGTCAATGAGTTACATTCATTAAAGAGAGTCTCACTGAGGTTTTCTTTGTCCATCTAATCGCTTGAAATCGCAAATGTGAGCTAGGTAAGTCTTTTGATTTCATGTTGATTTTGGGTTGTTATTTGAGGCTATTTATAGGTTTGTCAAGGTGTATAACATATTTTGGGTCAAAACGGGTTGAAAATTGAGTTTTCTAGGGGAAAAAAACCCTTGACTTGAATTTTTAGCGACCTTCCAATTACCTGAAACTAGATCAACAAACAACGCATCACTTGCTAATTTTTTTTTTAAAAAAATAAAGGTAAATGACAGATCGTATGCCCCTTGAAAAATAAAAAGAACATTAACTTGGTCGAGGTGCGAGGATCTAGGATGGGTGGCCCACGTGCATGGGCTTATAAGATTAGGTATGCTGGCCACCTAGCCAAGGCCCGCACGATTGGGCCTTTGTTTTTTGGTCCATTCTTTTTTATCTTTTTTTTTTTAATTTTCAATCTTATTATTTAGTTTTGGGTTTTTATTAAATTTTTTTTATTGACTATTTTTTTTCTCTAGTTTTTTAAAACTTTTATGATGTCTTTTAATAGAATATTATTTAATTTTACTTAGTTCGCTATTGTGCTTTCAAAGAATTTTTCTCATCTTATAAAGCATTCTTTATATGCACCCTACTTAATTTTGTCTCTCTTTATTTTTTCTAAATCGTTTTCCCATACATATTTTTTTATTATTGTTTTATTAAACAAAATATTGATTTCAAGGAACAATGTTATTAAATACAATCTAATAAACCTGTGTTTCGATATCAAATATTTACATCCACCTTTATCTCTTAACTTTTCAATTTATTTTTTGGCTAAATATCGTATAGTTTTTACTTGGTTTTCACATAAAATAATAGCTTTTTTTTATATGTGCAACCTTACATAATATTTTTTTCACTTTGATTTTATTCAATTGGTTTCATATATATGTCTATTTCTTGTTTCATTTGATTAAATAAAAAGTCATTTCTAATAAATAAAATCATTAAACACAACTAGTTAAATGATCCATGTTGTGAGATCAAGTATTTTGATCTATATTTATCTTTTAATTTTCTCAATTTAGTATTTAGTTACCATTAACGATTTTCTTTTTGCTTTTTATTGACATAAATGATTCTTAATTTATTCAATTAAATGTATATATAAATTTTTAATTTTCAATTATGATTTTTTTTAATTTTAAACAATACTTTGAAGAAGCTTGTATATTGTTTTTATTAAGAAAAATTATCTAACCTGTAACAAAAAAACACGGGTAAAAATAATTAATGTCTAATCGAACAACAACCCATTTCATCAAATGTGCCATGTTCGAGCTCTGTGGTTGCTAATATGATGGCCACTGGAGGCTTACATGGTCGTTAACTTCAGGGCCCGTAGAATTAGTCGAGATACGCCCAAACTGATCCGGACACCCACGTTAATAATAAAAAAAATATGCCCTGTAATGTTATGTTCCCTTTATAAACTAAAATCTCGAATGTCGAATAGATTGAGTTTTGTTTTTCATCTATGGAAATAAAAGGATTCATTATGGACATATAATGCTATCAGCGCGTGCGCTTTTTAACAAAAGCAAGTTAAAAATGAATAAAGTTTATTTCTACTTTCTTTGTATATTTCCATAAATGAATAATGTAAATTTATAATTCAATATTTGTTGACTTTGACAATTAAAACCTTGATCTATTGATTGACATTAATAACTACTTTTAAGACACTTGATTCAAGCGAATTTAAGAAAGTGGAAACAAAATATAAAAACAAAAACATTTTTTTTTAATTTTAATATAATTGTTAATTAATACACTTTCTTTTTCTCACTAATGATTACGGAAAGGAGTCTTTTAATAATATTGATGAAATCCCAAAAATCCAACTAGCTTATGAATAAGATTTTTATGTTAGATAATCAATTAATCAATTGATCTTTGCAATCTCATTCATTCTTCATAGTCAAGGTAGTTGATAGCTTATACTTAATATTTAAATAAATATCTTTTTAGAGAGAAAAAATACAAGAATATTCTAGATAGATGTTCTGAAAACATATATGTAGTAGAGAATGGAGATTCTGAACATTTGTTCTGAAGATCTCGTGATGTATTTATAGTCCATAAATCTTGCTTTTTATGAAGAAAAAAGATTAGAGATAACTTTCTCTTTGTGATATTTTAAATTGCATTACGAGCTGTATTCCATTTATTTTATTTAATTAAAAAATTATGAGCCATGCGAGACTTAAGCCCCCATGACTAGGCCTAACATACGGCCAAGCTTCCTCTTGGACATACTTATATTTTTAGGCATGACGGAAAAATAAAAGGGGTGTTAAGGGTTTTTTAAACCAGTTAAAATTGGGTTTATCAAATATAAATACATTTCATAAGTGCAAGTGTAGCTTTCTAACCTTATAAACGACTTATGTAATTATTTTACATAAATGACAGGTTTGTTTAGTGAATAGAGATCTACTATAAACAAATAAATCAATCACTTCGCAATAGACTTATTTTTGGTGTCCAAAAACCAGACAAGAGCAAGATCGATTTTCGTTATGATTCTTGTTCATGTAACAACTGCCAATGAGAGCTGTTTCTGGCAAAGCAATTGAAAAACTTAGAGCCAACTTTCCTCTTGTTTGTAATGGTTACATGCAGGGAACGCTGGAGACATCCTGGCAAGAAATTTGAGGACCAAGTTGACTTTTGAATTGGCAATTAATGATTGAAGGAAAGAACAGATCCCCTGGAATTATATCGCAAACCACCAAATAAATGGACTTCAAATATAGGGTAATAAATTCATATTAGTAACGATATTAATTAAAATCTTCCCATCTCTATTTAATATTATGTGAAAATGATTAAAAACCCTACACAAACATTTAAAATTAGGCCGATACCGGACCGGATAAATAACCTATCTTTTACCGTAAGACCCGTTTTTCTCTGTGAGCTGGATCGATAAAAAATATTTAAAATTAGACCGATGCCGGACCGGATAAATAACCTATCTTTTACTATGAGGCCTGTCTTTCACTGCGAGCTGGACCGATAAAAAACATTTAAAATTAGATCGATACTGGACCGGATAGATGGCCGTCTTTTGCTATGAGGCTCGTATTTCGCTGCGAGCTGAACTGACTTTTTATACCATAAAAAATCAATATTTAAACATTGTCAATAAATTATTTTTTTTTTAAAAAAACAAGTTAATCCCTTAAATTAAATTATAAATTTTTATATTATTAAAAATAAATAAATAATTTTATTGTGGGAATCTACAATAAAATTATTAGGTAGAGTCCACAGGAAAAATACAAGGAGTTTTAATGATATCTTATAAAACAATGCAAAAAGACATCAATACCATCACAGATTTTGTTCTACTTTCTCATGTAGATTACAATCTCTATTCTTTAGTATTTAAATATAAATCCAACAAAATTTGTCATTATTTAACTTAGAAAAAAACCACCAATTGTAACTACAATATAATTTATGGTAAACCAAAGTCAAAATTAAGAATTGAATCCCCACTTACCCCATCATCTAATCTTGTTGATGAGCATGATGATGATGATGGGCAGTGCGACCACCAATCATTTGCCAGAAAAACTAAACGAAAAGAAGAAGAAGAAGAAAAACACAGTCACCAAAGAAAACCAAATCCAATTTGCAACGCAGCAGCAGCAGTCTCAACTTTTCAACTCAGCTGAAGAAACTTTTTATTCAATTGTTTTTTTGCCCCAACTTATTTAGTTTTTCTGGTTTTTTTTTTTTACCCTCCCAAACCATTTGAAAACCCCAAGAAAGAGAGACGTCTCCTTGATGAACTCAAAACTTTGATTCCTCATCATCACACCAAATCCCAGATTTTTACTTATATTTTTAATTAACACTCACTCACTAATAAAACAACAACAAATACCCACATTTCCTCTCTTCTCCAAAATCTTCATCCATAAGTCTAAAACTTGGCTCTCTCTCTTTTTTTCTTTTTTTCTTTTTCTGGGTTACTTATTTCTTAACAGCTGTGTTTGTTTTGCATGACTGAATCATGAGGGATAAAATCAAACTGGGTTCTTGGCTTTTCATTTGGGGACTACGTCAGATTCCATTTATTGCAAGAAAAGAACAGAAAAATCTAGTCTAGTGCCGAATGGGTTTTGCATCTGATGTGTTCCATATGCCGTCTCTCTCCCTCTCCCTCTCCCTCTCCCTCTGTTATTTTAAGACATCTCTCTTAGATCTGTTTGCTGCTGTAATTGATCCACTACTTTATTCATGCTCCTCTACTTCTTCCTTCCAAGGTTAGATCATCACATTTCAAGCTTCATATCTATTAATTTATATGATTTTCTTGATGTTTGAAGTTTATACTGGTGGGGTTTATGGTCTAGTTTAAATATTAATGGTTTGCTATACACAAGGGGTTCTGGGGTTTTATTGGTTCTGGAGTATGAGAATTTGATGATGTGTAGATACTTGAAGAGTTATAAGGTGGTTGGGAGGTTTCATGGGTTTTGTTTAAGTTGCTTTATGTTGTATGCGCTTATGGTGCAAAGTGAGATAAGCCCTCCATATAAGAGGTCCTGTAAGCCTTTTCTGTGAGGTCTTTATTGCAAAATGGGTAACGGCACTTCTCGTGTCGTGGGTTGTTTTGCCCTTAATGGTAAGAATGGTGTTGATTTAGAGTTTTTAGAGCCACTGGATGAAGGATTAGGCCATTCATTTTGCTATGTTAGGCCGCCTATTTTTGACTCTCCTGCCATTACCCCCTCAAACTCTGAGAGGTTTACAGTTGATTCTAGCACTCTAGATTCTGAAACATTAAGTGGGTCGTTTAGACATGATATGATAGATGATCCCTCAGGTTTGCATAGACCAAACAAGACTTTCCCTGAAACTACATTTAAAACAATATCGGGGGCATCAGTTAGTGCCAATGTTTCGACTGCTAGGAGCGGTAACCAGAGTGCACTGTTTGCTAGTGAAGTGCAAGAGCCTGCTGCTTCATTTGAGAGCACATCATCGTTTGCTGCAATTCCTTTGCAGCCAGTGCCTCGTGGCTCTGGACCTTTGAATGGCTTTATGTCTGGTCCTCTTGAGAGAGGTTTTGCCTCTGGTCCTTTAGATAAGGGCGGTGGCTTTATGTCTGGACCAATTGAGAAGGGGGTAATGTCTGGTCCTCTTGATGTCACTGACAAATCCAACTTCTCTGCTCCACTTGCACGTGGTCGTCGGAGACCCCACTTCCAGCGTTTAGTGAGGAGTGTGAGTGGACCTATGAAAAGCACTCTATCACGAACATTCTCACGACATTCGATGGGATCAGGTTGGATGCAGAGGGTTTTTTTGCACCCTGTGACCCAATTGGCATGGCAAGGTAGGGAGCCAAAGTTTCGGACAGAAGCCTCAAGGAATTGCCTTGAATCAGGGCCATCAGAGGGCGAGTATGTGAACATTCGCAACTTGCAATGGGCTCATGGCAAGGCTGGGGAAGATAGGGTTCATGTTGTGCTTTGTGATGAGCAAGGATGGTTGTTTATTGGGATATATGATGGCTTTAGTGGTCCAGATGCGCCAGATTTTCTGATGAGCCATCTCTATAGAGCTATAGATAGGGAGTTAGAAGGACTGCTGTGGGATTATGAACATAAATCTTCCAATGATCCTATAAAACCTGAACTGTCGAGGAGTAGAATTGTTGAGGCTGGTTCAGGGTGCAGCAAGGAAGAGCAGCCAAACTCGAGTCAAGTAACTTCTTGCAGTTTAAACAAATTGCGTAATCCTGGAGATGTCAGGGGTCAATCTTCTAATTGTGAGATAGTGGAGGAAAGTGATGTCCGGGGCAGTTGGCAACAAACATCTAATTGTGAAACGCATAGCAGCTCAGGCTCTGCTTCTGCCTCTATTCCAACTGCCAACTTGGCTGGCAAAGGAAGGAAAAGCATGCGACTTTATGAGCTGCTGCAGATGGAATCATGTGAAGGATTGGGTTCTGCATCAACCTCAGTGGTTAAAAACCAAAGAAGCAGATCGTGGAATTTTCAACCAAGCTCAGAAGCTTTGGGTTTCAATCAAACTTTGCGAAAAGAACCGTCTAGATCTTGCTCATTGGATAACTGCAAAGGAGATGGTTTTAATCATCGGGGTGAAGAACCAACTACATCAGGAGAAGATGGAGGGATTGGACTTGAATCTGGTAATCAAGGAGGTGGAAGTGATCTTTCAGTTTCTGTTCAAAGACAGGGAACGAGAAAGTCTATTATCAGCTCAAAGATCCGGAAAATGTATCGGAAGCAGAAGTCCTTGCGGAAGAAACTCTTTCCCTGGAGTTATGATTGGCATAGAGAGGAGATTTATGCTGATGAGCGAGTAGTGGAACCCTCTGGACCTAGTAGGAGATGGAAATCAGGAATTGTCGATCATGATGCAGTTTTGAGAGCAATGACTCGGGCACTGCAACACACTGAAGAGGAATATATGGAAATGGTGGAGAAGGACCTTGATAAAAATGCGGAGCTTGCTTTGATGGGGTCATGTGTTCTAGTGATGCTAATGAAGGATCAAGATGTGTATGTCATGAACCTTGGGGATAGCCGTGCAATATTAGCACAAGAACGACCGAATGATCGTCATCCTAATCCAAATTTGGTGAAGGATGACATGGGGTATAAGAATAGATCCCGAGAGTCACTAGTACGTATGGAGCTGGACAGAATTTCAGAGGAGTCTCCAATGCATAATCAAAACAATCAGGTTAATATGATTAACAAGAATAGAGAGATCTCCATTTGCAGATTAAAGATGAGGGCAGTTCAGCTTTCCACTGATCACAGCACAAGTATTGAAGAGGTGTGCTTCTTGAAATTTTCAAAATGGTTATTATTGTGAATGTGCCACAAATGTTATCTATATGTTTGACTTTTGTATGCTCATTTTCTGTACTATCCATCAATTGCATCATGAGTTAGAATAAACCTGAAAATTTACAGCATGTATATATTCATTTGAGTATCAACCGGATAGGATTCCCTTTAAAATCCCAGCGATTCACCATTTTCTTAAGCAGTAGATCACTTTCTTTCTCTGGTTCTGAAAGATGTGAAGTAAAGGTATCGTGTTGCCAAATTCATGCTCAGGAGCAGAAAAATCTGAATGATTTAAGCTAAAATTTCTGCCAATCAGTTGCCAAACTGTTTGTTGGTTAATATCATTTCATACTTAAGCCACCTGGTTTAAGGATTTTCATAGGGTTAATTGGTCATTAAAATATTTGATGAATCAGTGAAAAAAATAAAATTACTGCTACACTTTGATCATGTTATGCTGTAATTGAAAATTTATCTTGCATTCTTGGATACTTGCTTCAGGAAGTGTTTAGAATAAAGGCAGAACATCCTGATGACAACCAAGCAATTTTAAATGATCGAGTGAAGGGACAATTGAAAGTAACAAGGGCTTTCGGTGCTGGTTTTTTGAAGAAGGTCAGTCAATGTTTCAGCCTTGACTTCTGTTTTCTCTTTGTATTTATCTAGGTGCTTTAAACTTTTCAAAAATCTCGGGATCACAAATGGCCAATTCATCAGTTTTAGTAATTTGTTAACTTGACATGGCTACTCAATGTTCATATAATCATTCCCATCTATACATGTCGTATTTTTTTTTTCGCTAGATAGTGGACTGTTGAAGGCAACCACATTATAGCTGGTCTGTAAATACATTGAAAAGGGAAATGCGGAAGTTGAAATATTTCCTCGAATGTCCTACTACATGTGTGTGTGTGTGTTTATGCATTTGATTATATGTATATCCAATGAACCATTTATCTCTGTATGTTTTCTAGTGATTGTTGGCTTAAATGACCTCAGGAGAGCTGATTTAGGGTTGATATGTGTAAGCTCTTTGTGACATCCATATTTTCCTTATCTCCCACCTAGCAGCGAATCACATACAGAAAATCATGATGGTCTGCTGGTGAAATAGTTGAGGATTTTGAAAGGAATAATATAAATGCTCATTTGGCATAATTTGAATGCCATGGATTTGCTACTATGCTTTCTTCCCAAATTTGGTTTTATATGCATAATAACCTGGGTCAGTATCTGCTATGTGGTCAATTTGTTAGTTATGGCTGAGCTTTCCCTCGGTATTATCTGTTCTATCAAGTTTGTGTTTGTTCAGCAATTCCATAGTTCGGTAGTGTCTTCAAGTCTCAATCTCCCGTGTAAGAATAATTGCAATGCACTATGTCGAATCAAGGAAAAAAAAAAGGTAAGAGAGAAAGAAAAGTTATCCATGACACCAGACTATAATTCTATTTTTATTTTTTGGTTCTGGAATTGCATTCGAGGTTCTTGGAACTATGTAATTGTGTGTGTTCTTATAATCTGGAGTTGAGGTGTTTTGGGTTATGTGAGGGTGCTGGGGATGGGCCTCTGCTGAGAAGTGTCAGTTGTTTTAGGCCTCGTTTGTTTGACGGAAAGTGGTTTCCTGTAAACCACTTTCCAAACTTTCATGTGTTTGTTTGTTATTAGGAAAGTTGGTCAACGGAAAACACTTTCCAGTCAAAGGAAAATTTGGCTTGGTTTCCAGGAAATTGTTTTCCTTTTATTTTGGGCGGAAAACACTTTCCGGAAGTTGTGAAAAATTAAGAAATGTCATATTATTTGCTGATTATATCAAATTTGGTCCTCAAACTTTTGATTGCTATATATATTTTGTTTTGAGTATTTTTTTTTCAATTTCATCCTTTAGAATTTGATTTTTATATTAACTTTGGTCCTCTTTTTATGATTGTTATTTGCTTTTCTCTTATCATTTTTTTAATTGAAATTTTTTATCTATCAAATTTGGTCCTCATTGTTTTGATTGTTACTTATTTTATTTGAAATAATTTATGAAATTGTAATTATTATTATTTTAATTTCTTCATCTTTCAATTTTTTTATCTGTTAGATTTGATCTTTATTATTTTGATTATTATTTATTTTATTTGAGATAATTTATGAAATTATATTTTTTTTCAATTTCATTCTCATTCAACTTTTTAATTTGTAAGATTTATTCCTCATTATTTTAATAAACTTGAAAAAAATAAAACATTAATAAGTTATTTTCCAGCTCATTTTCTATGACATAAACAAACACTGGAAAGTGTTTTCCAACTTACACCACCAAACATCGGAAAATAATTCACTTTTCCGGAATTCACTTTCCAAAAAGAAACTACTTTCCAGCAAACATACAGGGCCTTAACCAATTTGAAGAGCAAACAGGATTTAAATGTCACTTCAGCAGCAGGTTTGTAGAAAGGGGAGAGAGCTGTATTTATTATTATTATTTTTTTTTTGAAGCTGTAAGGTTGGAAAGGAAGGTTTTCCATGTATTTTAGATTGTTCATGCAATAAGATAGGCCTGAAAAGGGAGTTGAATCTAAATAATTACAGGGAATTAAAGTAGAATCAGGGCACTTTAGTGTGGAGTGATCAACTTGAGTTGCTGAATGAGTTTTGGTCTATGGAGGAAGATTGAATTTTATATTTGCAATCCCACAGCAATGACATGATCAAGTACCTCTGTCAGGTTAGATTTGGTTGGCGAAATCTTATCTTGCAGGCATAATAGAATTTTAGGATTATGAAGGTTGGGGTAGGGGGTTTCTTTATTGTTACTATCATGTTTGGCATGTCAAGGTAATATGCAACTCCATTTCTGTTTGTTTATGGATGGAGTCTTAAAAATCAATAAATGCAATGTTGGCAATCAAGAAGCTATACAGCCGACATATTGATTGTTGAAACAAGGGAGTACAGGATGAGATACGGGATTGAATTTGGGATGCACACTTTGAGAAATTTTTTGTTGTTTCAGTTTGAAACTTTATTTTGCAGCATAACACTTCAGTTGATGGGATGTGAAATCTGTCAAGTTGAAAAACATTTCAGTTCAGCTGTTTTGCCCTTTGATAATTATTCTTTATACCATTTAGTTAAGGTTGAAAATGAGCGTCAATGTTTGCTTGTGCAAGTTATTCATGATGGTCTATTTGAAGTATTCTCATAATATTACGAATCATTCATAGCATTGAACACACTATTCATTATTCATATCTTTCATGTGTTCATTGAAATTAAGGCTTTATGTCCAATAATTTACTCTTGCTAATAGTTTCCCATTTTTAGCAAATCCTGTATATAAGCAGGATGCATCATTTGCATATTTACACATTGGCTTATTTGTTTATCTTTTTGTTAACCAACCTTTATGGATACTGGTTGCAGCCAACTTGTAATGAAGCTCTGCTAGAGATTTTTCAGATTGATTATGTGGGAAATAGTCCCTATGTGAGCTGCATTCCTTCTGTAGTTCATCACCGACTTTCGTCAAGTGATCGATTCTTGGTTCTCTCCTCTGATGGACTTTACCAGTACTTCAGCAATGAAGAGGTGGTTGCTCATGTCACGTGGTTCATGGAAAATGCCCCTGGAGGTGATCCTGCACAGTATCTCATTGCAGAACTTCTCTTCCGTGCTGCCAAAAAGAATGGTTAGTTGAATAAACTTTCTACCTGTCATTTTAATTTCATGATGGGAAATGAAATATACTGATTTTTTTTTAACCTAAATGCTTTGATGGGATGGAGTGGTAGGACATGTACCTTCCAGGAATTGTAGGTTTGGTAATATTTCTATCTGATATTCCACCTTGCTCTTAATCTAGCAAGTTGTGGTCATTCCCATTGTGAGGAAATAATTATTTTGTAGCCATGTAGTTTCTTACTTTTTTTCGTGAATGTCCACATTGAGCTCTTTAAAGCAGTGTCTGTCTGGTTGGTGTATTGCAGTTAAAAAAAGAGAGGTTAGAGTCGTGAGAAACAAACGCATACTGCGCGTTAAATTGTTAAAGTTGCAGCACCCACTTTGAAAATCTGGCATGAAATCTTTGGCTTGGCTTCAACATCAATTGTTAAGTCTCTTCAAAATTATTATTCAATAACTAAACTGTAAAATCCCCCGCGGCTGGTAGCCATATTTTCAGTTGAAAAAGCAGTGTCTCCTAGTTGTGTAAAGTTTTGCTTTGGTCACAAGTCTTCACTGACAGTTGCGGAGGAAGAGTATAGCCATTTGATCTTTGCCCTTGATATAGTATTATAGTCGAATCAAAATCTCTTCATACTTCAGCTATATATGAGTTTGGAATTAATACTTCCTCTGCCATAAATTGAAGTCTTCAGCAATTTTCTGATTGTATTTTATTGGAGGTTACAGGAATGGATTTTCATGAATTGCTTGATATTCCTCATGGAGACAGACGTAAATATCATGATGATGTCTCTGTTATGGTGGTTTCTCTGGAGGGAGGAGGGATTTGGAGATCAGCTGGCTAGTTGTTTTCAGTTTACACATATTGCCTCAATAGTGTAATCATTTTCAAGGGAGTGGTAATCATCGATGCAATTTAGAATGACTTTCTCTGCAATATAAATTTTTCATCTTATCATTTCTATTTCAAGTTGAGGAATAGTTTATGCGAGGGCAGAAGCTGATCAGTCCATGCTGCTAGAATGTTGCGATCAGATGCCCCTTTAAGCTTCCAGTATCTAATTATTTTGTATGCCTCATTCATCGTTGAAGTCCTTATGTTCTTACTTTTTTTCTCCTTGGAATGGTTTGTAAAATTTTGATGAAAGATTTATTTCCCGCACCCCTTTTCCGACCACACCTCCTTGATCCTTTCCTGGTGGTTAATGCTTTTCCGTCCCCATGTTCACCAAATTTTGCTCCAGAAACGGCTTTGTAGTATTTTATGTATTCCAACATTATTATTATTATTATTATATATTATATTATAACAACATATGATGTTTACTGTAGTCATTTTCTTTTATTGCGTCTTTCTATATCCAAATTGAGTTAACATTTGTTCAATTTAGGACAAATTAAAAAATAGTCCAAAGTAACAAGGATCAATTTTATTACCAATTTAAATTTTGATTCAAAAGTTTATTTTTATTCTGACTTTATTTCTTCAATCTTTGTACCTATAATTTTCTTAAAATTTAAATTTGATGCAAAAATTTATTTTTTTATTTTGCAGCTTTTAGATTTGAGAGGGAAGAGAGAAAGCTATTAGATTTTAGTGAGGAGAGAGAAAATAATTGGTTTTCATTAATTTTGTTTATTAAAAATATTGATTTTGAGATTAATAGGTTTCGGGTTTCATTTGATAATAGAATTTTAATGATGGTTAATTTGAATTTTAATATTATTTTTTTTAAAAAAAATTGAAGTCGATAAAGAAAATCTTTACCTAGTTTAAATTTGTGTTCTTGGAATATTTTTTTTTAACTTGATATATTAGTTTTTTGATGTTATGAGGGTGTTTTTTAAAAAAATAGAGTTGAAAAATGGGTTTTTGACCAAAAAAAACTAACCCAAGATTTTTTAATACTAGTTAATTTGAAATTATATTTCATGATTTGTTTTATTTGTTTTTTATTAGGTTAATCCGGTCTCATAATCCAAGAATAGTGCTTAACGGGTTAATCTGATTTGACTTGGGTTGCTTTTTGTGTTATTTTTTAAATTGAAATATTTCCCAATTTTTATCATTCAATATTGGGTCAGTTAAGAATTGAGTTTTATAATCTATTTTGATTTATTTTCTATGAGGATATCTTGGTCTAATAATCGGGATCACGAGTTTTAGTATTTTAATCCATGTTAAATCAACTATATATATATAATTTTCATTTTAATAGGTTATTTCGGTCTCATGTTCTTCATTAGATTTGCTTTTTATTGGGTTGTCCTCATCTCATGACCTGGGTTGTAAGTTTGGTTGGTTAATTCAGTTGACTTATTTTTTTTCTTTTTTTAATTGACTTTTATTCTTAATTTCATCATTCAATATTGTATTTGATTGAGAATTATGCTTTATGATTTACTTCGGTTTGAATTTTGTGAAGTTATCTTGGTCTCATGACTCAGGAATAATGTTTAAAGAGTTAACCTATATTGACTTGACTAATTTTTTATGTTATTTTTTTAATTAAATTTTTTACAAATTTCATCGTACACCATTGAGGTTGACATGATCGATTGAGAATTGAGCTTTATAATTTATTTTTATTTACTCTTTATGAGGTTATCTCAGTTTCTTGGTTAGAGCCGTGGATTTAGCAAGTTAATTCAAGTTAAATTAGGTCATCTTTTTTTATTAAAATTTCTGTGAGGTTATCTTGATCTCATGACTCAGGTCATGAGTTTGATAGATTGACCTGTGTTGTTTTTTTTTTTTTTATGTTTTTGTAATTGATTTCATTTTTTAGTCTTATCCTTCAACATTGGACTAATTGAGAATTGAACTTCATAATTTGTTTTGATTTTCTTTCTATGGAGTTATCTCAGTCTTATGACTCGAGTCGCGAGTTTGACAGGTTAACTTGGGTTAATTTTTTTGTCATTTGTTTAATTGATTTTTTTTTCAATTCCATACATCGAGTTAATTAAAAATTAGGTTTTATAATTTGTTTTGATTTGTTTTCTATGAGGTTATCATAGTCTCATAACCCGAATAACGGATTTAACATGTTTACACGAGTTGACCCAAGTCAATCCAATATGTTGTTATCTTAATGTAAAAAAAGGGATGTCATCTTGAATTTTTTTTTGAGTGAAACTATGTTTTTACAGGTCGTCCGAGTTGTTTTTGGACAAAGTGAACTGGGTCACATCAAGTCAACCCCCCACATAATTTAGATTTTTTTTCCACTAAAAAAACATTAGCAATATCTAAAATTTCCTTTTTATGTTCAAGAAAAATCTGACTCGAACCATAGTGTAGCGTGGGTCAATGATTTAGTGTAGACTGAGAATTGATGCCTTATTATATACAAAACAAGCTTCCATACCCACGCTTCGCTGTGGGGCTGAATAATTTTTTAAACAAAAAACAATGTTTAGGTACTAAAAATAAATAAATAAATAAAGATATAGATTTATGACAAATATGTAAAAACGCTAATTAGAGTTAAGTCAACATGGGACATCCCATCAAACCCGTGGTCTAAATTATATAACTGGAATAACTCGATTAAAAATAAAAAGAATTGTAAAGCTTTTTTAAAAAAATATATTAACTTTTTTAAATTTGTGACCCGAGTCATTAAACTTGAAGCACCCAATCTAGAAAAATCATGAAGTTCAATTCTAAAAAAATTAAATATTAATGGTTGAAATTGAAGGAAAAAAAATCTAATCATATAAAAGAATTTTAAAAAATAACAATTCAAAAAATAAGGATCAAGATTATTATAACTACCACTATTATTATTATTATCACCGCCACCATAATTATTGTTAATATTAATTATCATAATAAGTAACAAATAACAACATTCTTATTGATATTATTACTATTTTAACAACCAACACCACAATCATCATTATTGTTATTATTATTGTTGCTATTATTATTGTCATTATCACTATCACCACAATAACTATTATTAATATTTTTATTATCATCGTTATTCTTCTTCATCTTCTTCTCTCTTATATTATTATTATTATTATTATAGTAGTAATAGTAGCAGTAGTATTGTTACCACCACAATACCACAACAACTATTATTATTACTTTTTTTTTATTAATACTACTGTTGTTGCTGGTATTGTTATTATTGTTACTGTTACTATTACTATTACTATTACTATTATTATAGTCATAACTATCATTAATAATATCATCATCATCATCATCATCACTAATTTAATTAATATTGTGATTGTTGTTGTTGTCATCATCAATAATATTATTATTTTCATCACTATTTTTATAATAATAATAATAATAATAATAATAATAATAATAATAATAATTATTATTATTATTATTATTATTAGCATCATCATTGTTATTAAGGCCATGTTTGTTTCCCGGAAAGTAGTTTCCGGAAAACCACTTTCCAAACTTTCCTGTGTTTGTTTGCCATTAGAAAAGTTG
>Ga0307515_10008463_pt1 | contig 20045 bp, 15 predicted proteins | sample 17_EM_MG_FD_194513 | JGI IMG/M metagenome (GOLD analysis project Ga0307515, IMG submission 194513) | Populus trichocarpa ectomycorrhiza microbial communities from riparian zone in the Pacific Northwest, United States - 17_EM | ecosystem: Host-associated > Plants > Roots > Unclassified | place... | reverse complement strand
GCGGGTGATGGCGGAGCTTTCGCGCTTCGGCATTCTTGCCGACGATTCGGCCGGCACACCACTTACCGCCATGCCGCAGGGCACGCTGCTGCAACTGCTGCTGGAGGCAGCACTGCGGCCAGGCGATCCGGTGGCGATCGTCTCATTGCTCAAACATCCGCTTGCCCGCTTCGGCCTCGAGCGCGATGCGCTGATTTCCGCCACCGAGGCGCTCGAACTGCTGGCCCTGCGCGGCGGCGTGGCGGAGGTGGATATCGGCACGCTGGAGCCGCTGCTGGCCCGCCAGCTTGCCGAACAGGCGCAGGACAGGCACACGCCGCAATGGCGCAAGGCGCTTGCGCCTGAGGCGACTGAGGCCGCGTACGACCTTGCCCGCCGGGTCACGCAGGCGACCGAGCCTCTGGCTTCCGCGCTGATGCGGCACCGGCCGGAAGATCGCGGGAAGACGGCGAGCTTCACGCTGTCCGAATGGGCCGAGCGTACCGGGCGTTCGCTCGAAGCCGTCGCGGCCGATTCGCGCGGCAATCTCGCCGATCTCTGGTCGAACGAGGCGGGAGATGCGCTCGCTGCCCTGCTTGGCGAGGTGATCGACACGAACGGCCAGATGGAGGCCGACGGACCGCAATGGATCGACATCATGGTGGCCCTTGCCGCCGGTCATGCGGTGAAGCCGCGGGCGCTCAGCCATCCGCGCCTCTTCATCTTCGGGACGCTGGAAGCCCGGTTGCAGAGCGTCGATACGCTGATCCTCGGCGGCCTGAACGAAGGCTCCTGGCCGGGGCAGACCGCCAACAACCCCTTCATTCCGCGGATGATGAAGACGGAGATCGGCCTGGAGCCGCCGGAGCGGCGCATCGGCCAGCTGGCGCATGATTTCGAGATGGCGAACGGCACGCGCCACCTGATCTATTCGCGTGCGTTGCGCCAGGGCTCGACGCCGACGGTCGCTTCGCGCTGGCTGCAACGGCTGCTGGCGCTCGGCGGTGAGGCGTTCGAAACGGAATTGAAAGAGCGCGGCAACCGGTTCCTGCAATGGGCCGCTCTCATCGATCAGGGCGAGACCCAAGCGCCGGCGCAGCGGCCGTCGCCGAAACCGCCGCTGGCATTGCAGCCGAAATCCTATTCCTTCAGCGAAGTCGGCCGGCTGCGCCGCGACCCCTATGCCATCTATGCCCGCCGCGTCCTGCGGCTCGATCCCGTCGATGCGTTCAATCGCGATCCGGGTCCGGCCGAACGTGGAACGCTCTACCACAAGATCATCGACCGGTTCATCCGTGAGGCCCATATTGCCGGCACGCCGGATGCGGCAGCGGCGATGGAGCGCATTCTTTCCGAGCTTTTCGACAGGGAAAAATTGCCGCCGCATATCGATGCCGTGTGGCGGCCGCGCTTTCGCGAAGTGGCCCGCGCCTTCCTCGAATGGGAGGCTGGACGGCGATTCGGTATCCGCAAGACGCTGACGGAAGCCCGGGGCGGCATGGAACTGGAACCGATCAATATCCGGCTTACTGGTGTCGCAGACCGGATCGACGTGACAGGACCGAACGCCGCCGACATCATCGACTACAAGACCGGGTACAACCCCTCGCCGACGCAAGCCCGTGTGCTTCTTGATCCGCAGCTTGCGCTGGAAGCAGCGGCGCTCAGCGCCGGCGCCTTCCGTGACGCCGGCAGCCTCGTGCCACAGGACCTGCTTTACGTCCGACTGCGGCCGGGAAATCGTTTTCAGGTGGATACCGTCAATAACGAGCACTCGGCCCGCAGCGACAAGGCAAGGTCGGCGATGGATCTCGCCGCCGAATCGATCGATCAGTTGGTCAAGTTCGTAGGATTGCTGCAATCGGGCGAACGAGGCTTTACCTCCCGGCTGATCCCGGCCCAGCAATTCGATTTCGGCGGCGACTACGATCATCTCGCCCGCGTCTCCGAATGGTCGACGGCCGAGACCGAAGAGGGCGGCGGCGATGAGTGATGTGACCCCGCTTCCCACGGATGATGAACCTGGCACCTGGATCGGCTGGACGACGATCCAGCAGGCGATCGCCTCCGATCCGGTACGTTCAGCATGGGTTTCGGCCAATGCCGGTTCCGGCAAGACGCATGTGCTGACGCAGCGCGTCATCCGTCTGCTTCTATCAGGCGCGCGACCTTCCGCCATTCTCTGCCTGACCTATACCAAGGCCGCAGCCTCCGAAATGTCGAACCGCGTCTTCGAACGGCTGGCGGAATGGGTGGTGCTTGACGATGAAGACCTCGAGCGGCGCATTACCCAGATCGAAGGCACTGCTCCCGACGGGCTGAAGCTTGCCGAGGCCCGCCGGCTGTTTGCCAAGGCGCTGGAGACGCCCGGCGGTTTGAAGATCCAGACGATCCACGCTTTTTGCGAGGCGCTGCTGCATCAATTCCCGCTCGAAGCCAATGTCGCCGGTCATTTCTCGGTTCTCGACGATCGCGCAGCAGTGGCGCTGCTTTCCGATGCGCGCCGGGCGCTGCTGACGGCGACAGCGCCTGAAGAAGCCAGCGCGCTCGCCGAAGCCTTTGCCTATGTGCTCAACCTCGGCGATGAATCCGGACTGGAGAACCTGCTCGGCGAGATCGTCGCCAACCGCAATGCCATTCGTCGTTTTACGGCGATTGCCGAACAGCAGGGCGGCGTCGAGACGGTTCTTCGTAAAAAACTTGGCCTTGCTCCGGGCGATACGGAAAGCGGGATTGCAACGCAATACTGGCCGTTGCCGGAGCTTTCCGGCGGAATGCTGGAGCTTTATCTCTCGCTCGCCGACCACAAGGGCGGCGTGAAGGCGCAGGAGATTGCTTATGCCCTCAGGCTCGCCGGGCGGGAGCGTGATGCAGCAAGACGCGCCGAGATTCTCGAGACGATCTTCCTGACGGCGAAGGGCGAGCCGAAGGCGGATTCGCAATTCTTCGTCAAGGCCATGCTTGCCGAGGCACCGCAGCTGGCGGACGCCATCGCCGCAGCCCGCGCGCACGTTGCAGCAAGCCGTGACCGGCTGAAACTGATGCGGATGCATGGCGCCACGCAGGCCGCGCTCGTGCTCGCAGACCGGCTGAACCGCGACTATGAGGAACTGAAGAAGCAGCGCAGCCAGCTCGATTTCGAGGATCTGATCACCCGTACCGCCGATCTCCTGACCAAAAGCGGCGTCGGCCCCTGGATCCACTACAAGCTCGACCGCGGCATCGACCATATCCTTGTCGACGAAGCGCAGGATACCAGCCCGATCCAGTGGAGCGTCATCCAGTCGCTCGCCGAGGATTTCTTCTCCGGCGAAAGCGCCAGGCCGGTGGTGCGCACGCTGTTTGCCGTCGGCGACGAGAAGCAGTCGATCTATTCCTTCCAGGGTGCGCGGCCGGAGCGTTTTTCCGAGGAGAGCGACCGGACGCGGCGGCGTGTTTCCGACAGCGGGCAGAGCTTTTCCTCCGTACGGCTGCCGCTGTCCTTCCGCTCGACCGCCGACGTTCTCGAAGCCGTCGACGAGATCTTCAAGGCGCCCGACAAGGCGCGCGGCCTGAGTGCGCTCAGCGAACCCGTCGTGCATCGCTCCAGCCGTATCGGCCATCCCGGCGCCGTCGATCTCTGGGAGATGATCGCGCCGGAATCGGCGGTGAAGGAGGAGGACTGGACGGCGCCGTTCGATGCGACGCCGGAAAGCGCGCCGGCCGCAATCCTCGCGCGACGGATTGCCCATTCGATCGGCACTCTCGTCGGCCGCGAGACCATCGTCGAGAAAGGCAAGGAGCGGCTGATCGAAGCCGGTGATATCCTGGTGCTGGTGCGCAAGCGCGGGGCCTTTGTCAATGCATTGACGCGTGCGCTGAAGCGCCGCCGCGACATTCCCGTTGCCGGCGCGGACAGGCTGGTGCTCACCAGCCATATCGCCGTGCAGGATCTGCTGGCGCTCGGCCGTTTCCTGCTTCTGCCGGAAGACGATCTTTCGCTCGCCGCCGTGCTCAAGAGCCCGCTTTTCGATCTCTCCGAGGACGACATCTTTGCGATCGCCGCATTGCGCGGCGACAGTGAAAGCGTCTGGAGCCATCTCAAAAGCTTCGCCGCCGATGGCACCGAACGTTTTTGCGCTGCCGTCGAGAGGCTCGAGCTGTTTCTCCGGCAGTCCAGGAGCCTGTCGGTTCACGATTTCTATGCGCGCGTGCTGGGCAGCTATGGCGGGCGGCGGCAATTCCTTGCCCGCCTCGGCACCGAGGTCAGCGATATCCTCGACGAGTTCCTGACCTTTACGCTCGATCATGAAAGCTCCGGTCTTCCCGGGCTGCAATCCTTCATCTCGACACTGGAACTCGAAGCGCCCGAAGTGAAACGCGAGCAGGACAAAGGCCGCAACGAAGTGCGGATCATGACCGTGCACGCTTCCAAGGGTCTCGAGGCGCCGATCGTTTTCCTCGTCGACGGCGGTTCCAAGGCCTTCACCCATACCCACCTGCCGAAGCTTCGCCTGATCGAGACCGGCATCGACGAGCCGCCGATGCCGGTCTGGGTTCCCGTCTCCGATCTCGCCAACTCGCTGACGCAGAGCGATGCCGCACGTATCCAGATGCTGGCGGAAGAAGAATATCGCCGCCTGCTCTATGTCGCCATGACGCGCGCCGCCGATCGGCTGGTCGTCTGCGGCTATCGTGGCGTGCGGGCGAATAACGACACCTGGCATATGATGATCTCCGCGGCACTGCACGAAGATCATCCGCATGTCGAAGTGGCCACATTCTCAGGTTCCGACGGGGAATGGCCAGGTGTCAGATGGCGTGTGCCGCGGGTCGAGCGGAGCTTCGAGCGTATCGGCCGCAGCGAGGAGCGCGACAATGAGGTGACCTTGCCGGATGGCCTGCTGCGGCCGCTACCGCCGCAGACGCAGTTGCCCCGGCCGCTCAGCCCTTCCGGCGCCGGAACGATCATCGACGAAGACGAGGGTGGCCTGCTTGTCGTCTCGCCGCTGTTTGGCGAAAAGGAACACAGCGACCGGTCGCTGGAAAAGGGCCGGCTGATCCACCGCATGCTGCAGGCGCTTCCCGAAATTCCGCCGGCGGAGCGGCCTGATGCTGCCAGCCGCTATGCCGAGCGCGCGGCGCGGTTCTGGCCGGAGGCCGAGCGCAGCAAACTTGTCAATTCGGTTCTGAAGCTATTGAACGAGGAGGGTCTGCAGGGCGTGCTCGGCGCGAACGCCCAGGCTGAGGTCTCGATCATGGGGACATTGACGCTTGGCGACAAGCGCTATGCCGTTTCCGGCCGTATCGACCGGCTTGCCGTTCTTTCAGATCGCGTCGTCATCCTCGACTACAAGACCAACCGGGTGCCGCCGGCAACCGAGGAGACTATCCCCTTCGCGCACCAGGCCCAGCTGGCGATCTATCGCGAGATTCTGGCGCCGCTCTATCCGGGCAGGCGCATCGACTGTATGCTCGTTTATACCGAGAATGCCTCGCTCTATACGCTGAGCGAGACGGCGCTCAGTTTGGCGCTTGCGGGACTCGATACAAAGTGAAATACCGGACATTGAAAATTCGGCACCGCAGCATCACATGTGGTTCAACACGTAATTCCAGTAAAGGAGCAGCCCGTGGCTACCGTGAAAGTCGATATCAATAACTTCCAGTCGGAAGTTCTGGAATCCGCAGAACCCGTCGTCGTTGATTTCTGGGCCGAATGGTGCGGCCCGTGCAAGATGATTGCCCCGAGCCTCGAAGAAATCGCCATCGAGATGGAAGGCAAGGTCAAGGTCGCCAAGCTCAACATCGATGAAAACCCGGAACTCGCCGCACAGTTCGGTGTACGCTCCATTCCGACCCTTGCAATCTTCAAGGGCGGCGAAGTGGCCGATATCTCGGTTGGCGCCAAGCCGAAGACCGCTCTTTCGAACTGGATTTCGAACGCTGCCTGATTGATATCGCCCAAATATCATATTGAAGAAAAAGCCCGGTTTCGACCGGGCTTTTTTCATGTCGCAGGCCTCATTTCGGGGGCGTGCCGTTGTCGGCAAGCACGTCCCCGACGAGATAAAGAGAGCCGCCGATCAGGATGCGGGGAGGCAAAACCTCCGGATTGACGGCGGCTTTTATCGCCTCCAAAGCATCTCCGACGGTCGACATCGGTTCGGCGACAAGGCCGGCATCATAGGCGGCATTCGACAATATCACCGGGTCGATCACTGCTTCGCTGCCGCGGATCGGCACGCAGAAGACCTTCTCGACCAAACCTGTAAACGCCTTGAAATAGCCGACCGGATCCTTGGTGTTGATCATGCCGGTGATCAGGAAGAGCGGTCGCGACTGGCGTTCCTCGAAATTGGCCATGGCTTCGGCGATCACCTCGCCGGCACCGGGATTATGCCCGCCATCAACCCAGATCTCGGCGCCGAGGGGCGCGTGCGGCAGTAGCCGGCCCTCTGTCAGGCGCTGCAGCCGGCCCGGCCATTCCACGCAATTCATCGCCTTTTCCATCATCGTCTCGGTGATGGTGAAACCTGCGGCCTTGACGGCGCGGATGGCGGCGGCGGCATTGGCATATTGATGGCGGCCGGGAAGGCGCGGCAGCGGCAGGTCGGCAAGACCGAATTCGTCCTGATAGACGAGACGGCCATATTCCTCATGCGCCATGAAATCCTGCCCGAAGACCGCGGTCGGGCAATGCAGCCGCTCGGCCGTCGACATCAGGACGTCGAGTGCTGCGTCATATTCCTGATGGCCGATGACAACGGGATAGCCCGGCTTCATGATGCCGGCCTTTTCTGCCGCGATCAGCTCGACCCTGTCGCCGAGATAGGGCTGGTGATCCAGCGAGATCGGCATGATGACCGAAACGGCCGGATCGGAAATGACATTCGTGGCATCGAAGCGGCCACCGAGACCGACTTCGATGATCGCGGCATCGGCCGGCTGCTCGGAAAACAGGATGAAGGTAACCGCCGTCAGGATTTCGAAGACGGTGATGTGCTGGCCTGAATTGGCGTCGGCCACGCGGCGCAACGCCTCGGCAAAGACGGCGTCATCCACGAGCTGCCCGCGTCCGCCCTTGACGCCGATGCGATAACGCTCATGCCAATTGACCAGATGCGGCGAAGTGTGGACATGGGCGCTGTAGCCGCCCGCTTCGAGCAGGGCGCGGCAAAAGGCGGTGACCGATCCCTTGCCGTTGGTGCCGGCGACATGGATTACCGGCGGCAGTTTCCGGTGCGGATTGCCGAGAACATCGAGAAGACGGGTGATGCGGTCGAGAGACAGATCAAAGCCCTTGGGATGCAATCCCATGAGCTTGTCGATCTCCTGCGCTGCCTCACTCACCGCGGTTTGGCCCCTGGGTATCAATTCGGCACCCCGCCTGCTTGTCGGTTATCAGGCGCTTGCCGCCAGGGCAATCGCGCCGCCATTCATGTCATTCGCTGCCGAAACCGGCTTCTTCGTCAGGATCTTCAGAAGGCGCGCCAGCATTTCCGGAATGTCGTGTCGCTTGACGACCATGTCGACCATACCATGCTCCAGCAGGTATTCCGAGGTCTGGAAACCTTCAGGCAATTTTTCACGCAGCGTCTGCTCGATCACGCGCTTGCCGGCAAAGCCGATTTCAGCGCCGGGCTCGGCCAGATGAATGTCGCCAAGCATGGCGTAAGAGGCCGTGACGCCACCAGTCGTCGGGTTGGTCAGCACGACGATATAGGGCTGGCCGGATTCCTTCAGCAGGTCGACGGCAACCGTGGTGCGCGGCAGCTGCATCAGCGACAGGATGCCTTCCTGCATACGCGCGCCGCCGGAAGCGGGGAACATCACCAGCGGGCATTTTTCAGAAATCGCGCGCTCGAATGCCTTGACAATCGCCTCGCCGGCGGCAATGCCGAGCGAGCCGCCGATGAAGTTGAATTCGTGCACGACGGCAACGAGTTTCAGCCCCTGCACCTTTCCGAGACCGGCGAGGATCGTGTCCTCCTGTTCGGTCTTCAGACGGCTGTCGCGCAGCCGATCGATATATTTCTTCGAATCGCGGAACTTCAGCGGGTCCTGGGCGACCTTCGGCTGCGGCAGCGATTCGAATTCGCTATTGTCGAAAAGATCGGCAAGGCGAGCCTTGGCCGGCATCTTCATGTGATAGCCGGAAGCCGGAATGACCCACTTATTGCCTTCCAGATCCTTATGGAAGACCATTTCACCCGTTTCCGGGCACTTGATCCAGAGGTTCTCCGGCACTTCGCGACGGCCCAGCATGGAATTGATCCGCGGGCGAACGTAGTTGGTGATCCAGTTCAACTCGAAAACTCCTGATTGACTAAAGCGTGTCGCGATCTTTCAGATGCGCTTGCCACGCTTTAGGTCCTTGGTTTCTCGCATGTCGCTGCCGCAAACCGCTGCACACTTTTGCGCGACATGCTTCAGTGCCAATGTGGGCAAACTATTCGGCAGCAACAAGGCGCGCCGAACGTGTTCCCGTGGAAAGGCCGCGCACCAGCGTTGCGACCGCCTGAATCGTGTCCGCCGTCGCCTTTCCATCCCTGGTCAAGCTCGTCGCGACCTGATTGACGATCGCGGTGCCAACGACGACGCCATCGGCCGAACCACCGATGACCTTTGCATGTTCCGCCGTCTTGACGCCGAAGCCGACGCAGACGGGCAGGTTGGTGTGCTGCTTGATGCGCTCGACCGCGCCCGAAACCAGCGACGGATCGGGCAGCGCCGAACCGGTGATGCCGTTCATCGAGACGTAATAGACGAAGCCAGAGGTGTTCTTCAGCACCTTCGGCAGGCGCTTCTCATCGGTCGTCGGCGTTGCCAGGCGGATGAAATTGATGCCTTTGCGGATTGCGGGAATGCAGAGTTCGTCATCCATCTCCGGCGGCAGGTCGACGACGATCAGGCCGTCGATGCCGGCAGCGATCGCGTCGTCGAGGAATTTTTCGACGCCGTAAATATAGATCGGGTTATAGTAACCCATCATCACGATCGGCGTGGCATCGTTGGTTTTGCGGAAATCGGCTGCCAGCTGCAGCGTCTTTTTCAGCGTCTGGCCGCCTTTCAGCGCGCGCTGACCAGCCAACTGGATCGCCGGGCCATCGGCCATCGGATCGGAAAAGGGCATGCCGAGCTCGATGATGTCGGAGCCCGCTTCCGGCAGCGCCTTCATGATGCCGAGCGAGGTATCGTAGTCAGGATCGCCGCCCATGAAATAGGTCACAAGCGCCGGACGGCCCTCGGCCTTCAGATCGGCAAAGCGTTTGTCCATGCGTGCAGTCATATCTTACAGTTCCATTCCCAGAATCTTGCCGACGGTGAAGATATCCTTGTCGCCGCGGCCGGAGAGGTTCATCAGGATGATCTCGTCCTTGCCCATCTTCGGTGCGCGCTTGATGACCTCGGCAATCGCATGCGAAGGCTCGAGCGCCGGAATGATGCCTTCAAGGCGGGTCAGGGTCTGGAAGGCCTCAAGCGCTTCGTGATCCATGATCGGCACATATTCGACGCGGCCGATATCGCTCAGCCATGAATGTTCGGGACCGATGCCGGGATAATCGAGACCGGCCGAAATCGAATGGCCTTCCTTGATCTGGCCGTCGCCATCCTGCAGCAGGTAGGTGCGGTTGCCGTGCAGCACGCCGGGCGAACCGGCTGTGATCGAGGCGCAATGCTCGTCGCCCTGCAGGCCTTTGCCGCCGGCTTCGACGCCGACGATCTTGACAGTGGGATCATCGAGGAAGGGATGGAAAATGCCGATGGCGTTCGAGCCGCCGCCGACGGCAGCGATGACGAGATCCGGCAGGCGGCCTTCGGCCGCCAGCATCTGCTGCTTTGCTTCGGTGCCGATCACCGACTGGAAGTCGCGGACCATCTCAGGATAGGGATGCGGACCGGCCGCCGTTCCGATCAGGTAATAGGTGTCCTCGACATTGGTAACCCAATCGCGAAGCGCCTCGTTCATGGCATCCTTCAGCGTGCCGCTGCCTGCCGTCACCGGCTTGACCTCAGCGCCGAGCAGCTTCATGCGGAAAACGTTCGGCGCCTGACGCTCGACGTCGGTGGCACCCATATAGACGACGCAGGGCAGGCCGAAGCGAGCGGCAACGGTCGCGGAGGCGACACCATGCTGACCGGCGCCGGTTTCGGCGATGATGCGGGTCTTGCCCATGCGCTTGGCAAGCAGGATCTGGCCGATGCAGTTATTGATCTTGTGCGAGCCGGTGTGGTTCAGCTCTTCGCGCTTGAAATAGATCTTGGCACCGCCGAGTTCGGCCGTCAGCCGCTCGGCGAAATAGAGCGGGCTCGGGCGGCCGATATAGTGCGCGCCGAGATGCTTCAATTCGGCCTGGAATGCCGGATCTTCCTTCGCCCTGTTCCACTCGTCCTGCAAGTCGAGGATCAGCGGCATCAACGTTTCGGCAACGAAACGGCCGCCATAAATACCAAAACGGCCATCCTCATCGGGGCCGGAACGGAAGGAATTCGGTTTAGGCGTCTCGTTCACTCTCAACTCCCTGAGGCCATGACAGGCGCATCCGCCTTTTCGACCGCATCGAAAAATTCATCGATCATTGCAACGCTCTTCACGCCAGGCGCGCTTTCGACGCCGGAGGAGGCGTCGATGCCCGGCGCTCTGGTAATGAAAAGCGCATCCGCGACATTGTCCTTGTTCAGCCCGCCTGACAGCATGTAGTCGATGCTGTCGTCAAGCCAGCTGAGAAGGCTCCAGTCGAAGGAGATACCGTTGCCACCCGGCAGTTCGGAACCCTTCGGCGGCTTCGCATCGAAGAGGAAGCGATCGGCAATGCCGATATAGGCCTCGACGCGTTTCAAATCGTCGGCGGTGCGAACCGAAAGTGCTTTCATGACAGGCAGGCCATAGACCGCCTTGATCATCAGCACATGCTCGGGGCTCTCATTGCCGTGAAGCTGCAGCATATCCGGCTTCAACAGCGATACGATCTCGTCCAGTTCGTCATTGGAGGGATCGACGACGACGGCGACGATCTTCGCCCTGCCGCGCGCGGGTTCGGCAAGTTTTGCCGCCAGGTCCGGCTCGATGTAACGCGGGCTCTTTTCGAAGAAGATAAAACCGATATGGGTCGCGCCGCGCTTCAGCGCGCGATCGATAGCTTCGGGCGTCTTCAAGCCACAGATCTTGATATCCGGTCTCATGGCAGCGAAGTGACACGAAACGCAGGAAGAGTCGAGCCAATTTGCGTGGGATACTGCATTTAACGCGGCCTTCGGCTAGAGCGCCGCGCGTCCAGAGGACGCGTTAGGGACGCTCTATCACTTTAAATCTGCGCATAATCCTTTCCGAAAATCGATTCCAATTTTCGGGGTTATGCGCTAGTCGAAATCGATGGCATGCAATTGGCTGCCATGCCGCTTGAGCCAGGATTTCGCCTCGTCCATCCCAGGGCAAAGCTTGCGGCAGAGCGCCCAGAAGTGCGGGCCGTGGTTCATTTCCTTAAGATGAGCGACCTCGTGGGCGGCGAGATAATCGATCACCGACGGCGGCGCCATGACGATACGCCAGGAAAAGCTCAGGTTTCCCTCGGACGAACACGAGCCCCAGCGGCTGCGGGTATCCTTCATCGAAATCGAGCGGATCGGCGCCTTGATCGTTCCAGCATGCATCGTCGCCAATCTCGCGAGATCGGCGCGCGCCTCCTTCTTGAGGAAAGCCGCGATGCGCCGTCCAACATGTTCCGGCATGCCGCTGACGCAGAGCACCGGCCTGCCGTCGATAGAGATGACCTCCGTCAGTCCGCGTAGGCTGCCGGTATGCTCGATGCGATGGGAAACGCCGCGAAAGAGGATCTCTCCACCGTCGCGCAGACCGGTATCGGTCGAGAACTTGGCGAGCTTGGTGAGGAGCCAGCCCTGGTGCCGATCGAGGAACGCATTGACCTCATGCGCCGCAAGACCCTTCGGCACTGTCATTTTCAGGGCCCGGCCGCCCGGCTCGATGCGCAGCGTGATGCGCGTCGCCCGGTCATGCTGCTTGATGGTCAGGGGCATGAGCCGGCCGGCGACGTCGAGCGTCCGCGTTTCGGGCGGAGCCGGCTTTCGCGCTTTCGGCCTTGTCTTCAGAAGCAGGAACATCGGTGTTTTCTATACGATTCGCCGAGGGAATCTAAGCGATTCGCGGAGAGAGCGGACATGGAAAAACCGGCATCGGGAGATGCCGGTCATCACTTCATCATTCAGGCGTTCACGGCGTCTGGTATTCGGCGACCGGACCATTGTCGTCGCGCTTGGCGTTCTTGCGGTCACGCATGAAGCGGTCGAACTCTTCCTGATCCTTGGCGCGGCGGAGTTCGCGCATATAGGTGTCGAATTCCTCACGCATCTCGTCAAGCTTTCGGCGCTCTTCCTCGATCCGGTCGATTTCGGCCTTGCGCCAGTCGTCGAAGGCGACGTTGCCGGTCGAGAAATGCGGGCGGTGACGGCCGTGCGGACGGCGGCAGGAGGCAAAGAAGCCATCGGTCGCCTGATTGACGTCGCGCTTGAAGCCGCGCAGACGGTCGCCGAAGATGATGTAGGCAAGCATGGCAAGACCCAGAGGCCAGAAAACCATGAAGCCGAGAATCATCAGGGCAATGGTAGCCGGAGTCCAATCCGGTCGAAGCAATGCTGACTGGTTCATCGTGCGGTATCCCTCGCTTTCCGCGCCCGGCAGGATACCGAACGCTGAAATCGATGTGGTTACCGCAACAACGGCCTTCAAGACGATTGCCCGCGAAATCGGACAACATCTTGAATCCGTTTTGCTAATTCAGCAGTCCCTTGATCAGGCCGACCTGCCACCCTTGATGACGCGCGGCATCGGAGGCTTGACCGACGAACGGGAGTGCTGTCGGATGAAATTGACGATGCGCGGCGCGATCTCGCGACGGAAACGCGAACCGTTGAAAACGCCGTAATGGCCAACATCCGGCTGAAGATAATGCATGCGCATATGTTCGGGAATGTTCACGCAGATGGTCTGCGCCGCCTTGGTCTGGCCGACCCCTGAGATGTCGTCGTTCTCACCTTCGACCGTCAGAAGCGCCACGTTTCGGATCGCAGCCGGATCGACGCGTTTGCCGCGATGCATCAGCTCACCCTTCGGCAGTGCATGCTTGATGAAGACCTGATCGACCGTCTGCAGATAGAATTCCGCGGTCAGATCCATGACGGCGAGATATTCATCGTAGAAATCGCGATGTTTTTCCGGTTCGCCGTCGTTCTTCACGAGATGCATGAAGAACTCCTTGTGGGCAACGAGGTGCCGGTCGAGGTTCATCGACATGAAGCCGGAAAGCTGGAGGAAACCCGGATAAACAGGACGCATGAAGCCCGGCTGCGGCCAGGGCACGTTCATGATGACATTGTCTGAAAACCACTCCAGCGACCGCTCCTGGGCGAGTTTGTTGACCGCCGTCGGATTGATTCGCGTGTCGATCGGACCGCCCATCAGCGTCATCGACGACGGCGACAGCGGATCGTTGGCTTCGGCCATCACGGCGGCGGCAGCCAGTACCGGAACGGAAGGCTGACAGACGGCGACGACATGCGTGTCATGGCCAAGGAAATGCAGCATCTCGATGACGTAGTCGACATAATCGTCGAAATCGAAAGTGCCGTCCGTCATCGGCACCATGCGGGCGTCGATCCAGTCGGTGATGTAGACATCGGCGCTCGGCAGCAGCGCCTCGACCGTGCCGCGCAGCAGCGTGGCATAGTGGCCGGACATCGGCGCGACGATCAGGATGCGCGGATCATTGCCGCGAGCGGGGGGAGCACTGCGGGCAAAATGCAGGAGATTGCAGAAAGGTCGCGACCAGACGATCTCTTCGTGGACCGAAACCGTCTGATCGCCGATCGTCGTCTGCTTCAAGCCGAATTCGGGCTTGCCGTAACGGCGCGTCGTGCGTTCGAACATTTCGAGGCTCGCCGCCATCGTCCGGCCGAATGGTGTCTGGGAAAACGGGTTCATCGGATTGGCATAGGCCAACCGCATGATATCCGCCGCGGCGCGAATCGGCGCCATGACGGCATGGTTCAATTCATAAAGCTGATAAAACATGGAAGGCGCCGCCTTTCTCTATCAAAAAGATGACGCCGATTGAAAGGCATCGAATCTTTTCGTAACGCTGGCACGTAGCGTAGACTAACAGGTTTTTGTTGCACAGCAACATGAACGAGCCAGACCCGTACAAGAAATGCCGTATAATTGATTTCCGGCATCATAATCGACCTGAAAACTTAAGTTTCTCAGTAGGAAGCGTCGTTAACGATCCGCCACGAAAGTCTGCTTCTGTGTGCCCAGACCTTCAATACCGAGTTCGACGACGTCGCCAGCCTTGAGATAACGCGGCGGCTTGAGACCCATGCCGACGCCAGGAGGCGTACCGGTCGAGATGACGTCACCGGGATGCAGCGACATGAACTGGCTGAGGTAGGAGACAAGGAACGCAACCCCGAAAACCATCGTCTTCGACGAGCCATTCTGCATCTTCTGGCCGTTGACCGTCAGCCACATGCCGAGGTTCTGCGGTTCTGCAATTTCATCCTTGGTGACGAGCCAGGGGCCGATCGGGCCGAAGGTGTCGCAGGATTTGCCCTTGGTCCATTGACCGGACCGCTCGGTCTGGAAAGCGCGCTCGGAAACGTCATTCGAAACGCAATAACCGGCAACATAATCCAGCGCTTCGGCTTCACTGACATATTTTGCAGTCTTGCCGATAACGACGCCGAGTTCGACTTCCCAATCGGTCTTTTCCGAGCCGCGCGGGATGAGAACGTCGTCGTTCGGGCCGACGATTGCCGATGTCGCCTTCATGAAGATGATCGGCTCGGGCGGCACCGTCGCACCGGTTTCGGCAGCATGATCCGAATAATTCAAGCCGATGCAGATGAATTTGCCGGTGCCGGCGACGCAGGCGCCGATACGGCCGGGCGTCAGTTCCGGAAGGCTCTTCGGGTCGATCGCTGCAATCCTCGCGAGGCCTGCCGGTGTGATCGCCTCGCCGCCGATATCGGCGACGTGACCGGAGAGATCACGAATCTTGCCATCGGCATCGAGAAGCGCAGGCTTTTCGGTGCCTGCCTCGCCAACACGCATCAGCTTCATGGGGTTTTCCTCCTCATCGAAAACGGATTTGCAGCCACCTATGAACGAATTATTCACCGGTGTCATTACGGCTTTGGCGGGAAGCGGTACGGCTTTCCTAAGATTCGGATGATTTTAGGCCAAATCGGCCCAAAATCATCCGAATCTAAATCAGAGAAATAGAGCATGATGTCGTCCGAAAACCGCTTCTCACTTTTCGGCATCATGCTCTAAAAAATTTCTGAAAGAGCAGGGCCAGCAGGAACGATCTTCGTCGGATTGAGGCTTTCGATCGAGTAATAGCCGCGCTTGATATGGTCGAGATTCACCGTCTCGGCGATGCCTGGCCAATCCAGCATGCGGCGGCAAAAGGCGCGCAGGTTGGCATAGTCGGAAAGTCGGCGCAGATTGCATTTGAAGATGCCGTGATAGGCGGCATCGAAGCGTACCAGCGTGACGAAAAGCCGGATATCGCTTTCCGTCGGATGATGGGCGAAGAGGAACGACCGGCCTTCAAACTGCGGTTCAACCCAGTCGAGGCAGGAGAAGACATCGGCGAAGGCTTCTTCATAGGCGATCTGCGTGGTGGCGAAGCCGGCGCGATAGACGCCATTGTTGAGCGCTGGATAAATATGGTCGTTGAAAGCGTCGATCTTGGCTCGTCTCTCCATGGGGTAGAGATCAATCGGGTTTTTCGCCAGGTCGCCGAAGCCGGCGTTCAACATGCGCAGGATATCGGCGGATTCATTGTTGACGATGGTCTGCCTCTCTCTGTCCCAGAGAACCGGCACGGTGGCCCGGCCGGTGAAATCAGGCGCCGCCCTCGTATAGATTTCATGCATATAGGTCACGCCGTTGACATGATCCTCCGTCGCGCCGGGATAGTCGCCGAAGCGCCAGCCCTGCTTGCCCAGCACCGGCTCGACGACGGAAAGCGAAATAACGTCCTCCAGCCCTTTGAGCTTGCGGCCGATCAGAGTGCGCGAGGCCCAGGGGCAGATATAGGCGACATAGAGATGGTAACGGCCGGCGCTGGCTTCAAAGCCGCCTTCGCCAGTCGGTCCGGCACTGCCATCAGGCGTCACCCAGTTGCGAAAGCTCGAAGTCTGGCGGACAAAGCCGCCCTTCTCGTCCTTCGCCTGAACGGGCTGCCAGTCTTGCGTCCATTTTCCGTTCACCAGCATGCGCAACTCTCCAGTCGATTGACGAAAGTCGTTCCTTATCCTGTTTTGGCGCCGGCGTGAGGCCGTCTTTCTGAAAACAGTCCGTACACCTAAACTGCGACGACGCAGCGCTTGCCAAGCCGACGAAACGGGAAATATGACTTCCCACAGTCCAAATGACGTGGAGCTTGAAATGCACCTTTCCAAGGCCGTCGTGCGCACCGAACATGCGAGCCGCTACCTGCAGCAGCTCTGCAAGCACTGGAGCCATAAGTTCAGCGTCGATTTTGATCCTCAGAAGGGCCGGGTCCCTTTCAGTGATACGACCGAGGTGACGTTTACGGCCGACGATGCGGGCTTGACCATAATACTTTCCGTCGCCGATCCTTCACAACAGGGAAGGATGCAGGACGTTGTCGCCGATCATCTGAAGCGCTTCGCCTTCCGCGAAGAGCTCGACATCGTCTGGACGGACTAATCGACCCCCCACCAGATCCCCTGGCACGAACCTCCGGAACAAGCATGACGAAAAGCAATAATCGCGAATCCGAATATCCGATCGATCCGATGTTTCTCGACCGCTGGTCGCCTCGCGCCTTCACCGGCGAAATCATCGAGGAAGCGCAACTCTTGAGCCTGCTCGATGCCGCCCACTGGGCGCCGTCTTCTGCCAATCATCAGCCCTGGCGTTTCATCTATGCCCTCAAGGGTACGGAGTATTGGGAAAAATTCGTCGCATTGCTGAACGATGCCAACCAGGAATGGGCGGTGAATGCATCAGCACTGATCTTCGTCGCGTCGCGCTCCTTCACCGGCGCTGGCGGTTCTGCCGAGGAAAAGCCGAACTACACCCATTCTTTCGATGCCGGCACGGCCTGGGGGCATCTGGCGATCCAGGCGCGCCTCTCCGGTTTCTATGCCCATGGCATGGGCGGCATCAAACACGAGGAAATCAGGCATGCCTTCGGCATTCCTGACGGATACCGGATCGAAGCCGGCATCGCCGTCGGCCGCCTGGCCGACAAGAGCGTCCTTTCCGAACGCAATCAGGCACGAGAATTCCCCAACCACCGCAAACCACTCTCCGAAGTTGCCTTCAACGGCCGCTTCATCGCAAACTGAGTGAAGCCGGAATAAACAAAAGCCCCGCGGTCTTTCGGACGGCGGGGCTTTTTACGTCAGAAATATCAATCAGATATCGAGGTTCGCAACGTTCAGCGCGTTTTCCTGGATGAATTCGCGCCGCGGCTCGACTTCGTCACCCATCAGGCGGGCGAAAAGGCCGTCAGCATCGGTGGCGTCATTGACCCTGACCTGCAGCAGCGAGCGCACATTCGGATCGAGCGTCGTTTCCCAGAGCTGCTCGGCGTTCATCTCGCCAAGGCCCTTGTAGCGCTGCATGGTGAGGCCCTTGCGGCCGCTGGCGAAGACCGCGTCGAGCAACGCGCGGGGTCCCGCGATCTCGATGTCGCCTTCGCGGCGGTGCAGCGATGGTGGCGTCTGATAGATTTCCTTGAGGCGCGCGGTCAGCTGGTCGATGTGGCGGGCATCCGAGGAGCCGATCAGCGCCATGTCGAGCACGACGATTTCCCTGACACCGCGAACCATGCGCTCGAGGCGCAGACCACCATCGCTTGCCAGATCGCCCTGCCAGCCGCGCTCGGTTTCCTCGGCGATGATGTCGAGACGTCCTGCCACTTCGTGTGCCAGCGCCAGCGCCCTTGCCGGGTCGCTGGCAAGCTCGGCATTGAGCGCGCCGGCAATGGCCGCCTGTTCGACGGCAGCGCGATTGTAGCGCGAATGGAGATTGTCGAGCAGGGTACGCATGCGCAGCGCATCGAGGATGACCTCGCGCAGATCCTGGCCGGCGCGAACTTCGCCACTGCCGAGCCTCAACGAGGCGTCTTCCAGACCCTGGCTGATGAGATATTCTTCGAGCGCCTTCTCGTCTTTCAGATACTGCACCGACTTGCCACGCGAGACCTTATAGAGCGGCGGCTGGGCGATATAGAGATGGCCGCGTTCGATCAGTGCCGGCATCTGGCGGAAGAAGAAGGTGAGCAGCAGGGTGCGGATATGGGCGCCGTCGACATCGGCGTCCGTCATGATGATGATCTTGTGGTAGCGCAGCTTTTCGACGTTGAATTCGTCCTTGCCGATGCCAGTGCCGAGCGCGGTGATCAGCGTGCCGATTTCCTGGCTCGACAGCATCTTGTCGAAACGGGCGCGTTCGACATTCAGGATCTTGCCGCGCAGCGGCAGGATCGCCTGGTTCTCGCGGGAACGGCCCTGCTTGGCCGAGCCGCCGGCGGAATCGCCCTCGACGAGGAAGACTTCGGACTTCGCCGGATCACGTTCGGAGCAGTCGGCAAGTTTGCCCGGCAGCGAGGCGATATCGAGCGCGCCCTTGCGGCGGGTCAATTCGCGCGCCTTGCGGGCCGCTTCGCGTGCGGCCGCCGCCTCGACGACCTTGCCGACGAGAATCTTGGCTTCGCTCGGATGTTCCTCGAACCAGGTGTTCAGCGCCTCGTTGACGAGACTTTCGACAACGGGGCGGACTTCCGAGGAAACGAGCTTATCCTTGGTCTGCGACGAGAATTTCGGATCGGGCACCTTGACCGACAGGACTGCTGTCAGACCTTCGCGGCAATCCTCGCCCTGCAGCGTCACCTTTTCCCTTTTGGTAATGCCGGAATTATCGGCATAGGAAACGACCTGGCGCGTCAGCGCCGCGCGGAAGCCGGCCATATGCGTGCCGCCATCGCGCTGCGGAATGTTGTTGGTGAAGCAAAGGACGTTCTCGTGATAGCTGTCGTTCCACCACATCGCCACTTCGACGGTGATGCCATCCTTTTCGCCGCGGATGGCCACCGGCTTGTCGACGAGCGGCTTCTTGGCGCGGTCGAGATAGGCGACGAAGGCCTCAAGGCCGCCATCATAGCGCAGCTCTTCCTGCTTGATATCGGAATGGCGCCTGTCGGTCAGCAGAATACGGACGCCGGAATTCAGGAAGGCGAGTTCGCGCAGGCGATGCTCCAGCGTTCCGTAGTCGAACTCCGTCATGGTGAAGGTGCCGGTGCTCGGCATGAAGCTCACTTCCGTGCCGGTCTCGTTGGGCGCTTCGCCCGTGACTTTCAACGGAGCGTCGGCCACGCCATGGGTGAAGCTCATCTCATGGATCTTGTCCTGGCGGCGGATCTTCAGCTTCAGCCAGACGGAGAGCGCATTGACGACGGACACGCCGACGCCGTGCAGACCGCCGGAAACCTTGTAGGAATTCTGATCGAACTTGCCGCCGGCATGGAGCTGCGTCATGATGACTTCGGCCGCCGACACGCCTTCGCCGGTGTGGATATCCGTCGGGATGCCACGACCGTTGTCGGTGACCGTTACCGAGCCATCCGGATTGAGCGTGACGGTAACGACGTCGGCATATCCGCCGAGCGCTTCGTCAATCGCGTTGTCGACGACTTCATAGACCATGTGATGAAGGCCGGAACCATCGTCGGTATCGCCGATATACATGCCGGGGCGCTTGCGCACGGCATCGAGGCCCTTCAGAACCTTGATGGAATCTGCGCCATATTCGGTGCTTACGCCGTTTTCCGTCGCGGATGTATCGCTCATTCTGTCGAGATTTTCCCTGTTGTCGTAAAGCTGCGGTGTGCCTTGCGAATCACCGGCTTTCCTCACTCTCGTATATAGGTTTTTTGAACCCGGTTCCCAATGGCAAGTCCCTAAAACAAGGCATAAAACAGGGGATTATGACGCTTTTCCGTCGCCTTTGCCGCCATTTTCGAGAAGTGCCG
>Ga0307515_10008462_pt1 | contig 20047 bp, 23 predicted proteins | sample 17_EM_MG_FD_194513 | JGI IMG/M metagenome (GOLD analysis project Ga0307515, IMG submission 194513) | Populus trichocarpa ectomycorrhiza microbial communities from riparian zone in the Pacific Northwest, United States - 17_EM | ecosystem: Host-associated > Plants > Roots > Unclassified | place... | reverse complement strand
CCTTAAAACTCACCGTGATTTGGACTGCACTCCGAAGATAAGACGAATGGGACCGGCCCCCAGCCGAAGGAGTAGAAGACAACAAACAGGTACACGCAGACGATTGAGAATGTGCTCGTTCCGGTCAGAGGTTCGCCAGCCTTGGTCGGGTTGACTGCGCTGTTTATTCCAATGTATAACATGGCGAATGCTTGACCGGCGCTTCCGACTAGCAAGCTCCACTGCACAACCCAGTTAGCGATCTTTCGAATATGTTCCGAATGCAGATGGGTAAGCTTATGCAGGCCATAGTCTTGATGACCTGGCACAACAAGAGCCATGAGAAGGATAAAGAGGGGTTGCATTGCATACCTTCCGCCCCAACTGTTCCGTTGCCAACATGAGGCCCAATGCTGTGACTGTGACCTTTACTATACCGTAAATACCCGCTGCGAAGAGCCCTGTAGAGCTTCCTTGTAGACCAATCGACTGGAAGATCTGGGGAGCATAGTAATTGATACTGAGTAGCGGTGTGAGCGGTAGTACACTGATTGGTTCGAGGATTCACTTATCTCACCTATTGGTGCCCGTCCATTGCTGCCAGAACATAAGAATAACAGCAAACGACGCTTGGTAGAACACCCTCTTGCTTTCGCATACGGCCTTCAGCTGGGCTTTGAGAGGCAGCTTTTCGTGCCCGCGGAAGTCTGCCACGATTTCGTCGAGCTCCTGAAGTACGGTTGGGTCATCCACAGGTTTGGCTCTCACACGTGCCAGAGCTCTACCAGCATCTTTCAAGCGGTTCTTCTCCACAAGCCAGCGAGGTGACTCATTCTGGAAGAAAATGCCAGCAAGCAGCAATATACCGGGCAGCATCTGTAAAGCGAAGGGTATCCGCCACTTTGCTGTGCTCAATGTCTTAATCTGCTGGCTGATGCCGTAGTTAACGAAGAAGCTGAGCATAATTCCAATAACGTTGAAGAGTTGCATACTAATTCCGTCAGTACGAGAAGCACTAGGCGTCTACAATCGAACTTACCATCCAATGCACCGTCCTCGAATTTCTTTGTTCGCATTCTCCCCGATATATGTCGGGACCACTGCCGAAATCAGACCCACTCCAAAACCCCCGATAACTCTTCCGATATACAACTGCGTTAAGCTCGTTGTATTTATGGCACAACATGTCTGAATAATCGAGCCGACAAGAAAGATGACATCCGCGATAATAAGTGCAGTCTTGCGACCTCTGTGCATGAGCAGGTTAGACCCGATCATCGATCCACCGAAGAGGAAGGAACATAATGGTGGAGTTAATGAAAATATTTTTTTACAATTTATCACTAAGATAGAAAGAGGTTGCAGCACCAAAGAAGCAGCCGGCTTGAAGGACAGAAACAATATTGCCTTGCAAGTTGCTGAAAGATTTGCTATGCTTGTTGAGATTGAAAGAGTACTGGAAAGCGTCCATCGTCAGCACACCGCCGATGAGGCCAGTGTCCCAGCCAAACAACATGCCGCCAAAGCTGGCAATAGCTGTAAGGAAGTATGCACGACGGTAGGCCTTGATGTCGGCCAAGATGACTTGAATATCAAATTTCGCCATTCCCACTACAGATGAGGCTCTTAGCTATGACGTGATGTCAAGTAGGGAAAAGAAGTCTGAAAGACCCCAAAAACAAGAGGTGGAGAAATTCAACGCAGTATCAAAGGATGCGATTGAGGCCAAACAAAGGGAAGAGGGCAGAGTAGGCTTTATATCAACTCAATTGGAAGTTCATGATAAGGTCTCCAAATACCGAGGACGAGGCGCTGGGGAATGGTGGATCGGCATACTCTCTGGGGTCGGACGGTGTACCTCCACACGAAATCTCAGTAATGTGCGGGGAACAGCCTGTCATCCCCATTATCAGAGCACCTCAAAAGCCGTCGACGCTGCACGACTCATTTCAAAAGCCGTCCATAGCATTACGGATGACGATTGGAGGACTTTAACAAGCCCCCCGGCTTCGAAGTGGAGTCTTCGGCAATTAAAACTTTGCCGACAACCCCCTTACGGAAGTGGTTTCGACTACGTCAACTGTGGACGAAGATGAGAAAGAATTGTGCTAAATTACTTAACAGCACTTACCGGAACGCGCACATGGTCGGCGGAAGGAGATGCACGAAACGCGAAGGCTAGTAGTGTGAGGGACAGAGCGTCGATTTAGACTCCCTCCAAATCGAATACAGGATGGTCCTAGCTTTTGCACGAGCCACAATACAGAAGAAACGCAACTTCATAAGATGAAGTTATATGAAGATTCATCCACCTTTATAGGCTGTTCTATGATCTATAATATTAATATCAGGTCGCCGTGGAAGTTGTTAGGCTTGAATTTGCATGAAGCTATGTTCCTCACGCCGTTTACCCCCAAGTTCGCCAACTTCACAACCAACCCCATCGCTACTACTTCTGCTCAGGAACTTGTGTCTTCAATCGATTGTTTTGAATGGCCTCTTTGAGATTTTCCAATACTAACAGCTCCATGTCACGCTATCAGCAATTAGCATATGCACTCACAGATTAGAACAACCGGCCTTACCTGAGTCTCGAAGGTTGCCGTTCCGATATGCGGCAATAACACCACATTCTCATTCTCCATCAACCCAGGATGAATATTCGGCTCATCCTCGTACACGTCTAGGCCCGCACTCCATACCTTCCCGACATTCAGCGCCTCTACCAATGCCGCCTCGTCAATCAGCGGTCCCCGTGCAGTATTAATGATAATGACACCATCCCTCATGATATCAAACTGCGGCTTTGAGATGATGTGTTTCGTTGAGGGATTAAGGGAAAGATTCAAGCTCAGCACATCGGATGTCTTCAGCAGCTCTTCAAAACTAACATACTTCGCTCCGCTCTCCTCCCTCGGTGGTAATAACCGGCGGTTGTGATATTGGATTTTCATGCCGAAAGCTTTTGCTCGCATTGCCACTGCTTGCCCAATCCCGCCCATTCCAAGGATCCCGAGCACTTTGTTCTTTAGGTCGTGCCCGAGCTGAAAGTTTGGACCTCCCCGCCATTCGCCTGTTGATTCAACACGAAATCCTTGTACGCGGAGGGGAAAAGATGCATACCTTGTCTTACAGCTTGGAAAGAGGGCGTTATACGGCGTAGAGCTCCCAGCATGAGGAACAATGCTACATCAGCTGTAGCATCGTTGACGGCTATTGGTGTGTTTGCTACGGAGATTCCTGGGGACATGTGAGCCACTGTGTAGAATGCTAGAGCGAGAAATCAGACCTCTTCGTGAGCATGCGGCCACGTCAATGTTGTCGTATCCAGCACCATTATGGCATATGAACTTCAGGCTATCTGGAAGTTCGTCGATGAGCTCCTCGTTGAAATTTCCCGTGATCTATGATAGTCAGAAAAAAAATCCCCGCTCACAGTCTTTTTGGTCTGAAAATTATATTCCACTTATAATAGAACGTACTTTGTTTGAGTCGTTGCTCCGGTAAATTACATACACACCGTTGAAGTCACCATTGCGGCATTTCGAGATAAAATCTTCACGTGATCCTGATGAATATTCCTACGAGAACTTGGTCAATTCGTGCTAGGATTGAAGAAATGCTGCATCGATTCCACCTTCAAATTTGTTATCGAACCGCATTCTTTCCACTCTTTCCGCGCGTGTGTGATTCCACCAATAAGGAGCGCAGACTTTGGCGAAGGCATTTCGAAGTAAGACTTTGGCGCTATAGCGATTTAAATGCTAAGGAAATACTTCTGAAGAGTACCTTTGTACTGTTGATCTCAGATGGGTCGACGTGGGACTTTATATAGGAATGTCCCCGTGACGGCATTCCTCCGGGCCGACTGAACCGTGTTGCCGATCGGGGGGAAATTTAGGCAATTCCTTCAACCATGGGGTAGAAGTGTTGATTACAGCTATAAACAGAGATGCCAGGTTATTTGGCCAAGATACATGTGGCGTAACGCTGGTATTTTGTTGTCCATCAGGGACAGTCCAAAAGTGGATTGGTATTTAATCAACATATATCATGTATATCATGAATTTGTAACCTCAAGTTCTCGCTCCATCACATTACTCATCACATCACATAACCCATATTCACCCGATTCAGAATGCGTATCCTCCCTCATTTGTGGTTCAGTCCTCCAGCTATTAGAAGACTTTGGCCTGTAATATACCCGGTAGTACAAAACATGAGAACAGCGTTAGCAACCTCCTTTGGCGTTCCTAGCCGACCTAATGGGATGCTGTCGACAAGTCCAGGGAGTGTATACTCGTTTGGGATGAGGCCTGTCTCGCCAATCATAGCAGGAGCAACATCGTTGACTGTAATATTATATTCGGCAAGATGACTCGATAGATTCTTCATCATCGCTGTCAGACCACCCTTCGATGCAGCATAATCTGGCCAATTGTGAGCTTTGAGGTGATATGGTTTGGTTTGAATGTAGAAGTGAGCGTTTGACTTACGGCAGCCATTTATCCCTGCACCGTATGCTGCAATTGAGGAAACAAACACGATCCGCCCCCATCTTTGAGCCTTCATTCCATCGATGGCTCCTTTAACGAGGAGAAACGACGCGCGTAGATTAACATTAATTGTGTGCTCAAATTCTTCGAGTGGAATATCCCTACTCCCAAATTAGTAAGGTGATTTTTCGAAATCATGACTCTTACATAGCCAGACACACACCATATATCCGGAATGCGCCTTCCGTAGCCAGCATTACTAATTAGGATATCTACGGGTCTCCCATGCTTTTTCCTAATATCATCGTAGAGTCGAATCGTTCTTTCCACTGAGGCAAGGTCTACTTGATGGATTGTGATAATTGGAAATCCACTCTCCGGCCTTACTTCGTGGTATTCTTTCTCAAGTTGGGCGACCAGCTCTTCTACGGCAAGTTGATTGGTAGAATAAGTCAATGCCATATCAATGTTATGATGGACGAGTGCACGCGCGCAGGCGGCCCCAATCCTGTTCTCACTGTAAGCTCACAGTCTTTTAAGTGAAGAGTATAATTACTTACCCCCCAGAGGCCCCCGTGATCAGCGCCAAACGTCCAATCAAGTTGTTGTCGGACATTTTGTCTGCGGGTTCCGTTGGTGATGGTGGAGAGGAACTCATAGTGAAAGAAAACTTGACGTTCAACTAAGCGCGAACCGAGACGATGGGACAAATTGATTCCCAACAGAACGTGTCTCTTCCATGTCTGCTGGTGAAAAGAGGTCGTATATAAGTTGTAACTGGAAGGTACGGGAGGTGCCGCGGGGCATTGGGGGCGACGAGGGGCACTGTGGGTGAGAGTTTACCGACCTTCGGCCCGTGCTACGTCTAATTCGTTGACATTATAAGCGTACCTCAGTACCGGGCGCCAAGAGCAGAACCGACGACTTCACAGCAACCCATATAAATCAGACTTTATCGATACACCTGGACGGAATCTTCCTTTCATGGCATCGCAACTTTGTTTGGCTGTACGAGAAGGCACTTCGGGAGGAATGCGGTTACAAGGGGACCCAGCCATACTGGAATTGGGCACTCTGGTGCCATGACTTAGCCGGCAGCCCTCTCTTTGACGGCAGTCCTACGTCCCTCTCTGGCGATGGTGTATTTGACAACTCCACGGGACTATATGTAGTGGGAGGCGGAGCAACTCTCCTACATGGTACAGGCGGTGGATGTATCAAAGACGGTCCTTTCCAGTTAATAATATCTCGCGGGCTCCCATACATACTCAACCCTTGAAAAACAGACTGATAAGTTCGTTCAAACAGAATATGACCTCGAACCTTGGACCATTCGACTTCAGTCTCGTCTTTACTGGCCTTCCTGCAAACTGGACAGCTTATAACCCACATTGCCTTAAGCGCGACCTAAACAAATACATCGCCACCCGCTACGGCAACCAAACCGCTGTCGACATTCTTATGGCGACCCCCGACATCGAGACCTTCCAGAACACAATGTCAGGCGCAGATATCAATTTGGGTGTACATGGAGGTGGGCATTTCTCCCTTGGCCCTGCTCTTCTGGACTTCTTCGCAAGTCCCTCGGACCCTGCGTTCTTCTTTCATCACTCAAATATTGATTGCGTTTGGACGCTTTGGCAAGCGCAGAATCCGGGAAAGAGACAGTATGCGTTGAGCGGTACAAGCACCATATTCAATGGCAACTCAACACCACAAGTTACGCTAGAGACGGTGCAGAACTGGGGCTTTCTCGGAATGGAGAAGACGACTAAGGAGCTGATGAGTGCGAAGGCGGGAACTTTCTGTTACGAGTACGAGTAAGGAGCAGCGAATTTAAAGTCGATATCTGAAATCATTACAACTGCGTTTATAGTCTCAAATAATACTTAGCAGAGTCAATTATTTGAATATTGTCTAGAATGCAATATATCCTCCTACAAGTTTCTATTATAAACACCCCTCCGGAGTACGGCCCTGATGTAGTCGTTTTAAAATTCACACTCAGGAGACTGTCCCGCAGTGTTCTTCATTGTTTTTTCCTAACTTCAAACGATATTTACCATGACAACTGAAACGCTCTCGGACAGGTGGATCTTCCTGTGGCATGTAATTCACAGCTGACAAAGACGTACAATAGTTCATTAATTAATTTACACATTACAGTTTTAGTTTTCATGTTTGTCTTAACGGACTCCAGCTCTAATGGTCGAGATCCTAATCAACATGATTTCCAATTTCCACCATCCTCTATACAGCCGGACTCGCAGTACTCGTAGACACAGTCGGGATGAAGTCGGACAATGGATGGGTACTGCCATGTCATGCAATAATATCGGCATTGTCTCACCATTACTTGGAGGTATCATCTACGATAAATCCGGCAAAATGGGCGTCTTTGCAATAATAGTAGCTTTTGGAGCCATGGATATCGTATTATGAGTCTTGATAAATAAAAGGATAGAAAGTCATCCGCAAAGCAGCCAGACTAAATCCATAAACATGGAATCCATCGAAGCAATTCAAGCAGAAGAGAAAGGGCTCCAGGTTTGGTCTTCGATATGTCACGTCCCACATCTTCAACAAACGAATTGGCTGGAGAAGAACTCTCCCTTCAACAACACACCATAGTACTGCTTCCGAACGGACTCTCACCAACCCAGTCAGCCCAACCCCCGCACCAGTGGAGAAGGACGGAAGTGAGGTACACACAACGCAGCGCCTACCTGTAATCATCAAACTCATTCGTTCGCCACGTCTACTCGCTGCACTCTATGGATGCTTCATCAACGAATGCATTGTCGCTTCCCTTTGCGCCGTTACACCACACTTTGTCAACAGCACCTTCAACTGGACATCTCTTCAAGCTGGTCTCCTATTTCTTACGATCGCCATCCCTGCGTTTGCAGGCCCACTTGCTGGAGCACTAGTAGATAAACTTGGTGCTTGCTGGGTTGCTATTGTAGGATTTCTTCTTACGACGCCTTCACTTATTCTCTTAAGACTTGTCGACCATAATTCCAAGGATCAGATGATACTACTTTGCGGACTACTTACCCTAGCTAGTATGCATGCTAATATGCTCTAAACCCAGGCTAATAATTACAGGTTGCACGATCATTCTCTTCCTCTCCCGGCTTGGCGCCGAATGCTCGTTCGTCGCAGAAGAAGAGTCAAAAAACCAGGACATTGACATGTACGCAAGTTCATTCTCGCTCATGAATTGCACACTCGCTGCTGCGGGTCTCCTTGGACCTCTGGCTGCAGGTGGGATAGAGGAGAGGTTTAGCTGGAATGCTACAACCATTGCTCTTGGAGCGTTGTGTGCGTCTGGCGCGATGCCTTGCTTCACTTATACTGTAACCTACCCTTTATGTTGATTCTTGAATGGCTAGGCTCTTGTCACTGGAAGTAAAAGAGCTGGAAATGCAGAGGTAGAGCACGATGTATGAGGAAATACGTGTGCTATTTAATCCAAACCCATAAAGGAACGCCTTTTAACGAATACTGTTACGTACGTTAGTTATACCGCTTCCGAGAGTGATATATCGTAACCTCGGCTGCCTCAGAATTGTGCGGATAGCAACCAATCACTTCGAATTGAGATAATACATTATTAGGGCGCTCCAAGAACCAATGGCATGGTCAGTACCAGCGCCGAGCAAAGAAGAGTTCGCTCATAAATGTAAGAATGAATATTAAGAAAAATTAAGTACATTACGAAAAGTTTTAGAATTCAATACGGTGAAAGATTTTCCGTTTTCCAATTGACTATTTTCTCCATATCATCACTCTCATTCTACCCTTTAATCCTTTCCCCATTTCTGTAGCATCCTTCATAGCTTCCCTGACAACCGGATTCATGCCTAGCAAGTCACTTTCCACCATGCCCCAGAAATTCGCCACAATGTCTTCCTCATTGAAGTTCGAATTAATGATCATACCCCTGACAGCCTTCGCCAACTCGCCTCTCTCGAGCGCTTCCTCCGCCTCTTTTCTTGATCTCCTTCACATCGATATGCTCGATCGTAAACTTCTCCCCGGCCTCCGCTTCCAGGGTCCCAAGGATGGCATTCTGAGTAACACCTCTCACGCCGGAGATAAAAACCGCGCAATTGATAATCGGATCCGGATTGCGTAGCATTGGCCGCCGCAGAGCCCATGACCGGAAGAAGGGTCCAACACGCGAGATTGTTGCCAGTGCTATAGATGCGAGCTTGCGGTTAGGGATATCGAAACCCGCTGGGCCCTTCATAACCCCTACTCGCTCATCAGCTTGCAATCCCCACCACACCAACCACCCGTCCACCGCACCAACCAACCAACCAAGACCGCTCCAAAAAAAAAGAGAGAACGCAGCAAAACTTACACATGTCAAAAAACGGCCCTCCGTTTGGCACCGTCCACGCAATTTCCCCACTCCCCACCCTCTCTTCCAAATAACCCCGGACACGAATCTTGTCGCCGACGAACAGCGGCGGGAACTTCGCGAAATGCGGGCTCATGATGTCGGACGCGAACTCGCTCGCGAAGAACAGCTTCACGCCCGCCGCGACCGCGCTGTCGATCAGCGGCTTCCGCGCGTCGTACTTGGTCGCGCCGCCGGGGCGCAGCATACCAACGCGTCTTGGCCTTGCAGCGCGGCGGTGAGGGTGCAGATGAGAGGGGAGGGGGCAGTGGAGGCGGAGGTGGAGCCAGTGAGGGCGGTGATGTGGAATTGGGGTGGGTGTGTAGGAGTCTTAGATCAGTGTGGCGCCAACGTTGCCGCCGGGCTGGACTAGGGGTGGTTACGCCGACGATTGTGATGGTCTTGAGGTCCATTGCTTTAGTTAAGGTAATCTTGGAGAATGGCAAAGAGATGAGATGTGAATGAAAAGAAGACAGCTTGGTATCAACTAGAATCCAATTGCACAAAGAATTACAATGGTGCTGGATAGACCTGATGTCGCTCTGCAATGGACTTTATAGACGGACGTGAGTGTGCCATTTACTCAGACTCCGTGCTGCCTGAGCTGGTGGCTGCAGATAGGCCCTGGCGCTTTTCTTATTAAAGCGATAACGAACGGATTCGCTTTATAATACACAGATGGAAATTTCAGTCTATCAACATCTCCTGACTACACAGCTAAAAGGAATCTGAATCCAACTCGAAAGCTTCGAGTCTACGTCTAGCGGCTCTTCTTTATCGATGGCAAAAGCGAACTAAGTTAGGCTCTATGACATTGATCCAATCTCACCGTAAGGGCGGACGAACCCCTCGAAACCAAAACTCGAAACTAACTTTTCCAGCATCGTAATGAATAGACAGGCCCAGATCCACCTTTTGTACTCAAGAGACAGCGTCACGCAATCTGAACAGCTCAACCACCTCAAGGTGCCCTCTCTTTACTGCGTACGATAGCGGCGTTCGTCCCCAGAAATCCCCTACATTGATCGCCTGAACATCTATATCATCGCATCTCAAGGTGCCCTCTCTCTACTGCGCACCCCCTAGCGGCGTTTGTTCCCAGGAATTCCTTACATTGACCGCCTCAACATCTACATCGTCGCGTGCTAGCAGCAACTGAACCACGCTTTGATGCCCTTGCTCTGCTGCGCACGATAGCGCCGTCCGTCCGTATACATTCTTTGAGTTAACCTCGACGTCGTCACGCGCTAGCAGCAGCTGAACCACGCTTTGATTTCCCTGCTCTGCTGCGTACGATAGCGCCGTCTGTCCGTAGATATTCTTTGAGTTAACCTCGACGTCGTCACGCGCTAGCAGCAGCTGAACCACGCTTTGATGTCCCTGCTTTACTGCGTACGATAGCGCCGTCTGTCCGTATCTCTTTGAGTTAACCTCGACGTCGTCACGCGCTAGCAGCAGCTGAACCACGCTTTGATGCCCTTGCTCTGCTGCGCGCGATAGCGGCGTCCGTCCGTATATATCCCCCGAGTTAACTTTGATGTCGTTTCGCGCTAGCAATTCTTCAACTACTGCCCACTGTCCCCTGTATGCCGCCCACGAAAGTGGCGTCCGCTTCACACTATCTGTTGAATTGATCTCAACGTCATCGCGCGCTATTAGTAGCCTAGCGGTAACCTCATGCCTCCGGTTTACTGCCCACAATAGCGCTGTCCATCTCTTATCGGCGTCCCTCTTCTCTGGATCAGCGCCCGCTTCAAGCAGCAACCTAACCACCGACTCCCGCCCGTTTGCGGCCGCTAACAGTAACGGCGTTAATCCATAAGCCATTACGTCAACATTCTTAGATATTTCAGCTAGGATTCGTACTACCTCCTGATGACCAACGATTGCGGCGTGATGAAGCCCCAAGAGCCCCTTGTTATCCTTTGCATAGGGATCAGCCCCAGCAGAAAGTAACAGCTGTAGCAAATCTTCACTTCCAGTCATTGCCGCCACATGCAGTGCCGTTTTTCCATCTTCCGATCTTGATGTGATGTTGGCCCCATTCTCAAGCAAAAGCTTAACCACCGGAACACTTGCTTTTTCAACTGCCAATAAAAAGCTGGATTGCTCCTGTAAAACCTTCTGCTCTTTTAACGATTCGTGATACGCAGTTTGGCCTTCGTCTCGTTCTGGTTGTCCTGCGATATCCTTTACTTTATGAACCTTGTTCATGTGCCTTCGCAGATTATCTTTTCGGGTGGCTCCTTCGAAATTGCAGTTTGGCCATTTGCATTGAAATTTAACGTGAACAGTTCCGTGCCGAGATTTATGTCGATCAAGGTCGTGCCTTAGTGCAAACCCTTTGTCACACTTGTCGCAACGATAGGGCCGAGAATGAGTTTTCTCGTGGCGGCTGCAGCAGAAGCATTGTCAGTTTAGAATACAATTCGAATAGAGTAGAAAGACGTTCTTGCGCTGCCCAGGTTTACTAAATGTATGATTGCAGAATCCACATTTGATGAGTCCTTGGGTTTGAGCAATCGTGTGATGATGGTGTGGCATCGAGCCCTCTGAATCCAAATTTATTGCTGCAGTGGTAGAATTGTCGGCTGGCATGCTTAAATTGACAGGATCTTCCGTCTGAGAATAAAGTGGCATTCTGGAAACGTTGGTAACAGTAGAGCACTCCGTTATATAACTACAAAAGTCTTTGGGCACTAAGTGCTGATAATGCAGCTCATAATAGTGCCTTGGGGGTTCTGCTGGCATGCCATCTAACCGAGTTACGCCTTGTTTCAGCCAGCGAAGGCCACCGCAAGACTACTTTTATTGGCCGCCCTTCATTGTACCTAGAGTTGTTGGTTGGATATTTAGAGAGCCCTTCCCACCACTACTCGAAAGCCTAACTTCATCCATCAAACTGTCTACCTACGGTTCAATATCGTTTACCTTCCAGATCCACTTCTTTCTTCGCCTCTGGTTTAATACACCATGTCGAACTACTCTACCCCGGGCTCTTCTTCTGCGATATTAGCAGAGTCTTCAACGCCAATCAACGGGATTTCAGATGTTATGTAAGTTTTTTTTTTTAAGCTCATGCAAGTATGCCTCCAGACTTCTTCCCGCGCTCTCAGCCTTTCCCCTAGGCCCGCACAGAGCGGCCAATTCGGATCACCTCGACCCTGCCAATTCGTTTCCTGCGCCCTCACAGTTTTCCTACTCCACCACCAACGAATGCGGCTATGTTTCGGCCTCAAGTTCCGCCTACTACCCATCCACGCCCCCGCTTCAGGAAGTTCACTGGACCACCAATGATGGATTATTGGGTACCTCCTCAGGTCATGCCGATTGGCCCTCTGCGCCCTCACAAGCTCTGTGGAGCCCCTACCGCCCGACTAGGGAAGCGTTCCTCAATACCCACTTTGACTCTCCTAACTGGTCCTCTGCGCCCTCGCAGACTCTTCACGACTCTCACCACTTTACCGGCGAAGAGCTCCCCGGTGCCAATTTCGACTGGTCCTTTGCGCCCTTGCCAGTTCCTCAAGGTCCTTACCGCTTCGCGGGTGGGGAACTCTCCGATCCTACCTTGGACTGGTCCTCTGTGCCCCCGCTGTCTCATGAGGGCGCTTATACGGCCGTTGATGAGGGCCATTTTGAGCCTGTCCTGGGTTCTGTCGAAGGAGCTACCGACACTGTGTATGATGAGCAGTTCGATGTTCTTCATGATGGCGCTCATACAGCCGTTGATGATGGTCATTTTGAGCCTATCCTGGGTTCTGTCGAAGGAGCTGTCGACACTATGTATGATGAGTTATTAGGCATCAATCCTAACGATCCCATTAACGGTGTTTGGGGCCTCGACGGCTTTGTATCCACTACCGACCCTACTCCTGAGATGACGAACTCATCAGGTATTACCACCCAACGCAATGGCACGGCCTTTACAAGTCCTTCTCTTCCCGCCACACAGATTGCCCCCAATGCTGCCAACACGCATTCCAGTGGCGACCGGATCTCCTGCACTCACATGGGCTGTCGAGCAACCTTCCGTCGTGCTGCTGACTTCCGTCGCCACCTTAAGAAGCATTCCGCTCCAGAGCTCTCCTGCCTTATTGAGACCTGCGACTACAAGTCCTATCGCCATGACAAGCTCCGTGAACACGGACGCAAAAAGCATGGTATGACCAACTAACTCACCGATAGAAGATGTAGGTAAGAACTGCGGAGATGTGAGGCGGTGGTCTTTTTGGAGTGGAGTGGAGTGGAGCGGACGGAGTGTGGAGCTCCAGTGGAGTGTCAGTTTATGTTTATCAGTTTCAAGCTTAGTACTTTCCTAAAACTGATAAACATAAACTGGAGCTCCACACTCCATCCACTCCACTCCACTCCAAAAAGACCACCGATGTGAGGAAGGTTTAGAAGAAAAAAAATGACGGTAGAGCGATACAGAATGCGTGTTAGCAGCTATCAACAGATTTGACTGGAAATGATGGGAACAGGCCCAATGAGGTGATAAGATCATTATTAGTTTAGTCTGCGCGTTTTTCGAGTGCCTCTTTTCCTTTCGGTTGCTCTTCTGTTTTCTAATATGGATCTACATTCAACCCAAGTTTGCTAGCGATGACAGACTCCTTCCAAGATGCCCTGTGCAACTCTCCTGCATCTGTGACTATTGTCACTTAAGTCATCCCACATGTTTAAGTTCTTCCCACAAATGACACCGCTTTGCCCATTCATGTTAGCTCTCGAGTTTAGTTCTCGGACACCTAATTGAACCGCACCATTCCTTACTCAGTCCACTAGCCAACCTTGATCCTTTGGCAGCTCTTTCCACTCACACTGAGGATGACAACGATCCTATATGAGCTTCCATGCATCTTCTAAGTTGATTGTGGTCTCCCCGAAAGCTTTCTTTAACTCCGGGTCCGCTATACAGGCTTCCTCAAACATCGTTTCCATCTCACGCCTTAATACCTAGGTTGCTTTTCGAGTGACTGACTCATTTCCCTTTCACCTTCTTTCAGATCGGTTTTACTACTCTGGAGCCTTATGATACTGAATGAAAGGTGATGTGTGTACCTTTTAGGGAACACACAAAAAAAAGTATTACCAATCACCATACTGAGGCTATGTAGCCAGAGATTAATCTATGAAAGCACTGATTAACCTCACCCAATTTTTAAAAATTCACCCATCATCATACATATCTCCCTTTCCTTGCGGATCAGTTTACGTAGCCACGTACAAAAACGTACACCGTAGTCATTCGCATTAACCGTGATCTACCGCCAATCAATGGAGGCAACCAGGCAACCTCCCAAACGCCACCCCTCTTCAATACATCCAAAACCTTCCATCCTTCCTGCAAGCGCCTCAAATTACTTAAAACGCCATTCCCAACTCCCCCCCCTCAAACCCTCCATTCTCCCACCCAGCCCCCTGTCCAGCTGTCCCCATTCCCATACCCATGCCCATATCCAGCGGCAGAAACCCTGCCCACAGCCCTCCATCGTCTTGCTGATGCACGCCCGCACCTCCATTTCCATTCATAGCGAACTCGCCCACCGCCATAAGGTCAGTCCAGCTAAAATCACCCATCTGCTCCGTGACCGCCGGCGACTCCCCCGTCGTACCGCTACCCGCCTGACTTGGTGGCGGACGCGGCGGGCCAGGTACAGGCGTGGTCGGCATGCCGTTATTATCTAGCGGCATGCGGGCACTATGGGCAGTGTTGAAGGCCGAGGAATGCGTCCGCGAGCTCTTGTCCTTGCGCCCGACTTTGGCCCATAGCAGTTTCAGCAGCTGGCTGTATCGGCTGCCGGGGTGTTGCATGCCGCTGCCGGCGCCGACGCTGCTGCGCTGGAGCCGTGTGATGATTTCCTGGATCATGGTGCGGATGGGGCGCTCTTCTTCGTTGCCGATCACGCCGACGCAGCGGGCGCGGTAGAGGAATACGCCGGCGTAGACAAGGTAGAGGTAGAAGCGGAGGGGCATGAAACGGAGTGATTTTTCGGGGTCGACGAAGTTGTTGGCGGTTGTGAGGATGGCCTTAGCGGCGTCGAGGCCTTCGTAGATGAAACGGGCATCGCCGACTGAAGCAACGTTGTTGTAGAAGACTCGGGATGGCGCCTGGATGGCGTGGTTAGGGAGTGGGGCAGGATTTTGATTAGCGGAATTGGGATCGGAAGTAGATGTGGTAGAGGCTGGAAGAGCACGGCGGACTGTTGCTTGAAAGGCGAAGGCGTTTGTGTAGAGTCGCAAATAGTCATAAGACATTAAGAGTGTGGCTTTAAGTTGTGGAGAGCCTGTGTAGATAATTAGTCTGCTGCGGATTTGAAATAGAAAGTTAAAATGAAGTGAGCGCCTGTTTCGGAATTTGCTCAATATATTCGGCGGCTTAAGTGGCCTTCCAAGAACCAAAATAAAATGCACTTCAGTGTCAGGACGGAGGTGCTTCGGATTCTTCTTACAGAAACAAAACCACACTTGCGGAGACGTATTGAAGCTTTTAAACGTCTTAGAGGAATTGTGAGACTTACATGTTAGAGTTCCCCAAACGCTCTTCCAGCCATAAATCGCAGAGCGGAAATCATCAATAAACTTGATATATCCTCCACTGAGGTGTGAACGAAAACTCGATCCCGGATTTGAATATAGTACATCATGCACATTGCTGAACAGTTGGGTTAATTCGAGCGTGGCTTGAAATATGCTGGCATAATCCTCTTCGTTCGGGCTTTGTGGTAATAGAGATGGATAGTCCTCGCGGCGAAGCGTGGTCAACGGGCCAGGCCTGGATTGTCTCAGCATAACTCCAAAAGAAACGCTACATAGGAAAACCCTTGCTTACCCTCTTGACCAAAAGGCCTTCCCGATCCGGATCGAGATTTGTCGGTCCGATATGTAGGAAGCTGATCCTAGTATTAGCCCTTTGCCACTCTCATAAACTACGCTACACTTTACCTGTCCAAACAAGCCGTTTCCGGTTATGCTGACTATCTTTTCCGTCATCAACCACCCGAAAAGAATACTTGTCCAAACCAAGAAAATAACCAATCCGCAGGGCAAGTCCAACATGCATCCAGCTCTCCTTATCCTCTTCTCCGCGTCCCACTTTTCCGGACGCTCGCTGGGTATAAGGTGCCCACTCTGCGAGGATTAAGAGAGCCTCTACTGCTTCAACGTCGGCATCACCGCCTGCGGCGAGGTTGGAGACGAGCGTCTTCATATATTCGGAGCATGATTCGTAGACCTGAGGTTCCTCAACTAAGTCTTTAGAGGATATAAGCAAGATAGCCGTCAAGAGATGAACTTCACGCTGGGCCATCTCCGCTAGCCTTGAAGTTTCGAATATTTTAGGTGTCGCTAAAGGGTAATAGGGGTGGTAGTGCTGTTGATAGCGCATAAGTAACTGGTATATCTTCGGAATCGTAAGAATCCCCAGTTCGAGGAGCCGGTATGAGATCTGCTGCGTTTGAATGGCTCCTCCCGGTTGCGCCATTGGCGTAGGATGCGAAGCACGGTGTCCATTCGTAGGCGTCTCATTTTCACCCGTGCTAGTCTCTGCCACGCGCGCTAGAATTCCAAGCGCATCCGAAGGATTCTGCAGGTTCGGGAATTGTATTTCATCTGGGCTAGACGATGAACCCGAACTCGGCAATTGACCGTCTCGCGAAAGCCGCTGCTGGTTGTCTTCTACAGCTGTTCTTTCTTGAGCTCCAGTATGCGTCCAAGGGCTTACGGTGCCGACATTACCAAGGCCATGAAAGCCGGTGTCTTCTTGAGGATATGCGTTGGGAGAAGGTAGAATCTGGGCATCGAGAGTGCTTTTCCGGACACGCCGTCCTCCTCGATTAGACCCACCCAGTATGCATTCAAGGCTGTCGCGTTTACAGCGAAGGCATGGAACTATACCGTCAACATCTCTAAGAAACTGTCAGCATAAATGTCTAAATTGATTATACATGCGCCTTGGAAATCCACAGTCGGGTCTGCATATTTTGTGCGTCTGCGGACTTACAATAGGCATCTGGATTTGCGCTTTCGGCAATTCAAACAAGCTTGGTTGGCCCTCTTTATTCTTGAAGTGTTGCCGTCGCTGGACGGCGGACCAGTAGGTGGTAATTGGGCGGAGGTATCCATACGACCATATTGCCTGACGCGATAGCTAGGAGGTGCTAGATAGAGGTGAGGTGAGCATGGCGGAGCGATATTCGGACTCACCAGGCGGGGTTTGAACTTGGCCCGAGTTCAGCTGGGAGGCCCGACGGGGAAATCTGATTGCCGGAGCACAACTCCGGCATGCTTCATCACTATTACACTTGTTGTTGATCTGACTGTGATGTCTCAATCCTCGAATAAAATTTATGTAGAGGATTTTAAATAGGCCAGATCTTTCTATGGTCTGAAAATATACCTGCCAAAACACGTTGACAGCAAATTCTTTCCATTTTTGCTTACCATCCGGGAACTCCGGGACGGGATACCGCCGAGCAATAAAAAGCGCAATCTTTATGTATCTACACAAAAGGTCTACGAAGGGATCACGCTATACTCTTAAGAGATATTAGGAAATTTCTAAAATGACCTGTGTACAACCCCTCCTCATCACCATAGATTCACACGTCAACCGCATCTCTACATAACTTTTTCTCACTCAGTACAACGCTATCCCCATATAAATAGGCCTGGAAATGAAAAGGTTTTGCTAAGTTTTAACATGATATGGTACTTAGGAGAGCATAAATGCAAATTTCTTATCTTCCGCACCTTTTCTTTTCCCTTCCCAGCGCGTTAGGACCGTACTTTGCCTTTTCTTTGTATCTTTCAATCTACACGCTTTAATTCCCTCATTCGCACCTCCCCTCGTCCTCCCGTCATCATTCATCATTCTCTTGTTCCCAAAATATCTTTCCACCACTTCTTACTCTCCTTTAAGCTCATAGTTTCCTCCGAACTTTTCCGAGCTTCTTCTCCCTTCTATCTTCTCTCCTCTTTGGCCTTTTTCGTATAATCTTAAATTACTATTCTCTTATCAGTTTACCGTCTCTTCTTCCTCTAACGCCCATCTTCTCTCTTCTCTTCAATCCTCGTCAGCCTTGAAAAGTGGGCCAGGGAAGCCGGGATAGGCTTCAAGAAGCCATGGAATGAACTCACGAGAACGAAAACTTTGGTGTTTAAAAACTTGAAACTTAATAGATAGAATCAGAGCATGGAAGGTGTTTGACTTCCTTTTCTTTCTTTCTTTTCCATGAAACACGTACCTCTGATAGGCTTCCGAGGACCTCCAAAAGCCATTCAAAGGACTCGACGCATATCCAAAGTGCAAATCCCACCACATTAGGAGCAGATAGATAAGAGAACCATATGTTATTCGAAATAATCTAATAACAACGGCTTCGCAAAGGATACCCGGATATATATATATATGTTGAAAGGAAAAGCCGCCTATCCCCTCTTTGCCCCAACTCCCACCCGCCAACAAAACCCCCATCCACACCCCACACATAAAACACCCTCCTAGCAGCCCCCGAAAATAGCTTGCGCAAATTATACGCGCTCCTCCTAGCCGCCGCAGCGCTCGAAACCTGGGGAACAGCCGTACCGCTCGGAATCCCGCCGGAAGGCATAGTACCATTAGGCATGGTGCCATTGAAAGTGCCATTGCCGCCCGCGCCACCGCCAACCGGGCTCGCGTTCGGGTCGCCATGTCAGCCGTCTGCGACGAGGTAGGCGGCGTAGCTAACGTTAGAGTCGCGGTTTGCGGTCGCGTCAATACCGATGGAGATCCACACGAGGAGACCGTCTGTGTCAAAGCCAGCCATCTATATACATAAAAAAATTAAAGGGGGAAGGGCCTAACATATCCGTAATGCTCTCGCTCAGATACGCAAGTTCGGGGAATGATCGTAATCATTATTAGCCTAATCTGGCGCCCACATATCGTCATCATTGCTGGTGACCAACTGCGTGTTCGTATTGTACGGATAGGTAGCCTCGACCGCCGACTGCAGCGACTCGTCGAAGAATAGCTGCCCGATGTGGGCGACGGTGCCGCCTGCATAGCTACCGTTCAACAGCAGGGTTGTGTTCGTGTGCACGACTACGGAAGAGAAGAGGGATAGCAATATCTAATCTGATTCTTCAAGCTGTAGACAGCGGATGTGGCGCGCGGCTGAAGACGGATCAGATGCGTGCCCGGTGTTGGTATGTGGAACGGAGGAATGACTTCAGACGTTAAAGGTAGGTGGTAGGTAGGCAGGCACGTACGTAGCCATAGCCGTCTTTTGGATGATATCGTACTTTTATTCCAAGTTTCCCCAACCTAGGGTTCTGACGGAAGGCATATTGATCGAATCTTCGCCTTCGTTTTATCCTATCCCATTTATCCCCTCCATCTATTCCAATAACATCCCATCACTCATCGCTATTCGCTGCCTCCAGCATAAACTCCTACCAAAACCGCATCTATCAACGCGCTTCATCCGGCCAAGCCGGCAGTGCTGGCGGAATAGGAGCATTAAGCAGAGGTGCGAATTGCCATCCGTCATTTCGCAGACGTTTCTGGGCGTCGCGAGCTGGGCGGTTGTGATGTACGGGACCAATTGTGTCATCGGCAGCATGTGAATTTGAAGGCATGGGGTTCATGGTGAGGCGGGAGATGGTATCGGACGGCTAGATCACTGACCTTTCGTCCGGTTTATTGAGTGTTGAGGTTTGGGGTATGCACGCATTCGGTTTCCTGCATTGTCATTTCTTGTTTGGTTCAGTTCTTTACGATACAGCCGTCTCGAAGAAGTCATAGGGAATAAATTTTTTATGCTATTTCCCAGCATCGTGCAGTATCGGCCGCTTATTAGATGAATCTGCCTCAATCAGGCTAGCAGCTCCACCGCCGTCGTCATTCTGATCGACACCGACATGGCTAGTAGAGCCACCGCTTGTTCGATCAGCACATTCAGACCTCGCACACCCACCACCATCCCTAACAATATGCATTCCCAAGCAACGTCCTTCAACGCTCCGAGTACCTACTTCGTGCATTGCGCAATCCAGGTAGCAAAATCCCCCTCCGTTCGTTAGACCTACCCACTTTATTCACCTCTACAAGTGCCAAAGCACTGTTCCTGAATTCTAGAACCTCGCTGCATAATCGGAGCGACGATTCCTGGAACCCGACATC
>Ga0307515_10008461_pt1 | contig 20054 bp, 3 predicted proteins | sample 17_EM_MG_FD_194513 | JGI IMG/M metagenome (GOLD analysis project Ga0307515, IMG submission 194513) | Populus trichocarpa ectomycorrhiza microbial communities from riparian zone in the Pacific Northwest, United States - 17_EM | ecosystem: Host-associated > Plants > Roots > Unclassified | place... | reverse complement strand
CGTCTATAGTGCTTTAGACAGAAAATGTTATCTAAAGATCTAAATAGGAAGAAAGCGGCGGCTCTAAATATTGAATATAAACGGGTAGTTGCTCTAATAGTGCACTTATAGTTATATTAAGAGGATTAACTAATTAGCGCTAGATAAAAGCCGCGATAAAGCGTATATACAAACTATCTAAGTCTAGTAAATTGATTTATAAGGCCGCCCTTAAAGGTAAGAAACTTTCCATTATTACTTACATATATATATTTAACTTAGTTATAGTTATTCCCAGCAGTGCGAATAGAATTATTATAACTACTAAAGCACCTAATATAGTCGAAAAGGATAAAGAAGAGCATAGTTATATCATAGTCTCCAATGTTAAATTAAGCCCTAAAGATGCTTACTTTAACTACAAGTCTACTAATAAAGACTTAAACTAAGATATCTAAGAAGATATCTAAGGAGATATTAAGGAAGATATCGAAGAGAAAATCTATAGCCTAGTAATTACAACCGCTAGGAAACTAACACCAAGCAAAACAAAAACTATAACACTAGTTAAGAAGGATAGCGTTAGAAGAAGGCTGTTTATAGACTTAGGAAGGAAGATAGATAATATTTTAGGTGTTACGTTAGGGACCTACCGCGACTTAAGAGGCAAAAAGAGAAAGCGCTAAGGACATAAGTTAAAGGGTATATAGTAGCTATAATAGTATTTAGAAGAATACACTTAGAATAATAACTCCATGCCACTAGCTTATATTAGACATACTAGATTATTAGAAAATTTCAGCTAAGACATATTTTATTACACTAACTATTATCATTTATATCTTCCCTGCTCTGCATTTACCTTAAAAATCGGTTATAATTCTATACTAGTAGTATTAGAAGCTCGTAACCGGGTTATATTCTTCTTTTAGCGCATATATACTAGTTCCTCTATACCTTTCCTATCTTTACTATAGCTAATATTAGCTAGTTAAATAACTAGCTTCTATAGTAACTGCATTTAGCTATTAGATAAGAGCCTACTATTTAGAAGTCTAATTATATTTAGCTAGTAAAGCTCGGAATAAATAGACGGTTATTATTATATCTTTTTATCTCTCCTATTAATATTCTACTTAAATAGTTTTATTTCGTATTATATTTAAATACATAAGTTAATTTAACTATAAATTTTAAAGGTGGATAACTAGAGCGGTAGAGCCTATATCGGCGTACGCAGACTACTTTACACACTTATATATTATACAGAAAAGAAAACCACTAGCATTTAGGGGGAAAACCCTATAAGCCACCTTAGTAGGATTAAAAAACCCCGTTTTTACCACCTCTGCGCGCAACTTAGCAGCTATATCCACCTCTATTAGATATTAGATCTCCCTAATAACCGCTATATTCTTCTTCTTAGCTCATCTAAAGCTAGGGTTTACTACGTCCTAGCTAGGCCTAGCTATTAATTGCTATATACTAGCAGTTTCCCTATATCTTAACCATCCCCTATATACGCTATCTCTCGTAAACTATTATTTATTTACTATATACGCCTCCTCTCCCTAGAGCCTATTAATAGCGTAAGGGGGATTTATCCGTTCTAACTGAATCCGACGCTATTTTAATACTAAAAGGCAAGTGGGATATATATATGCTCTAAGTATCTTTTACGCTTAAGCCCCAGTTAATAGGCCCTCTCTAGGGGGGGCTAGTCCATAGAGAAAAGATAAGGAAAACTATAGGGTTATTATTTAGGCTGCCAGGTAGGATTATACAGTGCGCTTTAATCTAACGGTAAGCGACCTATCTTGCTCTACGGGCGATTGCCATAAGGGTTAAAAAGGGGTATATTTATTTATTTATTCGCTCATTTATTAATATAAAAGCCGTTAATATCTTCAATTTAGAGGTTAGGGACGTTAAATCCGACTTATATCTATAAGGATTTTACATAGGTAGGCTTAGGATAAGAGCTAGTAGTTATTTACTATAAAGGGGTACTATTAAAGTAGTTTCCGAGATCTTACCGTCCCATATAAAAACTTTTCACTACCGCCTACAACGCCTTAATAACCACCAGCTCCCACCCGCACGTTATACAACGTCTTTATATTAGCTTTACCAAATCCAAAGACTAGTAGGTTTATAAGCTAAGTCACCTCATATAGGTACACAGTCCGATTTTAATAGCCCTTTAATATAACATATATTAACTAAAAGGGAGATAGTTAAAGTAAGCGCTGCGATTTTCCCGCCTAGCTAATATCGGCATGTCTATATACCAAAATAAGCGACCCCGTCCTTATACATATTGTCTAACTAGCCTCCTTATTTACGCTTCCCACTAATAACAAGGCGGCTATATTATACTTCTATTCTTTATTAAAACGACATCTATTCTTTCTTACTAAAACATTTAATATTAGAATAGCAAGGTTATATTAACTATAGCAATATAAGGCGGCGTGCTATATACAAAGCAGGTTTATCTCCCTATTATATTTACTATAACCTACTTACCTTATATATTAGCCAGAGTATACTACAAGGGCTATATTATTATATAATAGTACTTAAACCACTATAAACATCACCAATATAAAATAAAAGTTATCGCACTTAGCTAGTCCTCCGTGACGCGTACTAATTATATTAGTTATTATTTTAGTTATCTTTCCCTATAAAACACCTAAGAAATTAATAGGGATAAACTATACTAGTAGTGCCAACTACTATACCTTAAAAACGGATATTAAGACAAAGAGTAGAGATAAAGCCGGTAGAATATAGTAAATAATACTAATAAGGAAGCCAGAAAGCGCTAATACTATATAGGATATCTAAAGACTAGCTAAGCCTCGCCAGTTAAAGAGCCTATTTAGTACAATTACGATTATTATTCTAAGCTAAAATATCCGTAACGTATAGAAAATAAGTAATATATCTACTTTTATACCAGAATAGATAGCAATTTACTAACTAGTTAGTATTATATAATAACGCTTATAAGTCTAGCAAGACAAAAGGTAAGGGAGCAGTTATATAACAAGAGTCTTAGTTAAGAAAGTTAAGGCTAACAATAAAAGTATATATAAGGGGTTATAGCTGGGGTTATAGCTAGGGTAGTAAGGAGTAGCTCTTATCACGTAGCTTTACCATTAGTAAGTTTATTTTAATTTTTATACAATTTTCTACCTAAGTAAAGTTTTCTCTAGGTATTTCTAATATACTTAATATATCTAATAGTATAACTTCTACTAATATTAATATTCTTTTATTACTTATTTCGCTAAGAAAAGCAGCTACTCCTAATTAGGCAGGCGATGTGTTTTTAGCACCCCGCTTATTACGCGCCTTTTTACAAAGATAGACTTTATCTACACTACACCTATTATAAAGCCATATCTAATTCTCTTCGCAGTAAGCGGTAACTATTAATTATATCTCTCCCCCTTAATAGTACGCTAGTAGGCTAGGCTAAGCGGTAATAAAGTAGCCTAAAAGCGATAGTAAAAAAAAGGTTTATTTCCTTGTAGTTTAGAAACTCCTAAGCAATACTAACTCCACCTAGGGCTCCGACGCAGCGCGTAAAAGTCTTAAGAATGCCATATAAGAAGTTATTCGCGAGGACCTAAATAGAGGACCTTATATACTTTATTCTACTACACTCCTAAGTGCATTAATATCTAGAAATTTTAGGTGTTAATAATTAACATAGCTACAACAGTTATTTCTACCTAGTTGGAACCCGTCTCTTCGCGTACTACCGCAATACCGCCTAAAAAGGCTCTTAAGCAACGGCGGATTAATCCTTCTAGTTATCCTATAGACTATATCGACCGGATACTTTAGGAAACGCATTGCCTAGAAGGACTAAAGAAGCCACTTAATAAACTAGTGTTATTACTATTAACTTAGCGCCAACTATAAAGAGAACGAAGCCCGTCTATAGAGGAGCAACCTCCTATAAAATATATTATACGCGTGGACAAATAGGCTAAAGCCTAAAAACTAAAGCCTTAAAACCTTAGGCCCCGCACCTCTTCTTCTACTTCTGTTTTACTATTTTAGAGTATATAAGAAGGCTTGCCTAACGCCCCGCACACTATAGCATCTAGTAGTTAGTATCCTGTATCTTTTAAAAGGGCGTAAGTAGAAGAAAGTAATAAGTGGAAAGGCGATAAGGTTGGATTAAATAAGATATCCATAACATCGTAACTATATCGCGATAATATTATAGAATATAGCGAGAGGATTTTAGATAGTATACAACAATTAGCAGATATAGTAGCTCGCGTTAATGCAATAGCTAGGGGGGTTGGGTTTTAGTAGGGCTATATTATATCTAGTATTAAATAAGCGTTCTAAATCCTAAGTAGTAGGCGGTGTTTAATATATAGGGGTGGGTATATATAGGATATAGAGAAATATATTATAAAACTATTATCTTTTAGTATATAAATATGCTAAAATAATATCCTCCTACTATATATAATATTTAAGCATATTAATATGCTAAAATTAACATACTAGTACTAATGCTATAATTACATTTCACGTAGCTTAGAGGATTGGCGCGGTAATTATATAATTATTTTATTCTAACTAGAATAAGGTAGGTATACAGACCTTCTATTAATAAAGTTAAAACAATCCAACGATGCCTTCCTATAGGTCCTTTATAAAGTATTTAACCTACTAACTCTACCTTTAGGCCCTTATTTACTGCTACTAGTAGTTTATACTAAGGCGTCTTCTTCCCTATCGCCGTTATATCGGCGGCTTATAATACAGCTATTTGTCGCTAGAATAACCCATCGCAAGTTAAACACTTTACTATAAAAAGTACCACCAACCAAGTAAAAAAGAGTAGAAGATTCTCAGATAGAAGATCCTACCCCCTATAATACAGATTACCTTAGCAAAGTATATAAGTCTGCTCCTATAGTTTACGCAGCTTTATTCTAAGATAAATAACTTTAAACACTAGCCAGCCTTTTAAACTATGTTAAAAATAAAGTAAAGGGAAATACCGAACAGATTTAAACCATAGTCGTTACTCTTAACCTCTACATTAAGACCCTTACGGATACCTACTATATTAAACTTCCTAAAGGCTTCCAACTACAAGTTCTACTAAGTACCGATAACGAGATTAAACTAACCGCTAAAGATAGCAGCGAGAAAAATATAGACATTAATAAGTTAAGCGAGGACTTAGATATAGGCAGTAGCAGTAATAATATACAAGATGGTAATCCTACTACTAAATATAACGGCTGCAGCGATAGGCTTAAAAAAATTAAAATAGTACTAAGTATAGAAGCTAATAAAGCCGTACTTAAGGTTGCACGGGATAAGTTTTACAAAAAGCTTAAAAAGTTAGAAGTTAAGGTAACTAAGGACAATAAAGTCGGGCGGTAGAGATTTAGTAAAAGCGAAGCTATAGAGATTACTAACTTCTTTTTTGCTAATATAATGGGGCCTAAAGCTATAATATATCTTTAAGTATTGCTATAAAGCTATACTACTAACTATAACAATAGGATTAATAGGGGCGCTAGGGCGTAAGTAGAAGTAGCCGCTAAAGATAAAGCTAATATTACCACGGTGCGGAGCTTCTTTAATGCCTTTACCTGTACCTAGCGTTTACGGCCAAATCTATAAGGTAGACTCGCCGTAATAGAGCAGATTATATTACACGTTAAACTTCTTTCTTAATTTAATTAGCTTAAAACCCTAGCCGCCGCCAAAAACACTGCTTTATTAAACTTTCTCTAGGATTTAGGCTATAAAACTAGCTGTAGGCTAGGATAGTAGTTATACGTTATTAACTTCCTAGCTAATTTAATCTATATCTCTCCCTCTATTCTATAAAACATATATTAAATAGCCTAAGGCGTAATAGCCTTAATAGAGATTTTCGGCCCTAGTATTATCCCTATTTTACCCACTAGCGTTATAAATAGGTAAGCTTACCCTACTCCTCTTTAAACCGTTGCTAAAAATACTAGGCTAAACCGCTAGGGAAATTAACGGATAGCCTCTATATATAGCCTACTAAAGACATAGGCCCCTTTTATCAGCCCTATATATACGCTACTAGAGAAGTATCTATATTAGCCTATTAAAGCTAGCTAGCCTATTATAATTAGGCAAATTAAGACAGGCATTAAAAGACCTCTTTTAGACAGGATTAGTAAGGCAGTAGGGGAAGGTAAAGCACTTAATACTAGTCTAGAAGGTATAGCCGCTAGAAAGCAGTAAGGTATTATTATAGCTAATAAAGTTATATCTAATCTATCTAAGGGTAATAGTTTAGAGATTAATAAGACTAAGAATAATGCGGACGGTAGGGATAAGGAGGGTATAGCGAATGCGGAGGGCGAAGTAAATAGGGAGGGTTAATGCTAGAAGAACTTCAGCGGGAGTGAGGCTAAGAAGTATAGTTCTTATAGTAATAAATATTTCTATAGTATTTTTTTTAAAGCTACTATAGTATAGAGAGGGTTTATTGTAGGGATTTTATATTAAAGGCTAACATAACGTATAGCGATTATATTTAATATAACGGGAACGCAAATAATAAATATAGCAACGTAGCACTTATTAAAACATTGGCGCTCTTTAGATGTTCACATACTAAAACAACCCTTATTTACTTATAGTATATTTTAACATACTCCTAAATAGTTATATTTAGTATAGCAAACTAATTTAGACTATTTTATAGCTCTTATATAAGCGCACCTATTTAAACTACAGCCTATTTAGTAGTTGCAGCTTTCCAATCTATATAGCTCGCTATTCCATTTCTTAAAGCGTTATATTAGAACGTACTTCCTAGACTATATAATCTAGTTAAATAGAAATAAAGGCATTATAGGGTAGGGTTAGAGCTAGACATACCTTAAGCAAAGCTAAAAACTCGTTTAATTCCTCCTTAGAATCCTATAGCCATGCTTAATACCTTATACTCTATAGCCGTTTAACACTTTAAAGTTTTACCCCAAATTCTTCTGTTAGATCTTCATTTGTTATCTTTAGATAACATAGTTTAAGTATTAATTAACGTATAACTTATAATATTATCTTAGAATCCTAACTTATAGTACTAAATATAAGCATACTGGTAATTAAATAAGGGGCGTAAATTACCTCCCTAGATTATATTATATTATTACCTTACCCTAAGTATATTACGGACAAGGATATTTCTAGCATAACTTTATTATTCCTCGCCCGCTTATAAAATTCGGCTTTCTATTACTATAGCCATATTATCTAGCTTCTATCCCTCTTTTATAGTAATAGTTATAATCTATATAAGGTAATAAGAAAACACTAGCTTTACCGCAAATTTAAAAGGCTATATAGGAAGACAGGTTTACGAGCTAGTATTCTATATACTTCTCACTCTAGTTTATCTCCTTTAAGTCTCTTAATATACTATATACCGGTATATTTACTAGGCATTTATATACACTAATAGTAGGTTTAGTTAAGAGATAGGCGAAATACTCTTTAAGCCGCATTATTAGTGTTAGGCTTTAGCGCGGCTAGTATAATAAGCGGCACTTTAGGCTGCTAACCTTTAGAAGCAGACAACGTATCTCTAACGGCGTAAGTTGTCGTACTTATAATCCTTCTAGTCTATATATTATACTTATTAAATAATAGGGGTTTTTTTAGTTTACAGTTCTCTAATATAAGCCTATAATTAGGTAGCTCTTAGCCTAGTCTTAAATTCGTATTTTATAATTCGTTAATCTGTTTACATACATGCGTATATACTTTATTCTTTACCGCTTACAGTTTTACGCAGTAATCTATTTAGACTAAAGTAGTAGCGTAGTTCTAAGGTTAAATCCACTTTATCTACTAAAAGGACGATTTAACTCTAAAAGCGCTATAGAGCTCTAGTGTAGATATATACTACTTATAGTAAGTCTTAATATAACTTTAGTGTTTTATTTAGGGGGTAAGAGGCGTTTAAACTTACTAGGGAAGATCGTTAGATTTACTTATTAGTTTCCTTATTACCTTCCTCCATAATTTTATTGTCCTTAATAACCACCACCCTACTACTAGGCATAGGCTTTTCCCTAAAACCAATCTCTTCTTCTTTAAACCCCGCCGCTAGATTAGTAATATTCATTACTTAGTATACTTTAGCTACTTTATAAGAGATTTATATTAAATATACTATCTACCATAGAGCTAAAACTTGTTAACTTCCTTAGAGTTGTCGGCCTTTAGATTAATTAATTTTAGTATAAGGATAACGTTATTAGTAGGCGCGGCAGCGCGCATAGAAAAGAATCGCTCTATAGTAATTAAGGGAGATAAAATTAAGTCACTAAGTAATTAAGTATAATAGAAAAGAGAGTAGAAAGGAAAGGAAATAAGTAGACTTTATAGATTGTATAGGGAACGCTTACATTTTAAAAAAGCGAGTTATTGTACAGCTCTACTAATTGGCTTAACATCACGCTCTAACGCCTTATTAATTCTTCCCATAGCCACCTTCTTCTAATTAGATATATAGCTAGCGCTCTAAGAGCTCTAAAGCCTTAAAATCCACTCTATACCACTAATTAAATCATAGGATGCATAGTTAATGCAAATTGGCTCTAGCCAAATGCGCTAAATTAGCTCCACTTTGGATAGATTACTGGTTTTACGTACTTTCTATATATTAATCCCACTAACGCTTAATGCTAGTTTCTATTTGTAACCCTAGCGACTACTAAAAACTAGGTTAGAAAAGAAGGACTTATATGTAAATTAATCTATAAAGAAAAGAGACTATATATATATAAGATAGGTAAGTTATAGGTAAATATTAGTTATAGGCTAACGAAAATGCTAATAACGACAAATTGCTACTAGGTAGGCAGTAAGTGACAGGTCGACAGACCCCTAGATATATTTAAGTATTAAAGAAAACTGCTACCGGCGTTACTATAGCGAAGACGGTTGCGCCTAGCCTTCTAACTCCGCGATATAAAAGAGTTGCATTTTTTACACCAATATTGTTCGCCTTTAATCGTCCGTGAGATAATAGATTCTGGATAAATAGTTCGTATATACCGGGCCTAATTTGCTAATATAATAGCCTTTTTATATATATCGCAGGTTCTACTAAGGGGTAGAAGCGTTATTTAGTATAATTCTTAGTAATAACAGGCGAAGATAATGTTAAGAAAACACGCTAATTAATGCGGATTATAAAAGTTAAGTCGCGTTATACGGTTTTGGCATAACTATATACTAATACTTAATAGCTAGGAAAATTAAAAGCAGCTATTCCTAATAGCGGTAGAGATAACTATAGAGAAGTAATTATAGAGCTAACGCCTGGTTATATAGCCGTTAGATAAGCATAGGCGATAAATAAGCGGTATAATAAGAAAGTTACCAATTATTAGGGTTAAGTGTGGGGGGTTTTAGTATAATAATATGCTGAAATATAATTGTTGCGGAAACGGACAATAATTAATCCGGATAAGTGTTGAGATAAGTATCGAGATAAGTATTAAGATAAGTATTAAAATAAGTGTTAAGATAAGTATCGAGATAAGTGTTAAGATAAGTATTAAGATAAGTGTTAAGATAAGTATTATAGTAGCTGTTAGTACGGGCATTAAAAATGCCTAGGTAAATATAATAGGACAATTACTAGTTACTACGCGAGACCTATTAATAACGGCTTGCGAATTAACGCATATTATATATATATCTACTTACTATATTATGCGGTTTCGGCATAATAATATGCTAAAAGCTAATAGTACTAATACTATCTACCAAGCTCTTAACTTCTAACTTTAGTATCTTTCTATTTACAGCCTTTGCCCATAAAGCCCTACTATATACTATAGGTAGAAACATTATCTAGAATCCGTTCCTCTTAATAGCCAAGTATAAAGGCGATAGTAGAGAGCCGTCGCAGCGCGTATAGCGCTATTGTTTAATTCTGTAATAATAAGCCCATAACGCGTATAAAGTATCGCCCTTAATAATACCAGGAGCCTTACTACCTCCACTTAAAGCTTCCGTTCTATTATCTAGGAAGGCCTATAAAGGGAAACTAGGATATAAAAACTGCCTAATATATAACTACTTAGCTCGCAGCTAGGCCCAAAACTGGCCTTATTTAGCTAGTTAACGTAAATACGTCCTAGGCGTATAATAGGACACCCTTAGACTTGTACTAGCTTTAAGGTTATAAAGGGAACGCGATAAGGGCGTAGGGGTTCTTTTTTTTATAAGAACTTATTAAGGTTAATATATCGTAGATACTTTATATAAAACTTATTAAGGCCCTAAGGCCACTATAAAGAACTTATTAAGGCCCTGCCTAAAGAACTTATTAAGGCCTCTTTATAAGGGCCTATCTAGTATCTAGTATACCTAGGTAACTTAGAAGAGGGTCTTAATAGGCGTAGTATACGCGACCTAGTTAAGAGCGACAGCGACGTAATGGCGATATAATAGCGACTAGATAGCTTAATAAGGTAGAAACACGGGTAAAGCTCTAGGCAGTAAAAATATAGGCTAGCTTTAACGGCCCTATAGCGTTTAACTTATAGGCGACTTATAAAAGGGTCTTAATAGGTGTAGTGTATATAACCTAACGTATATATATATAGGGGAGGCTATAGGGAAACGTAGGCTAGTTAGATAAGGACTTAACAGTTAAAGATATAGGCTAGCTTATAAAAAGGGGGGATATAAGCTTAGTTAGTAGAAGAGGGTAGAGTAGGTTACCTAGTATAGGACTTAGTATCTATAGGCCTCTCCTATAAGATACGGTCAGCCTATTATAAGGAGACTTTTATAGGTATCGCGAAATAGGAACTAGCGGTGTATAGGGTATTGCGCCCCTATATTACCACTAGCCTCCTATAGGGCGAAGTACGTAGTTAGCCACTACTAGCTCTAATTACCCCTTAGCTAGGCTCTAACCCTTAGTGCACCTAGTAGGTAGAATTATATCCTAGCTAAAGAGATTACTATATAGCTTAAGAGAACGGATATATATATTAGTATATTAATAGACGGAACCGTCTATTCCTAGGATAGTATACTAATAAAATATACTTATAAAGCAAACAGGACTTACTTAAGTAGGGGAGGCTTTTAGTTAGGCCTTAGCCGTAAAAGGTATATAACCGCAAATATATTACAGCCACTAGAAAACTAGGGTAGAGGCCTAAATAAGTAGGTATATTAAACTCTACTATATTACTAGCTAATATATAACTACCTACTATAAAATCGGCCTCTATACCTCTACGCGGTAGAGCCTAAAAACCTAGCTATACTATTAGCGTTCTATTAAAATCATACTATTATACTACTAGAGTAAATACAGAGACGTATATACAGCAGCTGCGCGCGTCGGCGCTACGACGTAGTAGTAGCGTAGATAATTTTTTCACTAGGAGTGTAAGCCCTAATAAAAGCTTTAAAAACGGCTATTACGTCTATACGCATTTAATAGCTTTAAATTAACGGCATCTACCTCCAGCGTCCCCCTTTCCTCCTATACGGCACCTATATATAGTATAGTAACTAAACCAAACTATATACACCCTAGGAAGTCTATAATAAGCCTCCTATTCCCTATCTTACTCTCCCTATAATAAACAAAAGAAGCTTAGAGCCCTTAAGCCGGATATAGTCATTATAAGACCAGAACGTCTAGCTTTAAGTCCTCCCCTAAGGGGGCAATTTCACTACATTATAGAATATAAACGGGGGGAAAAAGCTTTAAACAATAATGTGGCGATTTAGGATTCACTAATTCCGGAATAAGAAGAGGTTTAGGAAAAATTCTCAACTAACCTAGATTTCTATTTAAAGCGCACCTTCCCGTCTTTATACCAACTTAATTACGTCCGCAAAAACCTCTATCTAATTAGCGCGGAGATTAGGCTCTAATACTACGCATATAAAACGATTAAAAACCATATATAGAGCTTAGTTAAGGAAATATATAAAAATAAGCAGCTACGGGAAGTGCTCGGGCTTTAGGGAAAGGTAGTATTTAAAAGTTATATAAATATAGGAGAGCTAAGCAGAATACTAATTAAGGAGGAAATAAAGCAAATATTAATTAGTAGACCCACTACGCCAAACCAGATAATGGGGACGGCGTAAGGCAAAGGGTAGAAAGTAGAAAAGAGTAGGGGAAAAGCTAAGCAGAATATTTTAAGAAGTAGAAATCGAATAAAAGGTAGACTAGTAGACTAGTTCTGTATATACAAGTAGTTAGGCAGTAAAAAGACTACTATTATATTAATTAAATACAAGGCGCCGTATAAGTTCTTTTTAGATAATATAGTAGCTAGGCTAGGTAGGGAGATTTAACTAGTTAAAAATATAATTAATAAAAGGCGAGAGCTTTAAATTCAATTTGAAATAGCTAGTAGCAGCAGCAGTAATTATATAGCTCTTCTTAGATATAATCCGTAAAGGTATTTAATAGGGTTACATCTTTATAGGAGAAGCTATTATTTTCCTATACATTTTAGATAACCCTTTAATTGTTTACTACTATCTCTTAATCCTAAAGCTAGATTATTAAAAAGATAATAAAAACAGACTATATATAACGGCGGTTCTAGAGAGTTTTACCTTTATTATTCACGTAGCTAGGGCCGAGGCGCCTAGCCAGTTATAGCATAATAAAGTAGAGAAGTTACCCATTTAGCCTATAAAGCGTGTTAATATTCTATAAACTAACTCCGAAGAAAAAGAAGAAAAAGGTTAGCTACAGCGCGTATAGGTCTAAGCGCGAAAATAGGTTTCTGCGATTACCAATTATATTACGGTCTCGCGGCAAAGCAACCCGTAATAATAAAGATGTTAGTAGTGATAATAAAAGGTATAATAAGGGAGACGACTTTACCCTAGACTTACTACTCCCGCATTAAGGTAGTAGTTAAGGTATAGCTAAGAACTAAGCGGCAACTATAAAAGAATAAAAAGTAGGTAGAAGAACTAAGAAAGGTACGGCTAGTAGTAAGAAGCTAGCGGAACTAATATCTAGGTTAAGGATTAAGAAGCGACTATACTATATATAGCGGTGTCTGCTTAGACTAGTATATAGTAGTATAATAAATAAGCAGTACTATAACTTTTAGGATTATAATAGGAAGCATATTAACTAAAGGACGTTTCTCCGCCTTATCTAGTAATAGCTTAGTATAGACTATAGGAGTAATATAGACTGCAAGTTACTATATACTAAAGAAGCCCGCAGAGTGCTTTTCAAAGTTAGGCTATTATTATATAGATATACTCTAGTCGCAAAAGGGATAGTAAAACCTAATCTTAGCTACCTCTAGCATAAACGGCGCATCTATAATTACGTTTATCCTACCTAAGGGAAATTTATCCCCGTCTATATTAGATCCGTTATACTAAAGCTCCTATACTACTACGACGGTAGGGTTTATATTAGTATACTCTTCCTTAGCTAGGCTAAGTGGCTACTTCTTAACTTTCTTACAGGGGAGAATAAAAGGTACTTTATAAATAAATTAGCTATAGTTTTATAGGCTTTATATAACCTATAGGTGCTATAAAAGGATCCTAAACTACGAAACATTTTATAGGACGAGTATAGTTAGCGTCTTAGTTTTGTAGATTTTAAGCGAGCAGAGATCTGTACTAGGTAGCCGTTAGGTATCCCGCCTAATTAGAAGAAAAAGTAAAGGGAGGGGAAGCACGATATAGAGGACGATTTTAATCTTAAATTATAGCAAGCCAAGTAGTGTATTTCTAGATAGTTAAGATTAAGCGGCCTATCTAATAGTTTAATAAGTACTTAGTACTAATTAGCTTTACTAAATACTAAATATTGATTAAAGTACTATGCCCCTATTTATTCTTACAAATAGTCTAAAATCAACTTCTTTTAGTATATTAACATGCCGAAATTTCCCCTAGTATATCGATATGCTAAAACTAACGTCTTTTAGCATATTAATATACTAAAATTAACTTCCTAGTATTTTAGCAGAACGCGGCAATATAACAGGTAATATGCTCTATCACCATTATAATACTACTTTACGGCATTATTATAAACCCTAGTTAGGGGCTTAACTGGAGCCTTAGCGTATATATATAGATATTTTTTTTCCTTAACCTTCTTCTAGTCCTTAGTTTTAGATCCTTATTAATAAACTACTAGTTATATAGGCTGTGCGTATACCATATTATGCTAGTGCCTTAGTTAACTATATCCGTAACAGTAGCAAATTTTATTACTTTATTTATGTATAATTAAGGCGCACTATTTTAAGTAATATTAATTAATAAATATATGCTCTTTACTATATTAAACTCTATTATTTAGGGTATATATCTATAATATAAGCACCTTATAATAATACTATAGCGGATATAGTATACTATAAAAAGCCTCTAAATCCCTTAGCTCCTTAATTCTAAATAGATACTAGCTAGATACTTAAAGGGAAAGTAATATTTTAGTAATCCCCTCTATAGCTTATTTAACGCCTAAATTAAGAGCTTATTTAATGATTTTAATATAGCAGTTAAAGCAGACATTTTCAGTTCCCTCTTTTATACTTTTATAGTTATTAATATAGTCGTTACTAGCGAATTCCCTTATAAGCTCGGTAAGACAAAAGAATAATAACGAATCCTTTAGCGTATTTAAAGAAGCGTAAGCCTTAAGCCGCTGTATTTTTCTTTTAAAATTACCCAACTATATAACAACTTCCCTCTTTATACTCTTTACTAAGTTAATACCCGCGCTAGGGTTTATAATAGTTATAAGGTTCTCTTTAATATCTCTAATACTAACTTTACTTAGTAGGTTAATGGTACAGAGCTAGAAAATAGATTCGTAATTATAAATTAGTCGATGTATAGATAGTATAAAAGATTTGCTTAATAATAAAGTAGCTATAAAAGCAACTATGCTAGTTTTATCCTATGCTCCTATACCTTAATCATTAATAGACGCCGCTATATCTAAGTCACAAACCTTTAGCTTATGTTAATTATCGATCCTAATATTTGTAAATAAAATATCCCTATAGACTATACCCCTCTTAGCCATTACTTTAATAGCTAAAAAGGCCTATTACCAGATTAAGGATATTGTTGGTAAGGAATCTAATAAAGAAATAGTATTATTAAAGGACGAGCTGACTTAAGCAGTAACAATATCTCTATATTCCCTATTATCGCAGTCCTACTATAATCTACCTTTAGGTCGTCTTAGATTGTATAATAAAGCTATTAGATCTTCTAAGATAGAAGTTACACTCCTAGTATACTAGGTAAAGTTAGGTCTCTAAACCTTAGCCCTATTATAAAAAGTTTTAAAAAAGGTCATTAGTTGCCTAAAAGAACACTATCGCCCAAAAACCGTAGTATTATTCTCGTTCTCAACCTTAACAACACTATAGGTAAGCAACTTTACTATATTAGGCTGGTTCTAGAGGCTTAAAAGGTAGTGCCCTTTATATTTCTAAAGCTCTTAAGGCTAGCTACTCTTATAGCACCAGTCCCAGCCTATTTTTTCCTTTTCTTTAGGGTTAACGAGTTTTGCTTTAAAGGCCACAGTCGCGCAACTAATAAGATAATCTTTAGGTGGCCCTACCTCCTAATTATTAATATATAGTTATTAACCATCTATAGTAACTACTTAAAACAGTCTATTGTCTAAATTATATTTATAAAATAGCGCCTTTTTCCTAGCAGGGTATCTAAGCCTACTAGGTTTATAATAAAATGCTCTAAGTAGGCATTAGATAAACTTAGCCGTATCTATCTAGATATTTAGTAGCTCACTTACTATAAGACCTAACCGATTAAAATATAAGAGCTGCATTATTAATCTATAGTGTAGAAAACAGTAAACGTATCTTCGGCTCTATTAATAGCGAAGCGCCTTAGCAGCTTTTAAAGCACAGTTAAGATATACCTTAGCATTCTTTAGATCCTAAAAATTGCGTTTACATTCCTAAAGCATATTAAGGCATTCCTAAACCAGCTCTCTGCACTCTACTATAGGGAAATACTTATTATCTATTAGCGCGGGTTTCTAGCTATTAGAAGGGGGCAATATTATCTACAGCTTAGCGAGTTAGACAAATTTCGGTTAAGTTTTACGAGGTTACTACGATTCTGTATTTTTAATAACTATAGTTATAAGATCTAGCTTTAACTCCTTCTACCTCGCTATACTGCCGTAATTCCCTTTTAGCTATCTTACTTCGGTGTTCTAAGTCTTTATTAGGGAATTTCTCTAGTAAGATATTTTAATATAACCCCGACGGGGATTGTTAGCTTTAGGTTTTTTAAAGTACTCCCCTAGGCCGTCTAAATTCGCGATACATTATATAACTGCCTTAAATTCCTCCTCGTTTAAGTTAGAAGACAATTTATATATAGATAAATTACTCTTCTTTCCACCTATGCAGCTTCCTATAAAGGTTTTCTACTCATCCTTCTCGCGAAAATCATCTATATACTTCTGCGTAACTTTTAAAATATCTTCTATAAATGTATTTAATAGCGTTAACGAGATATAGGACCGGTAGGCAAGGTTAGCAACTATAGGAAACCGGCAAAGCTTAGTATTATCGCTAATTAATAAGCCACTTACTATATTAAATGGCGTCGAGTAAAGAGGTAATATAATTATATTTTTCGTTAGTGTAGCCTATATATTTAGCTACGTTTTTAGAGCGGTAGGGCATTCTTACAGATATAATCGGATTAATAATATTGCCCTCCTCCCTAATACTGCCATGCGGATCCACAGAGGTCTCTCCTATAGATTATTTATTAGTATATTAATTAAGATTGCTAATATTGCCTATAAGGGGCTCTTCTAGAGATAGCTTATTCCTAAGGGGCTTTTCTATAGGTGGCTTATCCGTATATTAGCTAAGAAGTAAGTTTAGTAAGTTATATAAAACATCTAACTGCTTAGTAGATACTAGAGTAGCTTTTAGTTATAGCCTAAGTGGTAGGGTCGTTATTATTAGTATTACTTATAATATATATTATTAGCAGAAACTAGTTAAACTCTTAATTCTCTTCTTATACCTTAATTAGTTATAATTTCGGCCTTTATATTTCTATACTTTAGTTAATATATTAAACATATAAGAGTGTTTTTATTATATTCTTACCTTTGCTAGTTTCCACTACGGTATAATAAGTCTATATAGAAGAGCTTATAGCAACTAATAGCAATATAAGGTTAATTATCGCGCTACTTTATTTTATAGTAATAGGACGCGTTACTTAATAAACTAACTAACCTTTTGCTAAGTAATAAGCGAATTTCCTATACAAAACTATGGTAAGTAAGGTATGCGCGCCATACAATAAGTAGCCTAGCAATTAATACAGCTACAAACCTACATTGCTTTATTAGACGTCCTACCTTAATATTTAAAAAGTATTGCGTCCTCTTAGCGTGACCCTCTACATTATATATGGCGGCTACTATACCAGTATAAATATCGCGTAATACCTTATACGGTTGCATTCTAGTAAAGCTAGCTAAGTTAGGGAAATTTTAGACTTTATTAAAAGTATAGGTCCAATCGCACTCTGCTCTAGTAATATACCAAAGCCCGCATATAAAGGAAGCCGCCCTATTAACGGTCTCCCTATCTATAATAGCTACCACTATAACCAATAAATAATATATAGATATTCTATAGAGGATTTACTTAAGGTTTATAAGTATATTAAATAAATGCTATTTTATAAAGATACTAAGCTAAGGAAAATAAGAAAATGAATTTAGGGAAGAGTATAAGTAAACAGTTAAGGCGCTACTAAGGCGCTAAGTTTAGCATATTAACATGCCGAAATTAACTTCTACGCCTCTACACTAAGCAGTATGCCAAGCTACTAGGTCTCTTAGTTTAACTTTTTTATCTATATATTTAGTATAGTTAGGCTCTAAAAAAAGGCTATTAATACTAGTACTAGGCTTAGCTAGTATAATAGTAGGGACGCTAGAAAATAGGAGGCTTTTTAGGGCCTAGTATACGTATCCTATATATTAATTTAATAGGTTATAAAGCTAAAGCGTTATATATTACTTATCTTCTATATAGATAGTAGATAAGGTTTCTCCTTTAGCGCTAAGCTTTATTATATAATATCGCTATAAGCTTATTCGCTAATATTCTACTTAGGGGCTATTTAGTTACAACTTTATATTTAATATAGAGGCTCCATATTTAACTAAAATAGAGCTTAAATCTAAATATAAGGTAGTTGTTTAGTAAATCTAACAACTTTTAAATATAGAGCTCCTCTATATTGGTAAGCGCGTTAAGTTTATAGGCTATACTATATACGGTAGTTAAAATAAGGTTCTTAATACCATTTTAATAATATTAGCAACTTAGTTAATTAAGGCATAAGTACGGCAAAAGGGTCGCGCAAGCCTATATAATTAGATTGTCTATAAACGAGGATTTAAAGCTAGAGAAAGGAAAAGAAAAAAAGAGTAGCACCGCTTAAGGTTTTATGCAATTACCTGGTCACGTAACTACGACTATCTAAAACAGTAAGACACTATCTGCGATTATCCGCTATAATCCACTACTATAATCTACCCTTTTTTATTAGCGCTATAATAAATAAGTTGCCTTTAAGCCTCTATTTTATATTCCATATTAATCTAAAGCTCTTATAATACGCTAAAGTAACGACTCTAAATACCCGGATTGTAATACTACTATCGCATTTATATACCTTATATAATATTATTATTCTAACCTTTATAATTATAATAAGCTTATTTCTAAGGCGTCGCAGGCATTATAGGCATTGCTATAGTTCTACTACGGCTTCTATAGGAGGTGGGCAAAGGTATAGAAAGCATTAATTATAGAGAGGGCATTAGCCGAAAAGGAGGCTCTATTACTACACTAAAGTAAAAAGTCGCAATAGAGGCCTAGTAGTAGAGAGGAGCTCACTTAAATCGCTTGCTAATATTAATTACGTATTATATAAAGCCAAATCTGGAGCGTTATATAGAAGCTTACTAAACGATTAACTTAATTATAGATTTAAACGAGCTATAATAGTAGCCGCCACTAATTATAAAACGGGTGACACTAAAATATATATAGATTAAATAAATAATATAGAGCCAATTTGTAACCAAACGTACCCTTAGGTAAAAGAATGTGTTTTTAAATATAAGTCCAACTCTATATAAATAAAACCTCCGTAAAGTTCCTAACTTAGATTAGTTACTTAGTGTTTAATCTAACCAATCTAAATTAGATAGCTTAGTTCTTAGTCTAATTAACTAGGTCTTCTATCCTCTAAGCAGTATCTTACTTATTCCTACCTATATTATAACTAAACTTAACCTTATACACTTTCTTATTTTTTTAATCTTTATTTTTAACACTACCTATATCGTATATAACCTTTATATCTCTTTTTACCTTATTTTTCCTGTCCCTCTTTTTAAACCTTAACCCCCTCCTTATTAACGCAGCTTTTGCTACTTCTCTCTTTTCCTTACCTTTTATCTCCCCTTCTTCTCACTTCCTTACTAGTAGGTTTCCTCCCTATTAGTTAATATAACTTATATCCTAGCAAACTTTAGCGTTTAGGTCCGCTCTATACTACTATTAGCACTTAAACTACCTAATCTTCGCCTTAATAAACTTACTTCTAATACTATCCGTCCTTAGTCTTCTCCCCTCTATAGTCGCATCCGCTAACTTCTAGTAATAGTCCATCTTTATATACCTACAATTTAAGAACCATATTGCTATTCTTTAGCTTAACCTTAAAAAACTATAAGGATTTAGTCGTAGTATCCGTTGCGCATAACGTCCGACTCTACGCCTTTAGAAAGTTCCCTTAGAATATCTAGTATACCGTATCTATAGCGCTATACCCTAGGACCTTATTACCTATTGTTCTATTATAAAAATAACCGGCGGATATAATTAAAGCTACCGCAGCCATTACCCTAATTACCGCAAAAGGCCGCATTTCTGCTAGAAGCGTATTTATTA
>Ga0307515_10008460_pt1 | contig 20055 bp, 9 predicted proteins | sample 17_EM_MG_FD_194513 | JGI IMG/M metagenome (GOLD analysis project Ga0307515, IMG submission 194513) | Populus trichocarpa ectomycorrhiza microbial communities from riparian zone in the Pacific Northwest, United States - 17_EM | ecosystem: Host-associated > Plants > Roots > Unclassified | place... | reverse complement strand
TTGTTACAATAATTCTTAATTTTGTTTCCAAACTGTATTTTTTACGGTGATCTAAATTATTAAATCACCACATTTGACTTAATTATTATGGTTATCCTAAAAGTCACCTGATGTGAAATTACTTAAATTTAAATATATAAGTTTAACCACAGCTCGACAACATGAATTGGCCTATTAGCTCAGTTGGTTAGAGCGTCGTGCTAATAACGCGAAGGTCGCAGGTTCGAAACCTGCATGGGCCATGATTCTGTTTTTGGCCTTTCCTTTTCTTTTTCCCTTTCGCGCTGTCAGTTTGGGCACTGATTTCAACTGTAGCTGGCATTTTCTTTTGAGACTTTTTGGGTGTAAGATAAAATAAAATAGAAAAACATATTTGATAGCCTATTAATTTGTAGCATCAATATCTGGTTAGAATGTGAACATAAGAGTATCAACTGTAGTTGATATTGTGCATTAGCACATGTTTGGTGTTATTATGTTTTTTAAAAAGCAAGATTACTTTCAATAATTGATTTAAAAGTAATATTTAATTAAAGTATGAATTAATATATTGTTTTGAAAGCAAAACACAACAATCCATTACCAAATATTATTACTTTATTGATACGACGTCGCAATTAGAGCATACCAAATAATAACACGAAACATATTCTAATTTTTTTAATCGAGATTTAAACAAGTTATTCGTACCTTGATTAATATATTTATGAGAAATTCCTTTATGATTTTCTCTTTATTTCTTTTTAATAATATAGGATATTCTCGAATCAACTTTCATGTAAATTGATTCTATTTTTTTAAAAAATAATTTTAAGAGTTTACTCTTGTATTGTCTCTCCGTACATAAAATTTAACAAATAATAAGACTAAGATATATCTTGGAGTTTAAAAAATCAGGGACCATTTGGGAACATGGTCCAACCTGCGTTCCTAAAAATTTTGAATTTTTTTTGTTTAAATTTAATATATTTTTAGTGTTTTTGAATCCTTTTTATGCGCTAATATCAAAAATAAATTTTTAAAATAATAAAAAATATTATTTTAATATATTTGTAAATAAAAAACACTTTAAAAAACAACTATAACCATACTCTCAAAAACACTCTAAAAAGAAAAAGGAACAAACCTAGCTAGTTCACCATAGGATCTATATCTTTTGGAATAATTTCTCTTGATGTGCATTAAAGTGTGGTTAAGTTGTATTTTTGAAAAAAGTTTTTTTTATTTTAAATTATATATTTTTTATTTTTAAATTGTTTTAATATAAAAAAAAATGTATTAAAAAAAACAATTTGAAAAGCTCATTTCTACCGTTACCAAGAAAATTGGCCAAGCGTACCACTAGTTCCTCAAAGAATTGACCCAACTCCCAAATTAGCACAAATTACCTACACAACTAGACACCATTGGCGACCTCACAATTAATCACACATCTCTCTCTCTCTCTCTGTCTCTCTCTCTCTCTGAGGTAGACCGACAGCTACTCAACTCTCTGGACAGCCACTCTTACTTAAGAAGAGCTAATGATGCTTAAAAAAATGTCATACATGGACAAGGTTTTGGTACAAGGATCATCGTCTTCATTAACCCTTAATGGAAATCATCGCCAACTTTGTGCTTAATACATGCATGCTTATGCCATAAGTTTTTAAATGGGTAGATCGGCCTGTTTTTAATAGATGTAATTTGGTACCTACACTAACCAAAACCGGCTAGCCTTTTAGGCAACAAAATCCATGAAATTCATGTGCTTATTAGCTTCAAACAACTAATTATTATTGTAAATATTGCAGTGCTAATACATACATTTACACCCATGTAGTGAGAGAGCACATATAAAGTTGAAATGTAGAAGAATACAAGGGTTTAGAATCCCATTTCAGCATGTTAAACTTGAGTTCTTGAAGCAGTTCATAATTAATGGTGGCATATACTGACTGATTAGGTGGATCGAGTAGGCTAGTAACTAACAAGAAGGTGTGGACCAAGCCAAGAAAAGAACAAAAAATAGCCAAGTAGCTAGGGAGAGCATTTTCTATAAGGAAATTGTTATTTTAATAGAGGAAAAGGGCAAGAGGTGGAATGTTCATATGGGAAGTGCAGTTCCTTACTGACTCTCTTCTCATGTTAATTATGATGCTTCGTTTTTATTCTATTTTTTGTAATCAGAACATGAGAAAGAAAGAGAAGTTAGCAGAGAGGCATTTTTGCATGTGAAACAATGAAGAAAATTAACCAAAGCAACAGACTTTTTGGCTTTGGTGGGGGTGAGAAACACAGGCCAAACACTCTCTCATGAAAAACACATTCCCTCTGCCGATAAAGGAACAAAAACCAATGATGAAGAGAAAGGAAAAGATGCCTACGTATCATGGACTTTTCATGAATTAGCTTAGAGTCTTTTTGAGAACAGAAATTGCTAGCTTTTAATTACACACAATTCAAGTCCACTACATAACAATATTTGATCAAGCTAGATAGTTAAAAGAATTAAAAGAATGTTATATTAATTATGATCCTTTTAAGTTTACAAAGAAAAAAAAATTAGAAACAAATTATCTGGTAAATCAATATCAAATTAATGGCCATGTCTGATCAAATAGAAGAAGAAAATAAAACTTCAGAAGAAGTCAGGAAAAAGAGAAGTATAACCTTCTTCAGTAATGACAATCCACCAAAGCCGGGCTGGAGAAGACAAGAGGTGTGTTTTGTTGCTGTTGCTGCTGCTGTTGGTGTTGTTGTTGCTTGGAAGCAAAGGCAAATTTCTCATCGTCCGGGGCTGGAAGATTGAGATCCAAATCCAAAGAAAGTGCGTTTCTTGCTTTCTTGGGCTCCTCAGATTCTATAGCCAATGGTGTTAATGACAAGGTTGTGGTACTAGACAGAAGAGGACCTCGGTGCCGCCTCATATGACCACCCAAGGCCTGTCCAGATGTAAACTCCGCACCACAAACTGAGCACTCATGAATCTTGCCTTTATTGTGATTGCTAAACGTACCTCTGTTAGCGTTGTTATCACTCAGTTGAAGACAAAGAGATGAAACATTCTTGTAATGTCCATCTAATTCTTCGTCGGAAGATGGTGAAAGATTTTTCTTCCTTTCATCATTGTGGGTTGCCTTAGGCTTCTTATGACTAGCCCTATGTCCACCTAATGCTTGAAAAGATGGAAATGTCCGGTTACAAGTCTTGCACTCATAAACATAGTAACCGACCTTGCCAGAACCTGTCGAATTAGCAGTTTCTAGGAACTTTCTACTATTGAATTTGGTGGTGTCAGCCCCTCCTCTTGAATCATAGTCTTGATGACGATGTTGTTGTTGTGTTGGGAAATCTCTTGAATGGCCTTTGGCAAGAAGGATAAGGCAATTAGCCATGTCCTCTTCTTCTTCAGTGCTATCTTGAAATTCATTAACGGAACTTGTTGGTGACCAGCTGGTACCACCATCTCCGCTTGATGAATTAGCAGTCAAACCATAAGGGAATATTGGTGATTGAACCCTCAACCTCTTTGTTCTCTTCCCCTTCACAACATTGGCTGCGACTTCCTCTGAAGCTTCCATCTTTCTCCAAAACCTGATCAGAGAAAGAGAGAGAGAAGAGGATTGATGGGATATTAATGTTTAGAAGAGTTAAGGGTATATAAAGAATCAATGCAAGAGAGAAAAAGTTTGTTTTAGGTGACAGTTTTTGGAGTAAAAAAGGACACCCAATGGAACAGTCAAGTGAGAATTAGTCTGAGGCAAAGATATAGAGCCCAATCCTTGCTGAGTCTGCAAGCTATATAGCAACGAGTTATAAATAGGGTAAGAGTTGCAAAAATTAGACCAAAAGAGTGGGGGGGAGGGATAACACAAGGAGACAAGAGCCAGAAACAAAGAGATGGAACAGAAAAGATGGTAAAATTAGAGACAAACAGGCAGTAAAACAGTTGGTAAGGAGAGGGTGTTCGTTGATGTCAAGTCCGTTTCAAACTCTCTCTCTCACACTTTGCCAACTCACTTCAACACACCAAAGAAAAATAAAATAAAACCTTGATTAATTACCCTTAATTGCTTGGCAGCACAGTATTATTAGCTAATATTGCTCTCATCCACCCCTTCTTTGGCCGCTAAATCGCACCTCCACTCATGCGTATATAGTGAGTTGTAATGAACACACACACTATTCTTAGTTTATACCATCACCAGACCGATCTGTATGTGCGGACTCGGTGCTAATCTTTACTGTCAAGTATTAAACTCACTATTTATTTATATAAATTTTGAACAGAATTTATTTTTTCAAGAAAGAAATTATCAACAAATTAAACCCTGTTTCAGTTTGCTTAATTAATTTGTTGCATAAATGTTGGTCCAGATAATTATTCGTTTTTTTTTATTTTAATAATCAAGGTATTTTCAAGTCAGTTTTCGACTATAAAATACAAGTTACTTCTTAAACAAAACATCTATAATAAAACTAAGAAAGAAATTTATTTATTAAAGTTTCTTTGAGATGCCGGTTCAAGTAATTATGTGTGTGGGCGTACTATTTATCCATTAATAATATTTTAAAAACAAATCAATAATTAAAGAATTCGTACAAAATTTATGATCAAATTTAAGTATATATTTATTCATTTTATTGTAATTAATTATTTTCCAACAAATAAAATATTGTTTGTTTATACATATAGTTAATTACTTCTAGAGGCACACAATAGTACATGAGAGACATGTTCCTAGGGTCTAATGTTATGAAGAAAGGGGCGAGTGCAAGCGAGTGGCAGGTGCTACGCTTGCTGCATATATATTTGGAAGTGTGAAGAGATAATATTGTTTTAAAGTGGTTATTTTTTAATGTATTAAAATAATATTTTTTAAAATTTTATTTTTAATATTAATATATGACATAAAAATATTTTAAAAATTAATTTTAAATAAAAAAATCAATTTTTAAACATATAATTTTTTGACCGAACTTCCAAACTGATCCGCCTTCGTTTTTTCACACGTCTTTTTGAAGAAATAAACTTGCAGCGTATATATAACAGGCAATCGGATAATAATATGGTATATATGGATTGAAAAAGGAGCGTACATATAAATAAATAAAGAGAGAGTGTGTTCGAGAGGAGAAGGGAGAGAAAGCAACGCAAAGAAAGTCCATTACTTTGCCTCAAAGATTCTCTCTCAGAGATGATTGGAGTGCAAGCCTGGAACCCACGGAATCTGCGGAGCTCCTCTTTCTTGTCTATTTCCTTATAATTTCCATGTCTGCATGACCAACCTTTCTTGTGCCTTTTCTTTCCCATCACTACTTCCTTACATAGCAAGCACCTAGCTACTCGTGCTCCATTATTCCACTATTCCATTGGTGGGCGAGCAGGGTGTTTCACTCAAAATTAACGCCATTATATTACCAAGAGATCAATTTTAGTGCTTTTAGAAATTTCCAGTGTTGAAGAATCCATACAATATTCTTAATTAGCAAAGGAGAGGGTTTCCATTTCTCCCTCCTCTCTCTCTCCCTATCTCTCTCTCTCTCTCTCTCTGTTCTTGCGATTCTATTGAAATTCAAGAAATAGATTTATCACCCAATACAATACAGGTGGGGGGGGGGTATCTTAAGCATAAAAAACTTGGATTGAGTATCTTAGTGAGTGCTACATGATCTGATGCATTATTAAACACATAATTTGTTTCTAATCATTCAATTCATGTGCTGCTGGCTCTTCCATTTTCTAATCACACAATCAGTTCTGTCTCATGTCTTGTTCATGTAATTCCCTTTTAATTCGAAGCATCCATTAATGTACGGGCCATTATCCAATGACAAACCTCCTTCTCTCAAGTTGTCTTATTTTTTCACAATCTAATCATTGAGTTCACTTCATTCGATAACATAGAGCTCCACTGGTTTCGAAGTGAAGTAAAGCTTGCATATGTATGAACTTGGACGTTTTTTAATACAAACAAAGAAGTTAATTATCTTTTGAGTTAATTAGTAAAGTTTGGTTAATATAATATATATATATATATATATATATATATATATATATATATATATATGCGCCTTAGAATAAAGAAACCGTTCTAGAAACGAAGATTGTGCCTTAATTTCATTGATTAACGATAAAAAAACTCGTTTAATCATAAATGCATGTTAATTTATTATTATTTATTTTGGGTGCAAACTACAAATACTTATACCTGATAATTAGTGTTGTTAATAATGAATCATAATTTTTAATTACGGGCCATGTATTTGATTTCCATCCTGTAATTTTGTTTTAACCAAAAAAACAAAAAGGTGAACGTATTTTGGATTTTCACTTGAATAGAGGGATGAGCCGATGAGGGGGGATTTTAGAGTATTTGAGGAGAAATTACCAAAACTTCATGAATTTTTTTTGAAAAAAAAAGGGATAAATAATGAGAGAAAAAATGACATTGAGATACATGAAAGTGATAATAATATTATTTTTATCTTGGCTAATATATATATATTCTCTCTCTTATTTCTCTAATTCTTTAATTTATTTATATTTCTCTACTATTAAGTTATTATTTACGAAGCACTCTAAAGTTTTCTGAAAAAGAAGATAAAAGCGTGATTCAACCTCACTGCGAAATTAAGTGGAGTCTTCTTCTGATAAATCTCAAAAATCTACATGGGCCATTTTTTAATTCCTAAGATCACAAAAATTTCTGCAAAGGAAATGGTGAGCATCTACAATATCTCGCACACAATTGACCATGACATATATACATGGTTCATGCATAGTGGTAGTGATCACTGAATTTTTTTCACTTCATTAATAATATTCTTGAGCAAGTAGGTAGCGAGTCAATGCATAATGGGTCGGCAAGTTCTTGACGTGAAGAGCCATTATTGATTGGTTGTGCGAGGCACGTAAGGATCCAAAACCACCCCCAGAAACCATGATTTAGGCAAGCAAAGGATTTTCTTATCCTCATGATCTTCTACGCCACACATGATCTCGCACTTTCTTTTAGTTTTCATGTTGTGCTTCTGCAAAAAGTGTGCAAAGAGCTAACTTGGAAGAGATTGCTAGCTAACAAGTATGCCAGTACTGAATGTATAAACGACTTTATAATATATAGTTTATTCTCTTATATTATTATACTAACTAGCTATACACTATACTATCTGTACTTCACAAGTCATCCATGAAAGAGAGAGAGAGGTATATAGTAGCTTCTGAGCCACTCAATGGAATATGTTATGTTGACACTAAAGCAACCGAAAAACTCCCAAATAATTTATTCTCATTAAAAGGAATTAATTAATACGTGAGGAAAATATTAATACAACGAATAGCCGATCCACTTTCCCAGTCAACTGTTGCAACGGCTCCTCCTGTGAGGTAGGTTTACTGGATGTTTGTGATGGGTAGAGGTTATTTTTTAAATTATTTTTTTATTTAAAAAATAAATATTTTTAATATTATTTAAAAATATAAAAAAAATTAAAATTTTTAATGATACGAAGCCAGCCGCGTTTCTAACCAAGCTTTTAATATCCAGAATAAATGCAGGTAACATTAGTAACCAATATCATCACCAAATAAAATTACCACAATCGAGTAAAATTAAAATCATTGTCATAACCATCTAGGTGGTGGCCCAGTGGTAAGAGTTTGGGACCAAAATGTTTGCTCCCTCTGTGGTCTTAGGTTCGAGCCTTGTGGTTGCTCATATGATGGTCACTGAAGGCTTACATGGTCGTTAACTTCAGGGCCCGTGGAATTAGTCGAGGCGCGCGCAAGTTGGCCCGGACACTCACGTTAAACTAAAAAAAAAAATCATTGTCATGTATATATCTAGCTAAAGAAAAATAAAGCCACTAAGATTATTATCGTTATTTTATATAAAAAAATAGTGTGGAGTAGAAGAGGCCACAAATATGATCGAGTTGGATAACTCTACACATCATATGGTAGATCTAATGAACGCCCACTCTATGGGGAAGCAAGAACAGGCTAGAATGGTTTGCTATGCCTAATTACAGAAAAAGATAGCATCTCTCTCTCTCCCCTAATGAAGTGGTACTACTACTACAGTCTAGTTAAGCATCACAAATTCAGTGTACACTACAGGCCCTCATCTCACCTAAAGAGCTGTAAACTCTTGACCACCCTAACGAAACCTGCTAGTTAACACTAACTTGAAACTAATTGAGTGATATAATTACTCATGCAAGACAAACCCCAAGACCTTCTATGAATTACAAGATCGTTAGTGAGATCGGGAATGTTATCACTGTTAACATTCGGAGTTAGTTGGACATCACTTTCTCACGGGAGCTTGGTGTTTTTTATATTGATTTATTAGTTGGATATTAATTTTTTTTTGTGTTTTTAAATTATTTTAATGTATTAATATTAAAAAAAATTAAAATTAAAAATAAAAAGTATTATTTCAATTCATTTTAAATAAAAAATATCTTAAAAAATATCTTAATCTCGTTCTGTTAAAGTGAGGACTGCGACTGCAATTCTAACAACATAATTCTTGGAACTTTATTGGTGTCTTTTGCTTGCAACGTAGGATCAAGGAGTTAAGAAGTCAATAGACCAAGTCTTTTCTTTAACACTATACATCTACACCTGTAAGTAGATCTACTCTAATGCTCAACTCAGCTCAGTTGACTTGTGAGTAAAATCGCTAGAAAAAGGCGAGATATAACTGATTGGACTGCTATCATATTGCAAATCACATCTACTTTCTCCCCTTTCTTCTCTGAATAAAAGTATGTTTCTAGGTTGTTTTTTAAATAAATTTTTATATTAAAATATATGTTAATAATATTTTTTTTATTTTTTAAAAATTATTTTTGATATTAACACATCAAAATAATTCAAAACATACAAATTATATTAAATTTTAACAAAAAAAAAATTAAATTTTTTAAAAATACGATTTACACCATATTCACAACAATTTCTAAATCATAACCTCCAAACCTAAAATTACTCTAGTGCTGTTAAATTACTAATACCAACCCAAATAATCTCTTATTATTAGTTGCAGTTTGAATTTGCATTCTAAACAATGTTTTAAAAAATTATTTTTTATAATTTTAAATCATTTTAATAAGGTAATATTAAAAATAATTTTTAAAAAATAAAAAAATTTCTATATTTTAAAATCAACCACCGCATGAATTTGTTGATGAAAAATACCAACATCTACAGGGTGGCAGACTGAAAGCAGCCCTAGTACGAACTGATTATTTCAACATGGAATTAGCCATGGTTATCAGATCATGTGTTATTATGCGTTGGCTCTATTTCTCTGGGCTGTCAGTGTGAGGTAATCCTTGAAACAGACGTGGGATATATAAAAAATAAAATATTTGTTTGGATTCCAATTGACAATTTGATAGGCCTTCAACGTTTTTGAAAATTTTGAAAGTTTTTTTTAATTTTTTTTTAATAGTTTTAATGTATTGACATTAAAAAAAATAAAAGAAAAGCTTTTTTATTGTTTCAATGTGTTGACTTTAAAAATAAATTTTAAAAAATAAAAAAATATTTTTTTTAATATATTCCTTTTAAGAAAACATTTGGAAAAATAAAAACTACTCTACCAAGCTTGGTTCACACCTCTGATAGTTGGGCTCCTCTTGCACTCACTTGTCTTATGAAGCAACTTCTTAACTAACTCTCGTTCACCGAACCACAGACTAGAATAATTGAGGACAGAAATCTCCATCTAACGATGTCAACAGCCTAGGACTCTTCCCGAGGAAAAAATCGAGCCACCCCAATGATCAATTAAGAGAAGACCGAGACAAGAAAAGGAGCTTTTCTAATGAAATTCAATGGTTCAACCCAGTTAAATGTTAAATTTATATTTCATTTCATACCACCAAGTTTTCAATTCGTACATGTCTATTTCTGGTGTGGGATTTCAGCAGGATCAATTGCTGATTATTATGCTCAACTTACGAAATATGAAATAAAAGATGCATATTCACCACCGTGTATGGTGGTGGATGGTGTCAATTTACCGATACTCCACAAAAACTGATGTTGTCCTTGGGGGCACAGTGAAGCACCCTGTGGATGTTTCATATGATGAGTTCTTCACAACTTCATCAGTTGACATAGCCTGCATCGAAATTCCCATAAAGGAAAAAACGTTAAATAGAAAACAACATTTTCCAACAGAAATTAACATCCAAATGAAAGACAAAAATAGCATGGAACAAAAAACTTATGGGCACCATCCCTCTCATATTTGTCACTGTTTGTCCAATTTAAACGCGGTATTTTCTACAACCTCAGCTACCCTAAACTTATCCCAGCTAGTCCACCTAGAGAGAGAGACCGCAGGAAACTTAATGCTCTATTAGAAGTATTATTTCGAGAGTTCCACTGAAAACTAGGTCAGCAGTGTTCTGTCCCAAAAGAATTTCGGAAGCCAAGCTTAACCAAGAAATAACTACCTGTATAGGATGCAGCTGAAAAGTTCTTGCCCGCAATACAGGACTGGCAAAAGATACCTCAGATGGACTGGCATTGAAGATCACCACAATGAAAGAGTAGCTGTAGAACAGGCCATAATACTATCAGTAATTACACAATTCAGAATCATAGTAGAAGCAGTGATATATATTCACCCACATGGGATCCAGTTGAGTTAATCCTGGAACACCTCTATGGCCATCTTCAAAACTCATCACTATAACACCAGGGACCCATGAAGGACCGGTGTTGTGGAATCGTACCCGTTCCTGGATGCCAATTAGTGTGTCATAATAATGATATGCTCACTACTAATCTGATACATATAAAAAGACAGGACAAGGGACAAACCCAGAAGAGAGCATTGTGAAGTTTAGGCGAAAGACGCCACTGCAATTTTAGATAATGCTTTTATTTTGAGAACAAACCAATTAGTGTCATAATAATGATATGCTCACTACTAATCTGATACATATAAAAAGACAGGACAAGGGAGAAACCCGGAAGAAAGCATTGTGAGAGTTTAGGTGAAAGACACCACTGCAATTTTAGTTATTTCTTTTATTTTGAGAACAAACCAAAGTTATAATTAAGCACTGAAAATGTAGGAAAAGAAAGAAGAAAATATCATGAAAAATAACAATCAAATATGAGTGATTTTTTTAAAGAATGAACTGAATTGTTGAATAATCAAGGAATGACATCAATCTAGTTCTAGTTCACAAAGTTTTCAAGATCATGCAGGCCATAGTTATTTGATCACAGCTACTCTGAAGATTAAGATGGAAATGGAGAACATCAACTATTTAGAGCCTAAAACGTACACTTTTCTCCATGTAACTTTCCAAGAAAATTAGAGAGAATAAATCTAGTGGAGACCATATGCATGGAAATTGAAGTTCATTTTGGCTTGGAAAAAGTGTTTCCCATAAGGGAAAAGGTAGAGTGGCCCCAACTCTCGATTCAATGACATGGATAATGGAAAATGAGCCACATATTCAAAGGTGGCTCCCACTATTTAGTTATTTTAAATTCTGAAAATTAAAATAGCTTTTTTAACTTGATTAAGTAATTTACTGTGTCTTAATTAAAAACTAAACAAAAAACATAAGACAGTTAACACCCTTATGTAGCAAACTACTGCCACGCTTTATTGCCATGTCAAGAGTTGAGATCACACGATCATGGTCCTTCTCATAGTCCATACAATCAAAAGATGGTATGCATAAGGCCAACCTAGGTCAAGCCGAACCTGTTTACACTTTAGGTAATTGAATAGTCAACTATCAAGTTCTGTCACATGAGGTTCCTCCAAGGTATAGGAGGATTAAAACTAAGGTTTCAATAAAGGGCAAGAAGAGACCAATAGCAGAAAGGACCTTTTTGTTACATAGGCAGTGTTCATATTAAAGCCATTAAACATGTTTAATCTCAAAACCATCCCAAATCAGCAAGTTATAACTGAAAATCCTTACCTGAATAGCATTAGCTGTCGTCAAACGAAAAAGTGGAGACGAATATCGGATTTGCAACACATCTAAAAAATTATTGATAGCGGCAAGGATATGATTCTTCTGAGGCTTGAAGGATGGATCAGCCAGTCTTGGTCTTATTCTGAGGAAAAGAGACATCCAGAATTTCAAGAGAAACGTTGTGTTAGATGCTCTAGAGGACAAACCATGAAAAGCAGTTCTTTTTTTCCTCCTCCAAGATACCAAGTACCATGAAAACCAGTTATATATATTATAACAGTATTTTGTAGAGCAAAGAAATTAATCAACACAACCAGGTACTTCAAATCGCATGATAATGATTAACACTAAATTCTTGCTTACAGTGGCCAGTGCTTTTCATTTTTCTGCTTTGGAGGAAGGCCGACACCCCAGTTATTGGAATTGTAAGTGAAATCTAGCCTGAAATTAGTTACAAGTAAACTAAGGAACATGACAGGCATCACCACATAACAAGAAAATATGAATAGAATCTACTAGCACAAGGTTAAAAACATGCAATATTATCGTAATGACAAATTTATAATTAATTAGAAGATAAATATTGGAGTCAGATTTAATTAATTGAGATAGCAACTTGAAAACAAGAATAACAGAAGACCTGTTGAACCAATCACCAGAGTTGTAAGAGTCACGATCAAGCGATTTTGAGCGTAGCATCTCATCACCAGAGTGGAAAAATGGAATTCCCTTAAAAAACAGAAAACACTGTCAAGTCACCATAAGATAACAAGTACTAAGCAAATTGAACATTAAACATGATAATGTTGCCTGGCTTTCTTATGCCTTGAAACCCTAGCAAACAAAGTACAAGACATAATTAAATTTTAGAGAATTAAAATGGTCAAGTAAATGTAGTTTGCATGATTTTCTCACTAGCTTCCATTTTTCTATTTTCTTCACGAACAGAAGAGTAGAGTGGGGAGAAACGGTATTCCCTTAAACAAGCAGGAAACACTGTCAAGTCATCATAAGATAACAAGTACAGAGCAAATTGACCTTTAATCATGATAATGTTGCATGGCTTTCTTATGCCTCAAAACCCTAGCAAACAAAGTACAAGACAAAATTAAATTATAGTAAATTAAAATGGTCAAGTAAATGTAGTTTGCATGATGTGCTCGCTAGCTTCCTTTTTCTATTTTCTTCAGGAACAGAAGAGTAGAATGGGGAAAAACAAAAAACTCTAGTATTTATGACAACTGACTAATAAACGATTATTGGGAAGGAAAGTTTGGGAGTCCTGTAAAACAGGTTACATGATTTGGTTGTACAGTTTAAGTTATCAGCCTGATTACAAACATGTCCTACACAGGATACAAGTGTTGAAAGGAACCCAAATTCTAACCAGCTACGTTAACAATTCATTATGTAAAACCTTCCACCATTTTCAAACATGTTAACATGTTGAAGATATTACTAATGCACTAAGTAAAGAGCCTCATTCATTGAAGATGACAAGCTATCTAACATTATCCTCAAGAAGCACAATTTAAAAAGGACATTTATTATACTCGTGATGAAAATTTTAAAAAAAAATCATTAGTTTGAATCATGAAAATACATCGCTGAACAACAAATGACATGAACTCTACCTGTGACAATGCTATTACACTACTTGCCAAATGATTTAATCTGCATCTCTCATCCACAGAAATTTCCATTGGAGTCTACAGTAAGGAGATGAGTTAGAACAGTGTCATATATACTACTCTTGTAAAACAACATTGGGTCTGTGAGAAATGGCTAAAATCAAACACTCTAAAAGCATGCTGATCGTACCTTCATGCTCACAACATCAAATAGGGTTTCATTGTCATGAGCAGAAACATAATTGATCTGAAAAACAACCAAAAAAGTCGATAACAATGTTTAGCAAAACCTTATCCTTATCTGATGGAGATGTATTAACAGTGATGACAATTAAAATTGAAAAAATTATTGAGTTCAGCAGCAAAACAAACACTCTGACAAAGGGAAGTGCTAATGCATGATTCAGAGTCTAGATAATTGCAAACAAGTATTAAATGATACATGTCTGGCCAGTGAAGGGAAATAATGCTTGCCAGAGAGCATATGTAAGGAATTTATTTAGTAAAAGCATTATGGCAAACCATAAAATGTGTCTTGAGTGATGTTTCATATGTGTTCCTATTGCATCATCTCAGAACAAGATGAAAAGTTCCTTGAAAGTCATAATAAACATAATCACAGATGCTAAGGTCCTTACTGTTTCTGCAGGGTGTAGAGCGTATGCAACAGGTGCCCCACCATAAGTTAAAACTTCCATCCCTTTTACCTGAGAAAAGCAATATAACAAAAATTTTAAGGTTAGCCAATCTTCAAATATTTATAGGTAAGGAATTACCCAAAAGAGACACGTTAAATTTTTTTTACCATAAATATATGGCATGCCTGATCTATTGTAGGCTTGAGAGAAGGTGTATCTTACTGTGTGGATTAAATATTCTATGTACTTTCAACATTTGGAGAAGCCAATTGAGGATAGCTTAATTATTCATATTAACCATGCGGTTGAACCAATAAGTCTAGATGTACAGTATAAAATATTCGACAGTAAAACAGATCTCTGCACTGCAGGATGATGTATACCTCTTTCCCATCACTATTGGTCAGTACATAATCCCTCAAATTTCCAGCCATCCCAACCTGGACAACATGAAATCAAGTAATTAATGATAAAATCATGACTTTGGATAATTAAATGACCCAAATGACTTATTGGTTATCAAAAAATGAGTAAACAAAAGGTTTAATACTGAGGGTGACAGAAAGATAAATGTACACAGGCCCAAAGAGGCTTCCTGGTCCTTATCTTCCCAACAAATCTAATCTTTCCATGAAAAGGGCCATTCTGTGATCAGCATTTTAAAAGCTTTTTTTTTTCCTCTAAGTTATCAACCAATACGTGGATAGAAAATGTGGAAAAAAAATTATTTATATTTGCTTCTATTTCTAGCCTAGAAACATTTCCTATATAAATCAGTCGCATATTTCCAATGCCGAGCAAAAAAAGCACATAACTGAACCTTTATACTTAAGCTTTTATATGGCGTGCAGCCAAGAGATCCATAGCATTTTCAGTCCAAGGAAAGCACTGGGTGTTTTAAATATAAGTTCATTTGAAATTTTCCATGCTTGTAAGAACATTACAGAAGTCATGGACACTACGCTGCACAAACTCATCTGAACTTAAAAGTTCATCTATTCAACACCATCATCAAATATGGGACAGCATTAAGATAACTAACCTGGATGTGATCTTTTGCTGCAGAAAGCATGAGTTCTTCAACGTCTTTTCCACCATGATCATGACCATTAGGCTACAGAAGAATCAATTACTATTCAGGAAAGCCGCTGTAACCACAAATATACAGGAATTGAAAGATCATACAGTATTACACCCTCAAACTAAAAGCATAATTGTCCAATTAAGCATTTCAAAGATGCTGCCAAAGCAAGATGTAATACAGACAAACTACTTGACAAAATGCTGCAAAATAGTTTGCTTAACAAAAGACTTTTAAGGAAAAACAAAGACCACCTAGTGATGGCAGATGAGTTCAGTATAAATATATTTATAATGAGCTCCTTTTACAAACTTTTGAAACTGAATCCATATGTTCTCCAGAAATTGCAAAAGAAAGCAACAACTTTTCTAAGAATAGTCAACATCAGAAGGGTTTAAATTCTCTCCATATTGAGGCAGATCTGGTATATGATCGCGCAGAATGGCGTAATAGGATCCATTTAGCTGACCACAGTTAGTTTGGGATTGAGGGTTGGTTTAGTTGTCCTTCTTGTAATTAGTCAATATCAGACCTTTGTACAACCTGGCAAATCAAACCCTTGACTAGAAAAAAGGCTGTTGTTAATAGGCCAAAAGTGGCATGAAGATTCACCATCAGACACGCAACAAAATGTTTCCAGATGCATAGTAAATATTTCAGAGATAATGAACAATAGAATAGGGGAAGAAACTTCTACATGAACCAAGAAAATATTAATTTAGGAAAACCCTTGTGTAAAAGATATTAAAATTTTAGCTATAAAATAATTTTTTCTTTGCTGCCCAAAAATATTTCTTCAGAATTGTCAGCAAGTCACTTATCCATGAAAGTTCATTGCCTTTCCGTTAATAATGATTACCTGCAACATTAGCCCAGTCACAAATCCTTGCTGGAGAGGATGGCCAAATGGAGATCCCCCAAGCATTGCATCCCGAATTCGATCATTAAAACTGAAATTGGATTTCCCAATATTTCATGAAGCCAAAGTGCTTCTGAAAACTAATCAAACTTAAATCACTAAAGTGAGAAGATGGGTGTTTTTCCTGTGCAAATTACAAAAATCAAAAGATAACTTTAGGAATTGATTCTGGGTAAAGCCATTTCCAAGGCTTCAACTCCACATAAAAGAATTGTAAACTTTTTTTTCCTAACAACAAGGGGTTTCTAATAAATTAAAATCAGTCCCAAGAAGCAGTTGAAGTTGGTAGAATTCTTTCAGTTGTTACAAGATCAACCATGCAACGCTGACAAAAGGGAAATGCCTGTATAATATCCATGTGTCTGAAAATTTTCTTTTTGGCACAGAAGGAGCAATATATTGTAAAATCTAAAATAACAGATAGTACCTTCCAATTCCAGTCCCACCAACATTGAACTGTGAAGCATTTATCCCACGCCCATTGTTAGCAACTTCACCAAAGTCCCAACCTTCTCCATATCTATATAAATGGAAGAGTCAATCAGCAACTTATGCCATTGGAATGTGCATCGGAAGCAACAAACAATTTCCAAGACCCTCATCCAAGAGAAAAGAAGAAAACAAAGGAATTATGGTGCACTAACAGTACAACTCATAAAGTTTATGGCAGAAAGAAAAAAATTCACTTCATGCTCCAAACTTACATATAGACACTTGAACCATCAATTCCATCTCTTTCCTTTGTCAGCCTGTTGACTGCATCTTTTGCTTTCACCTACACACAAATAACAAAGGTTGAGTGGGCATGGCTCTTGATTTTTGTTGGCATGATCCAATAAAGAACTGCTTGAGCATCAAATCCGAGAGGTGAGCAAAAAAACCAAAAAAGAAATAACCGAGAAAACCGAACTGTGAAAAAAAACCGATTGAACCAATTAGAAAAAATTAAAAAAGAAAAATCAGTTCGGCTCAGGTTCGGTTTTAGAAGGCTAAAACAGAATGAACCGAACTAAACCGAGTTAAAAAAGACAAGGGTATAAATATTAAACTTTCTTTTCTTCCCACCCTAATCAGACCTAGCCGCCGTGCCCCAAACCATCAAGACTCTCTCTTCAACTTTCTTACTCCTAATATTTGTCTTTCATTCTCTTTGAAAAATTGGTCCCAGTTCTCCTTCTTGATAAGTAAGGTAGGGGTGCTGTTTAGTTCCAGTAATCGAGCGCTGCTCTTTGTTGGCTATTCATATATCTGGAGTTATATTCTATTGTTGATTTAGTTGCCTTCTTTCATAACCTTAGTAACAAGTATCTTGCAAGTGCAATTAGCGTATCATTTTTCTGTCAAATGTCGAGGAGGCCATCGAGTCCAGTAGTCATTGATCTGCCCACAATAGAGTAGTATTTCCAATTTGCTTGGGATAACTGCTAATTACTATAAGAGAGTAGCAAGGGCAGACCCACCAGAAGCAGGGGTAAAACAAGAGCATGTCTTCTATCTTGATGAAAGCATCAGAGGCAATAACATGCTTTTTTTTGTGCTTGTCTTAAAGGTCAAAGATTGAATCTAATGAAGGGAAAGATTATTTCTAGCGCAAGATTAGATCTGTGTTATTTCGTTTTTTTTTTTTGGTTTTCAACAATATAAACCGGACCGGACCGGACCGGACCGAAACTGATCGGTTTGAACCTGTTTCAATTTAAATTTTTTTAAAATAAATAAATTTGGTGTGGTTATTTTTTGGTTCAAAACCGAACCAAACCAAAAATGCTCACCCCTTTCAAATCCAATACAAGTTTCAGCTCCTAGAATTGTTTAGCATGTCAAAGAATCCATGCGTCAAAAAGACACAACGCTATATAATTAGTTCTGCTCCTTGGTCCAGCAACAGAGCAAATCATTTTCTCTTGATAATGACTTGTGTGGCAGGCTAACAGAAAACATGTTACTTAGCAACTTGATATAACTCCTAAACATGTTAGAGGAAACCAGAGCATTAATATTACAAGAATTCTCCCATGCAAATAATTAATGTAAATTGATATATGTAAAAAGGGAAGACACGGATTCAAGAGTCACGTACCATTGTGCTTTTCATTATATGACCCATAAGGTCAAAGCGGAACCCATCAACCTGACAAAATGGCATACAATGAACTGTCGTCAACATATAAAAAACATATATTGAAATTCCAACAGATGGAAAAATTACTTTCATAAGCTCTACCTTAAGCCAGCAACAATTCAATTTATGAACTCGGAAAATCACTATCACTTATTGTAAAACGAGAAGGAAAGTATATTTCAAAATATAAGAGGAAGAGAAGCCAAGTCAGGGAATGTAAAAACAAAATGGCATCACAGAGCAAATAACTACCTTATAATTACCAGCCCAGTTTAACATATCATCAATGATCATCCGCTCAACCATATAATGCTCACTAGCAGTGTTATTTACACATGTACTATGCTCGATAAACCCATCAGTGTTTCTTCTCAGATAATAACCTGGAACAATCTACATGGAAAACTTAAGAGTTACGACATAAGCCAGGGCTAACCTTCCACAATAACCAAACGTATCGGCCTTGTTAGTAATTTTCTCAGTAAATTAATCCTACAACCACAAGTACTATTAGAAAAGCATAGTTGGACTGGATATTAAAAGAATAATAACTATACAAACCTTGTCAAGAACAGAATTCTCATCAAAGGGACCATTTCCATGCAAATGATTGTAGACAACATCCAACACAACACGAAGGCCGATATGGTTAAGGGCCTGCAAATCAAAAGGATTCAATTACAAGAAAATGGTTAAGCATTAACTAAGTTGAATACCTACACCATCAAAGCAGTATACCAGTGGTCCATGCCACAGATAGTTAAAAAACAAAATGGCTGCCCTGACATTAGGAAGACAAGGACAAAAGGCATCAGCAACAGAATAAGAAAGCCAGACCTGAACCATCTTTCTGAACTCAATTGTGCGGCATGAACCACTTGGGTTGCTAGCATAACTTCCTTTAGGGACCCCCCATAGAACAGGATTGTACCTCCACAAGGAAAACAAAACGATAAAACTGTTTTAACATGAAGACATAATAAACTCGGTGATATTTGTCCAAGTCAGGATTTAGGAGCATACCCCCAGTTATACCCATCATCATCTTGGATTAATGTGATCTGAGCTTGTTGCTCAGTTGAATCCGGCGGTAATTTTTCCAGCACTGTGCTATCTGTTGAAGCCTAAATGTCATACAAATTAATGATAGCCAACACGACAGCATATCTAATTTCAAAAATGAGTTTCAGCAATTTAGGTACATTAAAAAATTTAAACCATTTTGCTGAACTAAGGTTGTGGCAATCCATAAACTGCATTACATGTGAAGGCACACAGTCACTAGAATATGAGCTAAGATAAAATACTTACCCACGCACTTCCAGTTCTCCTTGACATCGTCAACACCAGCAAATTGAAAGGTAGGCAGCAAATGGACATGAGTGATACCAGCATTTGATAATTTCTTTAGATGAAGTACACCTGCTGAATCCTTCAAGAAGAATGTGCTTACCGGTGTTAAGTCACTATCATATCAGTTACTTCTAATAAATGCAAAACAATCCAACACACTTTTGAGCAGTAGATTCTAATGTAAGGGGTCAAAAGAGCAGAACTACCTCCAGCGTGAAGGCCAGATAACCACCCCGAAAGTCAGGATGCACAGTATGATCATTGGCACTACAATAGGCACATAGGATTTTAGAATGAATAAGAACCTACAAACTTCAGCATGTCATCAGAGCAATTAAACTTCGGCTAACTCTTTTTACTAG